>Ga0208030_1000209_pt1 | contig 43956 bp, 80 predicted proteins | sample MalvirDeepMed_M9_FD_184246 | JGI IMG/M metagenome (GOLD analysis project Ga0208030, IMG submission 184246) | Marine viral communities from the Global Malaspina Expedition - Malaspina viral metaG DeepMed_M9 (SPAdes) (version 2) | ecosystem: Environmental > Aquatic > Marine > Oceanic | place...
AAGTTCCGACCAGCCCATCACGGTCACGTCCGACGGAACTACTGCTTCCCCTTCAGGCGGGCGCGCCCCCTTCAATTACGCATGGACGCAAACCAGCGGGCCGAGCGCGACGATCACCGCGCCCGCCATGGCGACCACGCAATTCCGGGCCACCGTCGATCCCTTCGACACGGTGTCCCTCTCCTTTCGCTGCACGATCACCGATGCTGTCGGACAGTCCGCAAGCACTGAGGTCACGGCGCTTCTCAATAACCTTGGCGGGGGCGGTACACCACTATGAGCCGTATTAAATACTTCGAAACCATCACCAATTCGCGCGGCGACAGCTTGGCGAATTACCGGGTGCAGGTGGTCGATAGCGCAGGCGCAATCGTCATGATCTATCAAGACGAAGCTGGAACGCGATTTCAGGACGCGGCGGGCAATGTGGTAAATTTCACGCTGGCTGGCCCCGCTGGCAAGGCCGAGTTTTGGTGGGAGCCCGCATCCGGGCAAATCCTCCAGGTTCTAGATGCAGCAGGCAATCTGGTGGATGCCACTGATGGCTTTGCGAATAAGTATGTTCTGACGAACCTTCCCGGCAATATCGCCACGGCGGCAGTTGATGGCCTCGACACATCGCTTGCTGCAAAAGCCGAGTCCGCTGCGCTCGCTTCGCCCGATCCCGACAAAGGCGCGGCTCTGGTTGGGACGAAGCGCGCGAACGTAACAGGCTCGGTTCCGCGCGAGGTCAACCGGGTCCTGTGGGAAAAGCCGATTACCCCGTTCGACAAGGGCGCTGTGATGGATGCCCGTATGACGGGGGCTAGTGCCAATAACAGCGGCGCGGTGGACCCCAATTCTACCGATGACACCGATGCATTTGAGGCGTTCCTGTTTGAACTAGCAGCCACCGGACGCCCTGGCGAGCTTTGGCCCCGCGACGAGAACTTCGACCCCGCCAACCCGCCGGGGATGCGTCTGTCGCGTACGATTACGGTTCCGTCCGGTCGCAACAACATTTCGCTGAAAGGTCCGGGGCGAGAACTGTTCAAGATCATACAGACGGCGAATTTCGATTCCCCGCTGCTGGTGTTCGATGCTGAATTTGACCACCTGCGCGCGGACATTCGCGACTTCACGGTAACGCGCACCGACCCCGGCCCCGGCGGTCAGGGGGTTGCGAATGCCCCGGCAATTTCCATCCGCAATTATCACTCGTTCACGCTGGATGGCATTCGGACGAACCGGATGGGTTGCGGCATTCAGATCCTCGGCTCGCTTGGCGGAAACATCGACAACTGCCTATCGTGGTATGATCGCTACGGCATTCGTCTGGACTGGACCTCGGACTACACCACTACGCCGAACCTTATCTCGATCAACGACACGCAGCTTATCGCCAGCTACGAGATTGGCCTTTACGCGTTTCGCCCTACGAAACTGCGGGCACGCAACTTCGGAATTGAACAAACTGCGGTAGAGAACCCCAACTGGGCAGCAGATGGCAATGGTGTTCTTATCCAAGACGCTTGCCACGCAGGCCATGAAGCCGTCGATCTCGATTTTTATATGGAAGGCGTCAAAGGTTACGGCGTTCAGATCATAGACCGCCGTGACAAGGAAACGTACTACAAGATGAAGGGCACGATCAACCGCGTTCACGAAGATCAGCTCGCCGATATTCTTATCAATATGGCGAGCCATCAGGCGGGCGATCCTGTTACCACGCTCGTCAACGAATGCCAGCACGGCACTGTCATTCCCGGCTATACTCCAAGCGCGGCTCGCCCGTATCTGGCCGCCAATCCTGCCGCAGCATACAAGAATTTCACCCTGCGCGACGAGCGGGCGATGTATCGCGATGCCGCTGAGCGCCCGGTTCTTGGCACTAACGTCACTCGCCCGCGTCCCGGTGGTGACTTCAACGCTTACGTTCCGAATGCGTCCACGAACGGCGTAGGGATCGAAGTCGTAAAGCAGAACGCGGGCATCTATCGCATCTTTCCGGCGCGAGGCTGGAACCGCGAAACCGTTAATATCCGTTTGGTTTCGGGGACTAATACGCAGGGATTGGTGCCTCGTCTTTCCGGCGAAACCGCCGATTATGTGGAATACACATGGGAGGTCTACAACGGCACCGCATGGGTAACCAGCGATGCCGCCTTCTGGGTGAGCGGGACTTACCTGTGATGCGGTCGTTTGTGGGGAGGCGGTGATGGACCTCCTGTCTGCCATAGCCGTATCCCTTCGCGTCTCAATCATCATCATCGCGGGCGCGATGGTGGTGGGGCTTTGGCGGGAAAATTGGGCGGTTGTGACGCGCAAGCCGGGGTGGCGCGTCCATCTTACTTCCACGATCTTTACCGTAATGGTGGTGGCCGGCGCGATCATTTCGAGCGTCAACGTCTTTCCCGATGCGGGCTGGTCTATCCCTCGCAATGTGCGCCTTGGTGTGGTCAATTTTGGCCTGTCTCTATTCCTGGTCGGAACGCTGACCGGGCTTTATCGCCGCGCCCTTCGCTCCGGTCCTGAACAAGCCCGCGCCGCCTTTTTGACAGGCATCGCGATAGTCGCCGTGGGGTGCGCGTTTGTCGCCCTGCTTCATGCGGCCGGGAATCATGCGTGAACCTGCTGCGAGAAATCCCTGCCAAGTGGTGGGCGGTGCTGCTGGGGGTCTTGTTCGGCTCCCTCGCACTGATCGCCATGGATGGGCCAAAGAAGGGCTACGGCAGGACAATCGTTACAGCGTGTCTGACCGCGCCGCTCTTGTCGGTGCTGGCCGGGGCAATGCTGCCGTCTGACACCTCACTGGAAATAGCCGCGCTGATCGGGGGCGTGACCACTCTAGGCGGTATGGCGGTGATCGTGGCGGTGTCTCGCCTTGCCCCCTCGCTGGTGACGGCAGGGCTTACAGGTATCGCCCGGACCTATCTCGAAATCAATCCGAGCGAACCGGGGAAGCCCGGCGAAGTGACGCGCAGGCGTGAGGACGGAACGCCGGAAAACCCGGAACCTACGCTGGATGAACTGGCGCGCAGGTTCGACGAAAGGAAAGACCAATGAAGCTTGATCGCGAGCCGATCTTTGACGCTGTGCGCGTCATGTTGAAGCGCGGCTTCACCACCACTGAGGTTAAGGCACTGGACGCTGCGATAGACGAGGCGACCGGCACCATCGTTGTGACCGCGCCGCAAGAGGATTGGATCAAGCTGGCTGCGCCGCTGGTCGAACGGTTCGAAGGCATGGCGCGTAAAGTCCCCGGTGGCGTGCAGGCCTATCCCGATCCTGGCACTGGCGGCAAGCCTTGGACGATTGGCGTAGGGTCAACCACAGACGAGAATGGCGACCCGATCAAACCGGGTGACGTTTGGCCGCTGGCTCGCGCCCGCGCTCGTTTCGAAGCTCACTTGGCCGAGTTCGGCGAGGGAGTGGACAAACTGCTTGCCGGGAAGCCCGCTACAGCGCCCCAGAAAGCCGCGATGACAAGTCTGGCGTATAATATCGGCTTGTCGGCTCTTGCGCGCTCTACCGTGCTTAGATTGCACCGTGCGGGCGATTATGCCGGTGCGGCCAAGGCCTTTGCCATGTGGGTCAAAGCCGGGGGAAAGACTCTACCGGGCCTAGTTCGACGAAGAGCCGCTGAGGCGACGCTTTACGGGAGGGGTAGCTAAATGCTCGTCTGTCCAGCCTTGCGCAATCCTGTATCTCAACGTGGTCGCCTCTATTCCCAACATGCGCGACAAATCGGCCAACCTCATCTCTTTGCCGAGGTAAGTCACAATACGCTTGCGCGAGATATGTGCAGATTGTTCAAGCGGGGACGCCCAACGGCAATTGCTCGGCTCATAGGCTCCAGTGCTGTCGATACGATCCAAAGTTTTACCTGCTGGGCGTTCGCCCATATCCGCCAAAAAGTTAGCAAACTCTTGCCATCTGGCACACACGGAAATGCCTTTAGCTCCGTAATCCGGGAAGCGACTTGCCCGAGGGTTTTGGCAGCGTTGCTTCATCATTGCCCATGTCGTGTAGGTGCGACTCAAGGCCGTATGGGTCGTATGCCCATGTTTGCGGGAATTTGCGCTAGCCGAACAGGAGCGCGAACAGAATCGCCCCCTTCCATTCATCAAACGCCGCTGTGTGGTTTCGAACGTCTCGCCGCAGACAGAACAACGCTGGCTAATTCTCGGGACCTTTTTCGACATGCCCCACCAATAGTGCACATGTATCGGGTTTGCAATCAAATTAAAGCTGGCGGCAAGGTGATGGCCGGATTGATCCGCCGCCGCGCTGCCGAAGCGGAGTTGTACCGATCATGACCTTCCCGCGCATCAGCAACCACGGAAGCGAAGTCTTTCTGCTCGGCGTGATGGCCCTTGGGGTCATTATCCTCATCGGAATTGCGATCGGCAAGGGCAAGGTGGACGGGCTGGACATAGCCGCTTTCCTGCTCGTTCTACAGCGTATTGTGGAGGCCGTTCAAAAGCGGTGGGAACAGCGATCTGTAGATCAAATGGGCCGCAGTCTCGCCAATGCTCCGCAAGCCACACCCCCAACAACGGATGAAGCATGATGTTCGGACAATTCTTCGCGCCCGTATGGGTCAGGATAGCCGCTGCCGTGTTCGGGCTGCTCCTTGTCGCGCTGGCGGTCCAGTCGTGGCGGCTAGGCGCTGCAAACGAGCGGGTGGAAGAGACGCGCAACGCCCTCGCTGCCGAACGCGCCCAGCATGACGTTACGCGCGCTTCACTGGACGAGCTGACCTTTGAGATGACCCGCCTTGTCCAAGAGGGTGAGGTTCGAGCCGAGCGGGTGAACGAAGCCATGGCGCGGGTTGCTGACGAAACAGCGGCAATGAAGGAGCGCGCTCAGATTATCGAGCGCGATGGTCTGGGTGAGGACTATGTGAGCGATCTACGGGAGGCGGGGATATGAGGGTGGAATTCGGGAACAGCGGTTTTTGCGGTATTTCCCCTCGAAAGTGGCGGAAGTCTGCCGTTTTTATGGGAATTCTTCTTTCGGCCTGTTCGCACAACGAACCGGGTATTGAGGTCCGCACGGTCGAGGTTTTGCGCCCAGTCCCCTGCATCCCCCGCGATCAGATCCCAGCTGAGCCCGCCACGGTAGGCGATAGGCTTACCGGCGATCCCGTTCTTGACCTTCCCACTGTAGCTGCATCGGCATTGGCCTTGCGTGCGTGGGGTCGGGAGATGGAGGCAGCGCTTATTGCTTGCGCGGAGTGAGGCTTAGGCACCTAGATCCCAAACGGGAATTGCTGCCTTCTTCAGCTTCCGCACCATATCAGCGGTCCCTGTTCCACCGGGGAACGCTACAGCGACACTCGGTTTGCCGTGTTCGATCATCTGCTGGTTGCGGCGTCCGCCAGCCTTCGCATCATATTGCGTTCCATCGCGGCGCTTTCGTATGACAGCATCGGGATGCGAAAGATCGGTCCACTTCGCTGGATAGGGTGCTACCTCGACGCCATTCCGCTCGGCCCATAGCTTACTGAGCGTGTCAGCACCCGTAGCTTCACCTTCGATCAAGACCGCTATGCCATGCTTGCGATGAACCGCTGATAGCGCCCTTTCAACTAAGGACGCGTCAGCGAAATCGCGACCGCCAGTCACTACGACCCGGAGTGCTTCAGACATACCCGCTGATAGCATGAAATAGCTTGCGGGTCTATAGGGTATTGATCTATAGAGGATGGGTCGGAACGGCTTTGGATTGGGAGTTTCCCGGTCGGCTTAAGTTTCGGCACTGCTGCGGCGGTGGGATGAAAGCGCGATAACCTGTGCACGGGCCGCGTGGAACGTTAATCTCGCTTCAGTTGGTGAGAGCCGGAGTAGCGACCGGCCCGCAGCTGCTTTTGGAGAGAACCGATGCGCGAAGGAATGGTCGGCGGAATTGATAGCGGCACCGCTTTCTTGGAAGGCTGGGGTGGCGATTTAGCTACCCCCACCGCTCCACGAACTTCTCGCACGCCTGCCGAAGTTCCAGCATATGAGCGGTGAAGTCCGGCTTCGTTTCCGGCAGGTCCAGAACCTTTTCTAGCGCGACCTTCAATCGCTCCATTTCCGCGCTGTCTTTGTAATGGCTTCCCGACACCTCAAGCCCCTGTGATGATGCTGTATGGCTAAGGCTTAGACGGGGGATGGCAATCATCTCGTCGGGCACCATGGCTCCCTTCGTCCGGTCCATTTGCGCGCCAGTCCTTCCGCTACGAGCTGCCGGCCGATAGAACCCCGGCTGTTCGAGATGATGCCAAGCGTTCGCCCATATCGATCCTTGCCAGTTCTCTCGATACGATACGGCTCACTGTTCAAGAGGACAAGCAGCCGATCGCGGGCACGGATTGCCAGGAGGCGTTCGGCCTCGCATTTGGGGCGGGACAGCTCTGGCGCATCAATCTCTGCGACCCGCACCTTCTCACGCCCGATCCAGACAGTATCGCCATCCACAACGCAATCGGAGCGCACTCCACTTGGTGGGCATATAGCCAAGGCGGCGGCTAGAAGGATCATGAACGCGATGCCGGTGTGGGGATTGGTTCGACAGTCACCCGCCAGCTTCCAATATAAACGCCTCGACATGAGTTACCGATCAAGTCATGCACGTACTTATGATCACGATGGGGTGTTTTGCGGATAGCATGGATAACCAGCGTATCGCAAGCATCCTTGACTGGATCGCATTCCGGAAACAGTCGGTCAAGCATTCGCGCGATGAAACCCCGCAAGTCACTCATGGTCTTGACCTTTCAAAAGGTGTTCGCCGCGTTCGATTGCATCCCGTGTAGCAACAAGATTTATTAGCGCGCCCATTGCCATATCGGAATTAAGGTTGCTGGTGTTCTTCGCGTATACGCGTAGCTCTCGCAACAGGCGGCCATCAATTGCGGCCACTATATCGGCGCGCTCTTGTTCTGCCTCCGTCAGCTTCTTCGCAATTCGTTCTACCTCTGTAGCCTCAATCGACATCGGTTGTCTCCTTAAGGGCGGTGCGGGCGAGGCTTTGGAGATAGCCCGGGTCGTTGGCTATCTGGCTCGCTAAGCTGCTGAGCCTTTCGCCCCGCTCTTCGGCATGTCGTCGAAGCGCGGCCAGCGGTGAAACAATATCCTCCAAAGCCTCCCTGTATTGGCGAAGGCGGTCGGCGGCTTCGGGGCCATCTGGATTGCGATACCAGTTTGTAGTGATGCCGGCCATTTCGCGATTGGAGCTGCTTTCTACCGCCCGCAACCGCTGTTCAAGGTCGCTCATTCTCCTACCTCCCGAATTGCTGTGCGCCGTGACCAAAGCAGTTTGATGCTGAAATCCCACCAGCCAAACGCGAGCAGATAAGCTGTCACGCCCATGCCTTCTTTCTTGCAGAAGAGGACGCCGGGAGTGACAAGCTTTTCAGGATCGTTCCGCGCTCGATCGAAGACTAATCGCATCATCCTGCCTCCTTAGTTGTGCTGGTATTTAGCCGGGCTATCTCTGCCAGGATGTCGGGAGCCGGTGAGAACCATTCGCCGAAAAGGCGATGTTCTGCGAACCTTTGGTGGTAGTGTCTCTCGCGAACCTTCGGTGCATTCTGCGTGGCAAGAACCACTAGCTTCACCGGCGATCCGGTCTGAATGCATTTAACCCGCTCGTGCAGGTCTTGTTGGGTGAAGCCAATCTTGATCGCTCCCCCTGCCCCGCCGATGAAATAGACGGTGTGGTTTGGCGGGCAATCGAAACGAGGCTGTCGCGGCGTCGGATGATATTCACCATCCGGCCAATCAATCGCGTCTATGCATGGTCTGAAATATGCGTGCAGTTCAGAGGCCGTCAGGGCCTCGACCTGCTCGTCATCCAGCACTACGGCTTCATCAAGCATGGGCACTCCTATTGCCTATGTTAGGCCCGGTGTGGAGATTGCCGTCTCCCATCGGGCCGTTTTGGTTGGACACCGCGGCATCGGGGTGCCGCAGGATTCCTTGGGTCGCCAAGCTAGGTTGGACAACGCCAAGTCCCTGATAAGAAATACTTACTCTATTCCGCCCCGAGGCACCATCCCTTTCTTTAAGCATCTGTCTTTCCGTCATTTTCCGGCGGTTGGACATTGATAAAGTCGGGAAGGTTGGACAACGCCGCGTCCGCCAAGAGCGATCGATTGGCCTTTGCCCGGTAGTAGGCGAACGTCTCATTCTTCTTGTGCCCAGTGACTGCCATCCCCTGCGCATCGGTCGCACCGCTTTCCGCAAGACGCCTCGACATAGCTTTGCGTAGTCCGTGCATCGAGCAGTGGGGCAGATTGGCCTCATTGCACCATTTGCGCATCCGATTGCCCATCCCCGCGTCCGAGAACGGTTTGCCGAATGCGGTCGTAATCAGAAAGCGAATCGGTGCCGCCGGTAGGGCCTCCAAAGCTGCGCGAGTAAGCGGCAGCATGATGACGCTGGTTTCCTCATTGTCCTTCGCGTGGTCAACGATGATCCGCCCTGCCCTGATATGGTCGCGCTCGATCTTGTTGACCTCGCAGCGGCGTCCAGCGACGTTCAAGGCGAGTTCCAGCGTCAATCGGGCCATCGTCCCTATCTTGTGTGTCTGCCGGTATTGCTCGATCTCTGCGTCGGTCCAGTTATGGAAGCCCTCGCCATCCTGATACTTGTCGGTGGCAGTGACAGGGTTGTCGATCCGCCAGCCAAGTTTTTGTGCGTGGTGCATGTGCGTGGACAGGATGCTTCGCAGGACGTTGGCGGCAGCGGGTGTCTCCCACATTTGCCCGAATATCGTCTCAAGCCATGAGACGGTGATCTTTTCGACAGGGCGATCGCCATAGCGCTTACCTGACTTGGCGACGGTATTCAGAAACCGCTCCATGATGTTGGACTGGACGCGCTTTGTGCTGTCCTTCTTTTGCCGCCATTTCGCGCTTTGCTTGAGCCTCCGGTGTAGGTCGTCCAGCGATTTAGGATTGATCTTGGCAGGCGATTCGACCGGCTTCTTTTCCAATTCGCCTTCCTCAAGGATCTTCGCATGTGCCAAAAACATCGCGGCTGATCCCGGTTCTCCTGGTAGGTAAGTGCTTTTGTAGCCCTTCTTACGGAAACGGTATCTGACCTTGCCGTGCCGATCTTTTACCGGGCGGACATTCGGGGGCAGGTCAGACATCATCATCGCTCCACTCTTCGACCTCCGGTATTGCGGGGGCAGTGTCGCCTATGATGATCTCAATCCGGCTATTCGCCAAGTCCATGATGATGCGCGCACGCTCAAGCTTCGCGGATGCGACGGCTTTTGTCGCCCGATCCATGTCTGCCTGTGTGATGCGCGCAACCGCCGTCACTCCCCCTCTCCCACGATAGACCGGGATAGGTGGGCGTGGGCCAAGTCGCAGATCAAGCGGTCGCATTCAGGGCAGCTAATGGCACTGACGCGCCACCCATTGCCTCGCATGGGATAGCGAAGGACCTTCCCGCACGCGGTCACATTGGCTTTCCTGCCGCCTGCTGCGCTTATGAAATGTACAACCTCCCCGCTTATCTCTTCACGGGTGCTCTGGTTGGGGGTGGTGGTCATGGTTGCGCTCCGTCATCCCAAAGTTCTTTGGCCAAGCCGACCCATCCGCATTCACATGATGCGCTTGCGTCGGGGTCAACAAACAGATCGTCCCGCACGCGCCAGTCCCCACGGCTCCATTCAACGCCTGTTGTAGCTTCCGATCCCACTTTGGATGTTCCGCAGTCGGGGCATTTTGGTCGATCGCTCACGCCTCCCCTCCTGTGTCTGCCGCTTCGTTGCGGACGGCGGCGTCAATCGCTGCGCGAAGGTCTTCGTCCCAGTTCTCCACCAAATCACCCGTCACGGGTTGGCTGGTGAGGCGGGACAGAGCCGTATCCATAGCCCTGCCGAAAGTCTGTTCATCATGGTCGAAATCAGGATCGTCGGTTAGCACAAGGCCAAGGCCATCAAGCGCGGCTTCCAGCGGGTGCTGTTCGTCCGTCACCGGCACGTCGTTTGTAAGGTTGGTCATAATGAGGGGTCCTTGAATGGTGGTGTTTGGGCGTGCCCTTCGGGACAGGCTCTCGCCCTAGCGGGCCGAGCCTGCTTCGCGTCTCGTCGCTTCGCGCTTCGATCCTTCACGCGGCCTCGGCCTGTGCTGCCAACTGGCAATCCACCGCGCTCTGAAGCATTTTCGCCCAACTATCGGGACTTGCTCGGCGCAGGTTCATTTCGGTCGCCACGTCCCGCAGGAACACGGCAAGGTCGAGCATTTCGGAATAGCGAAGATCGCCGATGCTCTTGAAAATGGCTTCCTGGCGGGTTTCACGGCTCATGGGGGCTTCCTTCAGTTTAGGGACTTCACGTAGAACAGGATTAGCGGGCGACTCTTTCGCCTTTCCGCCGACGATAATGTGCGAACGCTGCGCGCCCATCGCGCGGATCTCCCGGCGCAGGACGGCAAGATGGTTAGGGACAGCCCGGACGTCGCTTGGGGTTTTTGCGACGACCACGAAGCGGCTCTCGCCTTTGAAGTGAAGAACGGCCTTGCTGTGCTTGCCGCCTTCTTCCTCGGTCATGGTGACACCGGGCCAGTCCTCCAACTCCTTGAGAGTGGCGGCTTTCAGTTCTTTGTTCACGCGGCCTCCGCAGTCTCAGGGTCGGTCCAACGCACGCCGTGCTGGTCCCCGAACGCCTGAATAAAATTGATCAGATCGGCCATCTGGCCCTTCGACATGCGCGAACTGCGAAACCCCGATGGGAACGGTCGGCCATCAAGACCTTCGATAAACTGGACCTCCCAACCGCAGGCGTTCATGAAGATCGCCTTCCAATCTTCCGGGGTGTGGCGGCGACCTTCCGGCATCGCGACCGACACGTCAGTCAGCATCGCCCAAAGCTTGGCGTTTTGATCCAGGCTACGACGCGGCGGCGATACTTCGCAGACATACCCTGCCGGGGCGCGCTCGATCAGCACCTTGGCCCGATCGCGCGCAGCTTGGCCGTTCAGAACGGTGGTGTGACCCTTAGCCATCGAACCGCTCCCTAAGAGCCATCACTCTCGCGATGTCCGCTGCCTTCGGGGAAGCCTTGCAAAGCGAGGCCATGAGTTCGTCCACGGTCTGCCCGTGCTGGTCGCGATATTCCTGCCAGAACGTGTCCTCGCCCACGTTATGCTGGCGGGTGTGACACCCTATCTCGCCATGCACGTTCGCGAACGGTCCATCGCAGAGAGGCACGGTGCGGAAGTCATCCGGCTTCTGCCCCATTCCGGCACCACTGCCCTTGCGGACATGGGCTGCGACCACGTTGGTAACCGATCCACACATTGCGCACGCGAAGGTTTTGGTCATCCACCCGGTATGGGCGGGGCCACGCCAGCGCTTTTCGGGCGCGTCGTCTTTCTGCTTTCGCTGTGGCAGTGCCATGTTAGGTTCCTTTCTCCGGGCGGCTCACTAGGAACCGCCCGGATGGTTGCGGGAAAGTTGGACGGGCGATCAGAACGGGATGTCGTCGTCGAGGTCGTCGTAGTTCGAACCGCCGCCGGACTGGTCGCCATATCCGCCACCAGACTGACCGCCGGCCGATCCGCCGCCGTTGCCGCTGGGGCCATCGAGCATGGTCAGCACTGCGCCGGGTCCTTGCAGCACACATTCGGTCGAGTATCGGTCCTGCCCGTTCTGGTCGCTCCATTTACGGGTGCGGCTTTTGCCCTCGACGTAAACCTTGCTTCCCTTCTTCAGGAACCGCTCGACCACGCCCACCAGACCATCGCCGAACACCGCCACGGTGTGCCAGTCTGTCTGTTCTTTGCGTTCCCCTGTCGTGCGATCCTTCCAAGTCTCGCTTGTCGCGATGCGCAAATTCGCAACGCGCCCACCATTTTGGAAGGAGCGAATTTCAGGATCGGCTCCTAGGTTGCCAAGGATAATCTGTTTATTGACACTGCCAGCCATCATGCATTCTCCAATTCTACAGCTTGGTTGCCGCGCAGACCGATCAGATCGCGGGCGCGTTGTTCGAGTGCGAAGATGCCGACAAACTCTGGCGGAGCGGGTTCGCCACCTTCCAAGTAATGCGGCATGTGTTCGCCAGCGACACGGATGAAGTCCGCATATTCCGGCGAAGTCTGGTAGGCTTCGAGGTCATCAAAATTCCCCTCTTCACCGATGCGGCGAAGTTCGGCTGCGTGGACGTTCAAGCCCTTGTGAAGGGCTGACTTTCCCGAATAGAAATCGCTCCACGGGTCCGTGCGAGGATTGTGTCGGGCCTGCGCTTCAATCATCGGTGCGGGCTGTTCCTCGCCCCCATATGCGCGATCATCGCTCCCAACTTCCTCCGCCATGTCGCGGACTTCGTTTTCTTCGTAGAGACCGCTGGTCGCACCTGGATAAACGGTGCGGACGCCTTCACTAATCACGCGGCTGCGAAGCATCTGGCGAGGATACTTCCGCCACATTGGATTGGTGATACCGGCCTGCTTGGCGCGCTCGATTGTCCATTCGATGCGGGCTTCCCCTGCCGGATGGCTGAAGGTCGCGTCGGCACAATCATCGCTAAGGTCGTGCCATTTAACCTTGCCCCCTGAATTGATGAAGTCGCGGAGCATCGCATCCGCTTTCTTCGCGGGTTTGCCTTGGATGATGTGATAGTCGCGGAACACCACGGCGGGGTGCTGACCTTCGGCATAAGCGAGGAGGCACAGGGTCAGGACCGCATTTGGATCCTTTGAACCGAACAGCCCTCCTTTGGCGATCGCGGAGGCTACAACCTGGATTTCCGAGACGCCCATTTGCTGAGGCGGGATAACACTAACGGCGTTCATGACGGTCCTTTCGTTCGATGGGGGTGCGGAGAGAGGGGTAGTGAGCCCAAAGCGCCTCCAGAGAGGTCGCTGCGTCGAAGTGGCTGATGAAAACGCCGCCCATTTCAATCCAACGGTGTCGGTGCTGCGGCCAGTCATCAATCAACACGTCACCGCGCGCTGCGAAGTCACGTTTGTCAGCGCTGCGGCAGGTGATGATCGGAACGCCGGGGAAGTGACGCGCCGCCCAAGCTATCTTCTGACCCTGCGCCCAATTACCGCGTGGGCATCCGGTCAAGATCGTGGGCTTCAGATGCTCGACGCCCTCGAACAACTGCATGGCGTCCGGCATGAGAGGCAGCGTGCCGTAGAAGTCGGTCTGGTTTTCAAGTTCGTGCCAGAACTGCTTTGACCCGACCTTCGCTTCGTATTGGCGCGGCGGGATACCCCAAAGGAGTTCACCGGCCTTGTCGAAGTCTGCCAGCACGCCATCGCAATCAAGGAATACATGGGGCATTATCGTTCTCCTTGCGGAAGGGATGGAAGCGGGAACCGGCGAGACGCGGCACGCGGCTCGATCCGCGAAGCGGACGACAGCCCGGTGCCGTCAGGCATCCGCCCCGTCTCCTTGATCGAGGGGCGACGATATGCCGCTCCAGACAGGTCCAGCATTTGACGGTGACCCGGCTTGTAAGGGGACTGCCAGGTGGTGAATCGGAGGCCGGTCATGCCGCTTCATCCTTGGCAACGCGGCGCAGATCGTCCTTCAGTACGTCGAGCGCGGTCAGGATGTCGCGTAGGGCATCGGTCGCCTCGTCGTAAGATCCATCGCCTTCGCCCTTCAGAATAGAGTTGGCGCGCGTGGTTGCAGCCACCAGCGGATCGACCTCTTTCGACTTGTCCAGTTCGGAGGGGATGGCGCGAACAGAAGATGGGCGGCAAATGCAGGTTGAGCGATCATTAAACTCAACCTCTGGCCAACCTTCGACGTAGCGAACAATTGTTCCGGCAATCACAAGGTCGGTGCCGTGTGGACGCACTTCTACCTCACGACCAGCCACCAGTTCCAGCGAGTATTCCGGGTGTTCGGATGCGGTGGGTTTGGTCGAAGGCGGCGTCTCGCCACGCTCTAGGTAGGGAACGGCCCAATGATCGCGGGGGATGCGGATTGCGGTTTTCCCCCCCCAAGTAACATGTTGGGCTGCGCAGTTTAAGGCTGCGCCAACGCGGAATTCAATGTAATCAGTTTTGTAATCCAACCAGTCATCATCCGCCAGCCAATCAGGCCGCACGCCCACCGGGTCCAGCTTGTGTTCGTAATAGTCGGTCATGCCATGAATCCTTTCAAAGCAGAGGTGTCAGCGCCGCCATCAGAAGGGCGAGCGTAAGGAGGGTGCAGAGGCGGTCGGTGTTGGGGAGGGTCACAACCAGCCCCTTTCCAATTCATCCCGGCGTTCGGGCGTCATGGCCTTCACGGTGCGGCGCGCATGGGTGGCGGGATCTACTTCGCTGCCGATCGCGCTCCAATCGATGTCCGCCATGCGCTTGATGCGGGCGCGATGCTGGCGACGGGTCTCGCGAACGAATGCCGCCTTTGATGCAGGCGCGTTCATGGTTGCTCTCCCTTGTGGGAGGCGAGGAGGGCGCGGGCACGTTCGTCGATCGCGTCAACGCCTCGTTCTGCGAACTGCGGGAATGCCTCTTGGAATGCTGCTGGCGGAGCGCGCTCACCCCACGCGAGATAGGCACTCACGACCTCGACCAGTTCGGTCACTTGGTTGGTGCGGTGGCGGGCGAAGGCTTGGACGAGAAGGTCGCAATCTGCGTTGCCGCTGTCGATACTCCACCACGAAGGCCCGGCATCGTCACGGCCAAGCAGGGATTTCGCCGCATCACGATCAGCCTGGATCACAGGCACACTCTCTACAGGCGCGTTCATTGCGGGGTGTCCTTTGATTGGGTGGAGGCCGCGATCGAGCGCAGCAGGGCCTTCATTTCCCGCTCGTGCCGCTCGTTCATGTCGTAGAGGGCTTCGCGCTGGCCTTCGGTCAGAACGTGCTCAATCTCATGCTCCGCGCCGCTGCTATCGACGAACTGGCCGTGCAGGATGGCTTTCGTGAAATTGATCCACGCGATGTCGAACCATTCGTTGCTCATGCCCGACCTCCCATTCCATCGGTGTTGGGGGTGCGGGGCTTTTCGCGAACGGCACAAAGCAAAGTGTATGTGGCAGCGAAAATGCACAATTGAGTGATGCCCCCCTCGTCGATGTCGAAAAGAACTATAGGAATGACAGCAAGAACGGCGAAGCAGCCGAAAAACCGAAATACATCGCGACCTTCCATCACCGACCTCCCATTCCATAAGGGACACGGACAGGACGGATTTCATCGTCGCAGTCATCGAACATGGCGTCGTAATGCTTGCGGACCCAAGGGCGCATCACATCGGGATGCAGGCCTTCTTGGCGAACGGCGCGGGCGATGATTCCACCGGCACGTTCGGCCACTTTGCCCTTGCGGTTTTCGTCGCTTCCGAACGGCGATCCGAAATCGCTGATGACGCCTTCCGCAACAAGCTGACGCTTAGCTTCAATGGCGCTGTCGAATGTCAGATCAACGTAGCGAAGCTGCTCTTCGAGCGTAGGCCCCACGGGTTCGCTGCGATCGGCGAGGATGTAGGACGGGGCGTTCACTTGCCTGCCTCCACCAGCTTGTCATCTACGACGCGGTACGGCGTGTTTGCCTTAATGCCGCCTTCGCCAACGTAGCCGGTTGCGATGCGGTAACGCTTGCCATCCCACCATTTGACTTGAACGGTGCCCCAGTCGCCAGCGGTCGCGGTGCCCCATTCGCCAGCGGTCGCGGTGCCCCAGTCGCCAGCGGTCGCGGTGCCCCAGCCGCCAGCGGTCGCGGTGCCCCTGTCGCCAGCGGTCGCGGTGCCACTGTAGCCAGCGGTCGCGGTGCCACTGTCGCCAGCGGTCGCGGTGCCCCAGTCGCCAGCGGTCGCGGTGCCCCTGTCGCCAGCGGTCGCGGTGCCCCTGTCGCCAGCGGTCGCGGTGCCACTGTAGCCAGCGGTCAAAAACGCCCCGACAATCGCACCCGTGATACCGGCATCCGACAAGAACTGCGTTGCCGATAGCTGATCGCCACAGTGAACGACCTCGCAATATTGAAACTTGATCTTGCCGCTTAGATCGACAACCAGACCGGCTTCGTGTGCTTCGGTGATGTCGCACACCAGCCATTTGGCCTCGGGCGACCAGTCGAGATAGCTACCGCCACCCTCCCCATTCAGGAGGCCATGCAGACCGTTGCCGCAGTTTGCATCGGCCTTCCAATCATGCGCTTCGCAACGCCCGCTATCGGGCCATTGAAAGCCACCATGGCTGCGAAGGTCGCTGTCGCAGGTGCGAAGGGCGTAGACGCGCTTTTGGGTCAGGGCGTTCATCGGCCCTTCTCCAGCGCGAGGTCGGCATCCTCGACAGCCTCCGCTGCCTTGAGCAGCAGGGCGCGCGCATCGCTTTCGGGATGCGTCACGGCCAGAACATCGTCGATCAGCTGGTAAGCGTCGGACAGGCGCGTGTCGGCCCATCCGCTGTCGGTGACTTTGGGGGAGATTGCCGCGCTCATGCTGCCACCTGTTCGGTGAGAGCGACCGCGTTCAGATCGGCGACGGGCGCGACCGGCTTACGACGCGCATTCATCGCGTGGAGGGCTTCGTTCAGCGCGGCGTTGGCGTTGTCACCGTAGCCGGAGCAGTTTGCAGAGGTAGGCTCGCCAATGCCGCCCCAGCTAAGCGTGACGACCATCCAAGGTCCGTCTCCGCCGCCACCCTCATAATAGCGGGTGATGCCAATGCCGGACAGGTCGTGCGCAGCTGCGATCGTATCGAGCGCGTCGTTGAGAGCGTTTTGCATAAAGCCTCCTTCGGCACCTCGATTGGTGCGTTAGAGGCTTAGTTACACCCAGCGTAAGTAGGCGTCAACAGATAAATTGCATGGGGCGTAATTTAGGCTTCGTTCTGCATGGCCTCGATAAGTGCCATCACCTGCCGTTGCTGCGCCTCATTGAGGCGATGGGTCAGGTCGATCACCAGCCCTTCCTTTGAGGGATCATTGCCCAGCAATTCCCATGGCTCGCGGTCATAGACATGGGCTAGTGCCTCTATAACGCGCTCGCTATACGGTTGGCGCCCGTTCTCTAGGCGCGAGAGGCTGGCGGCGGTTGTAGGAAGCTTGGGATCGTCCAGTTCGAGCAAACGCCCGATCACCTGCTCTTGGGATAGCCCCAGGTGCTTCCGCCATTCCTTGAGATAGTGCCGATTTGCCATGTCGGACATTATCCTACACCCAGCGTAAGCACTCCATGCGCCGGGATGCAAGTTTGGGCTTGCATCGCACTTACGCCCCATGTAAGTAGATGGCATGGACTTAGACACCTACCTCAAGACCAGCGGCGTGAGCGGTGCGGCGTTTGCCGATCGCATCGGCGTCAGCGCGGCTTCCGTAACCCGCATCCGCAAGGGTGGGCAAAACATATCGCTTGAGCTGGCCCAGCGCATCGTGACCGCAACTGGTGGCAAGGTGTCGTTGGAAGCGTTGGCGTTGGCCGGAAAGGCCGCAGCATGAACAAGCGCCGCGTCTATTTTATTAAGCCTGTCGGCATGGACGGACCGATTAAAGTCGGTTGCAGCCATTCGCCTGACGGGCGGCGCAAGACCCTCGAAACGTGGTCGCCGTTTGCCCTCGAAATTATTGCTGAAATCGAAGGCGGTGAGGACATTGAGCGCCAGTTTCATGCGCTGTTTTACGACACCCATCAGCGAGGCGAATGGTTCGACGCGTCGGCGAAAATGACTGCCGTTGTTGCAGCCATCAACGGTGGCAGCTTCGACATCGAAGGTCTGCCTCAAGCCCGCCGCCTTCCGCGCCGCAAGTCGCATCGGACCTACACTCCTGAATGGAGATACGAGTCTAGCTTGAAGGCGCGCTGGCGTCATCGAATCAAGTCTTGGCCGTGGTGGAACGAAGAGTTCCGCTCAATCATCGCAGATGGGCAACCTCTTTTGGCGCACAAAGACGCGCTCGAAGACCTGCTGGTTCGCCTTGAAGCCAAAGCGAAAGAACCAGCATGACCTATCCCACACTCACCCGACCGGGCGGCTACCTTTCCGACAACGATCTGACTGACAAGCAGTTCGACCTCGCGACGAAAGCCCGCGCCTACCCCCGTATTCTCGCGACCGGCGGCGAAAAGCGAACGGCCGCTTCTCTCGCAAAGAATGGCTGGGGCACCGTCGAAGATGGGGCGAGCGGAGAGCGCATCTTCCGCCTCAATCAGGATGGCGAGGACGCCCTCTGCTGGCTCGATGAATTGGCGGACGATCAACATACGCCTCTCTGCTCATGTCTTGCCTGCGAACACCCGCTTCGCCCCGGTGCCGCATGAGCGCTCTGATCGACCTCTTCGCCTTCGGGCTGATGTTCGCGACTGCTGCTGGCGGTCTCTACGCGGCGTTCGTGAGGCGCGGATAGATGCGCGTTCTCGTCGCCTGTGAGTTCTCCGCAACCGTTCGGGACGCCTTCCGTGCCCGTGGGTTCGATGCCCGCGAAATTGTCGATTTTCCTGATTACGTCGCCACCGCATGTGGTCAAATCTTTAGCCGAAACCATCCAAGTGGTCCGTTGCGCTGGTTCAAGCCCCTCAAGGGCCATGCCGACAAAAAGGGTTATCGCGGACTTACGCTCTGCAACTCCGAGGGTCGCTTCCCCAAACGAGTGCACAGGCTTGTGGCCGAGGCATTCCACCCCAATCCACATAACCTTCCCTGTGTGCGGCACATAAACGGCGACTCTAGGGACAACCGTGCAAGCAACTTGGCATGGGCTACCTATGCCGAAAATGAAGCGGACAAGCGCTCTCACGGAACGTGGGATACGCGCCGTAACGGCAAGCTTGATGAAGGCCAGATTGCCGCCGCTCGAATGTGGGCTGAAGAGGGCTGGTCGCAGAAAGATATCGCTGCCGAACTCGGGGTTAGTCGTCCGACGATCAACAGGCTGCTTTCGGGCAAGACATGGGGGAATATCCCATGCGCGTCCTGATTGGCTGTGAGTTTTCGGGCGTAGTCCGTGAGGCGTTCCGCGCTCGGGGCTTTGACGCATGGTCATGCGACATTCTCCCCGCAGAGGATGGCTCGCCGTTCCACCTGCAATGCGACGTCCGCGACATCCTTACTGACGACTGGTTGCTCGGCATTTTTCACCCGCCATGCACACACCTGGCGGTAAGCGGAGCGCGTTGGTTCAAGGACAAGCGCGAGGAGCAGGAAGAGGCCCTGTCGTTCGTCCGCGCGCTTCTCGATGCGCCGGTCTGCCATATCGCGCTGGAAAACCCGGTCAGCATCATCAGTTCGCGTATCCGCAAGCCCGACTGCACCTTCCAGCCTTGGGAGCATGGTCACGGTGAGGTCAAGCGCACCTGCCTCTGGTTGAAGAATCTCCCGGCTCTGCGCCCCTCCAACATCGTCGAAGGTCGCGAACCCCGCGTCCACAAAATGCCCCCTGGACCCGATCGCTGGAAGGAGCGCAGCCGCACCTTCCCCGGCGTCGCAGCCGCAATGGCCGACCAATGGGGGACTTTCATTCGCAATTCTCTCGACCACCGCAGCGACCGCCTCCCCGACCGGGACGGCAGCGCAGCGGCGGTTTCCGAGAGTGTCGTTCCTTTCCATGCAGTCGGAGATACCCATGCCTGACTACCACGTCCGTCCGAATGTTGCGCCTTCCAAGTCGGAAGTGTCCGGCGCGCTTTCCGTTTCGTGGGCGCGTGCCGCCCGCTCGGTTGGCAAGGGTGCGATGGCCGACAAGATCGGCACTTCCACCAAGACCATCGACCGCGCGCTTACCGGCGAAACGGTCCCCGAACTCCACACCGCGCTTGCCTCGCTCCTCTCCGATGAAACGGCCTTGGACGAAGTGTTTGCGCTCTACGGGCTGGAAAGGCCCCGCTGGAAGCGTTCGGAGGCTGCGAACGACCTTCACACCGTTTCGGGCCTGACTGGCCTCGCATCGCAATTCTGCCGCGCCCTAGAGGACGGCAACCGCGATCACACCGAGACGCTGGAACTGGCCGACGCGATCCGGCTGCTTATGCCCGCGCTTACGGCGATCACCGGCGAAGCCAACCGCATTCGTGGGGTGGCAGCATGACCCCCTCTCCCTCTACCGATCGCTGGACAATCCAACGCGGCTTTACCCTGGCGCTGTTCTTTGGCGGCATTGGCTGGGCTGTGATCCTCTCTGCCGTGGGGGTGCTGTGATGGCCGATCCCTACATCCAATTTCTTACACGCAAGGCGGTTTCGGACCCGATGACCGGGCTGGATAATCCGCCCGATCTGCCGGACTGTCTATTCCCTCACCAGCGCGACATCGTGCGATGGGCTCTTAAGCGCGGGCGCGCTGCATTGTTCGCCGGGACCGGCCTTGGCAAGAGCCTGATGGAACTGGCTTGGGCGCAGGCTATCCATCAAGAGACCGGGAAGGATATTCTCCACCTTGCCCCGTTGGCTGTCTCCGCTCAACTTGTAAGGGAAGCTGATAAGTTCGGCATCCCGGCGCACGTCGCTACGAAGCAATCAGACTGTCGCGGCGGTATCAGCGTCACGAATTATCAAAAGCTGGATCATTTCGACCTATCGAAGTTCGGCGGCGTCATCCTTGATGAAAGCAGCATCCTCAAGAACACGGATGGTCATTACCGCACAAAGCTGATTGAGGCTTGCCAGACGATCCCGTTCCGGCTCGCCGCGACTGCCACGCCCGCCCCGAATGACTTTATGGAGTTGGGCAATCACGCCGAGTTCCTGGGCATCATGTCATACACTGACATGCTCGCCACGTTCTTCGTCCACGATGGCGGCGATACGCAAAAATGGCGGCTTAAGGGTCACGCCGAAAACGAGTTTTGGAAGTGGATGGCATCTTGGGCGGTAATGCTCCGCAAGCCTTCCGATCTTGGCTATCCGAATGAAGGATACGATCTCCCGCCCCTGCAATTCCGGCAGCATATCGTCGCGGCTGATTACGCGCCTGACGCTGAAACCGGAATGCTTTTTCCCATGCAGGCGCAAACGCTTTCCGAGCGGATCGCCGCGCGTCGATCGACGGTAGAAGCGCGATGCGAGCAGGCTGCTCAGATTACACCGACCGATCGCCCGTTCGTGTGGTGGTGTAACCTTAATGGCGAAGCTGATCTTCTCGCTAAGCTGATCCCCGATGCGGTCAATCTCCACGGTGGTCTGAAAGAGGCCGACAAGGAGCGCATCCTTCTCGATTTCAGCGACGGGAAGATCCGCGTTCTCATTACGAAACCCAGCCTCGCCGGGTTCGGCATGAACTGGCAGCATTGCGCCGATACTGGGTTCGTCGGTCTCAACGATAGCTTCGAACAATTCTATCAGGCCGTGCGACGGTTCTGGCGCTTTGGACAGACTAAGCCCGTCACCGCTCACATTATCGCCAGCGAACTTGAAGGCGCAACGGTCGCCAACATCAAGCGCAAGGAAACGGACGCCGATCGCATGGCCGCTGCGATGGTCATGCACATGGCTGACCTGTCGAGCAACGCCGTGCGCGGCAGTGTCCGCGAAACCCCGAATTACAATCCAACCGTTCCCGTGACGATCCCCTCATTCTTGGAGAAAGCCGCATGATCGAAGGCATCAACTGCGTCGAGCAAGTCATCACGGACGACTTTGCGATTTATCAGGGCGATAGCTGCGAGGTCATCCGCGCGATCCCCGGTGATAGCATTCATTTCGGGGTTCATTCCCCGCCGTTCGAAGGGCTTTACAAGTTCTCGAATTTCGATCGCGACATATCAAACAATGAAGGTCCCGGCTTTTGGGAGCACTACGGATTCCTGATTTCCGAACTGTATCGTGTCACCATGCCTGGGCGTCTTCATGCCGTCCACGTCATGCAATTGCCAATGTCGAAAATTCGGCACGGCAATATCGGAATGCGCGACTTTCGTGGCGAGGTTGTCCGCGCTTACGAGGACGCCGGGTGGATTTTCCATAGCGAGGTCTGCATCTGGAAAGATCCAGTCGTGGCCCAGCAGCGCACGAAATCAATACGCCTGCTTCACAAGCAGATAGTCAAGGACAGCACTATCAGCGGACAGGGGCTGGCCGACTACATCCTCACGTTCCGCAAGCCGGGTGACAATGCCGAGCCGGTCAGTGGGTGCTTCGATCGCTACAGCGGCACCGATGAACCCGATCGCAGCAAATACACCAGCCCGATGGATGGCCGAAACTGGTATTCGATCGAGGTCTGGCAGCGTTACGCTTCGCCCGTTTGGATGGACATCAACCAGACGCGGACACTGCAATATCGCGGCGGGCGCGACGAGAAAGACGAGCAGCATATATCGCCACTCCAGCTGGATGTCATTGATCGATGCATCGACCTTTGGAGCAATCCCGGCGACACGGTTATAACGCCGTTTCTCGGCATTGGCAGTGAGGTTTACTCCGCCGTGCAAATGGGCCGAAAGGGCATCGGCATCGAATTGAAGCCGTCCTATTTCGCGCAGGCGAAGCGCAATCTTGAACGCGCTAAAGCCGACATGGGCGGTCTCTTTTCGGGGATGGCAGTATGAGCGCCCTAGAACAGCATCCCGGCTTTGAAGCCATGGCATTCCTTGCCGAGCGCGCCCTTGCCAGTGAGATTGATCGCAACCTCGCCAATCGCAAGGTTGTCCGTGAAGATCGCGCCGCCTGTGCCCGGAAGGGGAGGCGGTGATGCTAGACTTCGCAACAGCCGAAGACGCGCGGCACATTTCCGATATGCGGTCTGGTAGCCGGGTTCTGCTCGACGCCATCGCGCTGGCTTACCCTGCGCGTGTGCCCTTGGCGGCGAACGATGTAGAGCCGCCCACGATCAAGGATGACGAGCCGAAAGAGATCGAGCCCGTCGTAACCAAATGCAAACCGCTCTGGCCTTCGTGGTATGAGCCACCTGCCCCGCGCAGCCCATGGGCACCCCTGATCGACAGCGTGGCAAGCTTCTTCGGCATCATGCCTGAGGTAATTACTGGCGCGGCGAAAAGAGGAAGGCCCGTCGCCGCTCGATCGGTGGTGATCCGCATTCTTAGGGATCGCGGTTACTCATACCCGGAAATCGCCAGGGCGGTGGGGCGTAAAGATCACAAGACGATGATCTATTACGTCGAAGGCTTTGATGCGCGCGCCCGCAACGAGCCGGAGATTGCAGGCTGCTACGCGGCGCACAAGGCAGCGGGGTGGTGCAAGTGAAGCGCGGCACCTTCTTCGCCAAGAAGACCGTCTGCGCGCTTGGGCATAAGCACGACAGCAAGCGCGAGGCTGCGCGATGCGCTGAACTGCAAATCCTTTTCCGCGCCGGTCAGATCGACGCACTCGCTTTCGAGCCGCAGGCTTGGTTCGAGATTGATGGCGTCGTCGTGACGCATTCGAATGGCCGGAGAGCCGGATACAAGGCCGATTTCGCTTATGTCGAAGATGGGCGTGTCGTGTGGGAAGACGTGAAGGCCAGCAATGGTTTCGTCTCTCGCGACGTGCCGCTGCGCATGGCGATTTTCCGTCACCTGAACCCTGACATAGAACTGCGGGTGATCACATGAGCGTTCGCGTGATGACATCCGTGTGGGATATGGACATCCCGGCGAAGCAAAAACTTGTCCTGCTCGCGTTGGCCGACTGCGCCAACGACGAGGGGCTTGCGTGGCCTTCGATCGCCACTCTCGCCCGCAAGTGTGGGTGCGATGAACGCACGATCCAGCGCAATCTTCGGGACATTGAAAAGACAGGCGCGATCCGCCGCGAAGAGGTCAAAGGCAAAGGCTGCAAATACCGCTTTGGACCCCCGGCAAAACGCCACCCCCGGCAAAATGACGGGGCGGCAAATCGTCCCAAAACCCCCGGCAAATTGCCACCCAAACCGTCAGGAACCGTCAATGGTTTATCTAACGATAAACCTAAGCGCGTGCGCAAGCCGGAAGGTGTTGATCGTCAGACATGGGATGATTGGAAATCAGCCCGCAAAGGCGCTCCGATAACTCAAAGCGTGATGGATACCGTGAAGCGGGAGGCGGCGAAGCTGGGCTGGTCCGTCCCTGAAGCGATCGCTCACGCCGCTGGGAACAGTTGGCGAGGCTTCAATGCGGAATGGGTGAAAGACAGGAAACCGGCGAATGACTACCGAAACAACAGCAATAGCAACGCGGCAGACCTCGCACGGCAAAAGCTCGGGCTTGGATAGGGTCGCTGTCTTGACCCGCCAGCTCGCCCTGATCCGGCCCGCTAGCATGTCGGACAATGCGGCAAGCGACTGGATCGCAGCGGCCTACGCCGAAACCGCGCATCTGTCGGACCCCGCATTCAACGCTGCCGCAGAGCGCGCCCGCCGGGAATGCAATTACCACGGGCAGGTAATCCCGACGATGTTGAAGCCGAGCGCCGATGTCGAAGCGTTCGTTCGGCAGATGGACGCCATCAGCAAGCCGTTCTTGCGCGACCACAACCCGCCGCAGCGCGCCTTGCCGAAGACCGAAACGCAGCAGCTTATCGCGAACGCGGCAAAGGGGCTCAAGGGTGGCTCGGCGTGAAATACCAGCCCCCGGCTTCCAGCTTGTTTCGGGTAAGCGAAATCCACCGAAAGACTGGCCTAAGGTCTGGGTTCAAATCCGCAACGGCATGGTGGATGAGCAAGCGCCATGGCCGATTATTGGACCTCGCTGGAAGTGGGCATTCGATAACGAGGGAAAGCCGATCCCGCACCCCGGCGATGTCGTCGCAGTCAAGCGCGCTGACTAGCCCACAATTCATCACACAATGGCGTAAACAGGCAGGAAGGGGATAGACGATGGCGAAGCGAGGACGACCCAAGAAGTCGGGCAAGCGCACTAAGAGCGGTCGCCTGTCGCGTGCCGGTGTGGAACCTAAGATCGTTCGCGGTAACGAACGCGCCATGGCAATGCGGGAGCGGTTCGGATCATTCGCCACCGAAGCGATCGGACGCGCTTATTACGAGGGCTTGCTAGGTCCGAAAGACGATCCGATCGCGCTAGAGCGTTTCCGTAAGGGCGTCGAGCTGGCAACCGAATGGCGTAAGCATTTTGCTCCGCATTACCGCTGCGCCCTAAACGATAATCCACGCGGATCGGCAAACACGACTGAAAGCCATACCGCGAGGAACGCCTATCACTGGATGATGCGCGAGATCGAGGCATTGGATCAAGCAGGGTTCGGATCGTGGTTCCACCAGATGGTGCTGGCCTTCAATCCCGATGGCGGACCTGCATGGCTGGATCGGCTGATTGAAGGGACCGGCGACTTTGCAGACGAGCGGGTTCTGCGGCTCAATATCGAGGCCCTGGATTACATATCCACGCATCGCAAAATCGCTGATACGAAAGCCGTTGACATTCCTCTGCACATGTGTCATGGCGCACATAAATGATAGTCAGAATTGCGCCCGCAGCCTGAAAAGGTGTGCGGGTGTTTCTGTTTCGGGCTTCGGCCCGGCCCGTCCCCCACAATCGAGCAAGTAAGCTAAGTGCGCCGGGTGAAAGGCCTGGCAATCCCCCTGTCCGTTTCGATGGGCAGGCGCACGGTACGCCTAATCGCTGCCGTTGCTTATTCCAACAAGGGCACTCTAACGCCCTATTTGCAACCAGTTTGCCAGCAATCCGGCGCATGATCGCAACATGCGCGCAGAGTCCACCTGTGATGTCGGACGCTGGCAATCCCAACAAGGGCACCCCAATGCCCTACCCGCCACAACAGACAGAAGCATTCAAGGCTAGCCCGGAACTCATAGGGGCCACGGTCTGAGCTGATTTGTGCGCGGGTGAAATTCGAGCGCGTCGATGGGCGCGGAAAGTGCCCCAGCCATGACAGCAAAAGTAGCAAAGAGTAGCAATCGCGGCTCGAAGCCTGGAGAGCGTCGAGGTGGGCGAACCAAAGGCACACCAAACAAGGTGACTGTTGCCCTAAAGGATGCAGCGCGGGAACATACGCAGGCGGCGCTCAACACGCTGGTTAGCGTGATGGCGGGTGGCAAAGGCATCCCGGCGGCTGCACAAGTGAATGCGGCGAAGGAGATACTGGATCGCGGCTATGGAAAGGCCAGCACGGTTCTCAGTGGGGACGAAGACGGCGGGCCCGTGCAGCTAGTCACTCGCATCGAACTTATTGGCGTAAGGCCGGATGGTAACCGCTAAGCTCAAGATACCGGACAAGCTGGTTCCGGTATTTGAGGGGGAGGCTGACGTAAGGGGCGCGCACGGGGGGCGTGGTTCGGCAAAAACCCGGACGTTTGCCAAGATGACCGCTGTCAGGGCGCATATGTGGGATCAGGAGGGGCGCGACGGCATCATCCTGTGCGGTCGCCAGTTCATGAACTCGCTGGCGGATAGCTCGCTCGAGGAAATCAAGATTGCCATTCGGGAGGAAGATTGGCTTGCTCCGCACTTCGACATTGGCGAGACTTACATCCGCACGGCATCGGGCCGGATCAGTTACAGCTTTGCAGGGCTTGATCGCAACATTGACAGCATCAAGTCGAAGTCGCGGATCCTGCTAGCGTGGATTGAAGAGGCGGAGCCGGTCACGGAAGAGGCGTGGGTCAAATTAATCCCGACCCTTCGTGAGGAAGATAGTGAGCTTTGGGTAACGTGGAACCCGGAGCGCGAAGAGGCACCGACGAACAAGCGGTTCTATGGTGCTGACGATGCCCGCACCAAGATTGTCGAGATGAATTGGCGGGACAACCCGTGGTTTCCCGATATTCTTGAGCGGCAAAGACTGAAGGATAAAGCGGAACGTCCGCACAGCTACGAGCATATCTGGGAAGGTGGCTTCGTCCAGACGGTCGAAGGTGCCTATTACGGCCCCTCGCTGCTTAAGGCGAAGGAGGATGATCGGATCGGGTTTGTTCCCGAAGATCCGCACATGATCGTCCGGTTGTGTGCTGACATTGGTGGCACGGGGGCAAAGGCTGACAATTTCGTGTTCTGGGCGCAGCAATGCGTAGGGCTCGAAATACGTTGGACGAACCATTACGAGGTTCAGGGTCAGCCGATCGCGTCTCACCTGAACTGGATGCGCTCACAAGGTTATACGCCTGACCGCTGTTTGATCATTTTGCCACACGATGGCGACCAGCAAGATAAGGTGTTCGATACGTCTTACCGCAAGGCGTTCGAAGGCGCTGGCTACAACGTCAAAGTGGTTCCTAATCAGGGCAAGGGCGCGGCAATGCAGCGGGTCGAGAAAGCCCGCGAGTTGTTCCCTCGCATGTGGTTCGACGAGAAGAAAACCGAAGCGGGGCGTAAGGCGCTGGGCTGGTATCACGAAAAGCAGGACGAAAAGCGTGGGATCGGGCTTGGCCCTAACCATGATTGGTCAAGCCATAGCGCGGATGCGTTTGGCGGGGGTTGCGTGGCTTATGAGGCACCGCGCGCATCTGCGCCGCTAGACCTGTCCAGCCTGAAAAGGAGAGTTGCATGATCGACATTCCTGCCGACCTGCGCTCCTACCTGGAGGTCGAGGAAAACCGCGCGCTCGATACCTCGTTGAACGAAGAGCGGGCCATCGCGCTCGATTTCTACAACGGTGAGCCGTTCGGGGACGAAGAGGAAGGCCGTTCGCAGCTCGTCACGCGCGATGTTGCCGAAGTGATCGACTACATGGTGGTCAGCATCATGCGCACGATCGTTTCCGGCGATCGGGTGGTGGAGTTCCGCGCGCGCGAAGCCGATCAGGACGAGATGGCGGAAGACGCCACCGAGCTTGTCCAATGGCAGTTCATGCGGGAACAGCCCGGCTATCAAATCCTGCACGACTTCCTGAAGGCTGGCTTGCTGGAGAAGTCCGGCGTCATCAAGACTTGGGCCGAACCGACCACGGAAATCGTCGAGGAAGGCAATGTCCCGGCGGCAATGCTGGATGCAGAGTTCGAAGCGGACGGCGGAGCGTCGATCTTGGACATGGCGCCCGATGGTGAGCAGGTCGAATACGATCCGCTGACCGGCGAGCCGTATCTGATCGAGACCTACGCGGTGCGCCGCAAGGTTCCGGGACGCACGAAGTTCCGCGACATGGCGGTGCCGAACGAAGAGTTCCGGGTCTCGCCCGAAGCGCGCTCGCTGGACGACGCAGGCTATATCCGCCACCAGACGCGCAAGCCGCTGTCATGGTTCGTTGCTGCCGGACTGGTGAGCGAGGAAGACGCGAGCACCCTTTGGGACCGCAACGAAGAAACGAATTTGTCCGATGCGCGCGATAACGGCCGCAGCTTGAAGGACACGGACGACGCCTCGACCGGCTTGTCTCGCCAAGTCTGGCTCACGGAAGAATATATCCGCTGGGATTTGAACGGAGACGGCGAGGCGGAGCGGCTTTGCATCTGGCGGGTCGCGAACAAGGTCCTGAAGGTCGAAGAGGTTGAAGATCAGCCGTTCGTGCTGTGGACCCCCTTCCCGATGCAACACCGGCTTATCGGGCAATCCCTTGCCGACAAGGTGATGGACATCCAGCGGGTGCGTTCGGTCCTGCTTCGTCAGGCGATGGACGCGCTCTATTTCGCGAATAGCCCGCGTATCGCGGTCAACATGCAGAATGCGGACCCGAACACGCTGGACGACATTCTGTCGATCGTGCCGGGCGCTCCGATCCGGTATCAGGGAAATATCCCGCCGCAGCCTATCACGATGCCGTTTGCCGCGCCGAATGCATTTCAGGCGCTGGAGTTCATGGCAGGTGAACGGGAAAGCCGGACGGGGATTACGCGCCTCAATCAAGGGCTTGATGCCGACGCGCTGAACAAGACCGCGACCGGCACGGCACTTATGCAGGCGCAGGGCCAGCAGATCGAGGAATATCTGGCGCGCAACTTTGCTGAGGCGCTGGCGGAACTGTTCGAGAAGAAGCTGCACCTGATGCGCGATTACGGGTCGATCACGCGCGTTCGGGTGGGCGGTGAGTATCGCGAGATCGATCCCGCCGGACTTGATGGCGAAATGGATATGGTCATCTCGGTCGGGCTTGGTTCGGGCCGCAAGGACCAGCGCCTCATGCATCGGATGCAGGTGCTTGAGATGCAGAAGGAAGCGATGGCCGGTGGGCTGTCGATCGTCACGGAAGACGAGCTTTACAACAGTGCCAAGGGCTATGTTGAAGATGCTGGCTTAGGCGATGTTAACAGCTTCTTCGCCGACCCGAACGCGGTTGATCCTGAAACGGGCCAGCCCAAGCCGAAGCCGGAGCGGCAAGACCCGTCAGTGATCGAAGCGCAGGGCAAAGCAGCGGCGGAACAGGCCAAAGTGCAGGCCGACGTGATGAAGGCACAGACACAGGCTGAGCTTGATCGCGCGAAGGCCGAAGCACAGATCGAAACCGACCGAATGCGCGCTGAAATGCAGATGCAGGTGGAGCGCGAGAAGGCCGCGCTGCAAGCCGAACTGGCCCGCGACAAGGCGGATTTCGAGGCGACTTTGGCTCGCGAGAGGATGCAGGCCGAACTGGCTTTGGCGCGTGAGAACGCAGCCATCAATCGCTCGTTCGAATTGAGCCGCAACCGTCCGGGTGGGGATTTGGCGGCATGAACGAAGCCCTCCACGAAGCGAAGATCATCGCCGACAGCGCGGAGAAAGCGCTAGCCGAGCATCTGCGGCCGGCGTTCGAGGCGGTGACGGACCTCTACGCCCAGAGGCTCAAGGACGTTGCAGTCAAGGAGCCGTGGGCCGCCGACAAGCTACGCGCCCTCGCCCTTGCCCAGCAGATTGCTGAAGCGGTGCAGGGGCAGATCGAGGCGAAGGTGACGGGCGGCGATCTGGCAGAACATCAGCTCAAGCGGATGCGGAAGATCGAGAGCATGTCGCCTGAACGAAGATGGAGGCTGGGGCTGTGAGCGGCGGGCGGATCGGTAAGGTTCGCATGAAAGCGACCGGCTTTGAGTTTCGCGTGATCGAGGGACCGAGGGAGCCTGCCAACGACATGGGCGCCGTGATGATGCGCCACGCTCGCGAGATCAGTCAGTGGGATGGTCTTGTCGGCTCGATCGTGATCGGGATGTTCGCAGACGGTAAGACCAGTGTTGCTTATCGTCTGGACGATGAAAAGATCACTATCCCGCGCGCCTTGATCCCGAGCTGGTTAGCGGAAATCGCCCGCCGTGAATTCATTACCGACATCGAAGCGGCCGAAATCTTCGATGACAAGTTCGAGTGGGTCGAATGAACGCCGCCCTTGAAGCCTACCAGCGGCTTATGGATGCTCAACGCAATCGTCCGCAGGGACTGGAGTTGGAGGCATTCGAACAGCGCAAGGCCGAGGAAGATCGCCGCGCCAAGAATGCTCGCATGAGACGACGACTACCTAAGGTCGCCTGACAAGCCCGAAAGGGACAACGCACCTCGCTTCGGCGGGGTTTTTTAATGCCCAAGGAAAACCCAATGAGCCAGCTTACGGATGAGTCCGTGGCACTCGGCGGCGATCCTGTCGAACAGACAGACGCAACCGAACAAGCCGCGCCTGTCGAAGAACGTTACGTGGAAACCGAAGCGCCGGATAATGCCGAGCAGCGCGATACCACGCTCGAAGACCTCTATCCCGACGAAGGTCCCAAGCCCGAACCGGAAGAAGAGAATCCCGAAGTCAACGACGAAGCGCAAGCCGAGCCGGAAGACGACGAGATCCCCGACGAAGACGCCGAACCGGAAGATCCGGCCATCGAACGTCCGAAGTCGTGGAGTAAAGAGACCGAGGAAGAGTGGAGCGCACTTCCGCGCAACATTCAGGAACGCATTGCCGAGCGGGAGACCGAGCGGGAGCGTTTCGTAAACACCAAGGCTCAAGAAGCGGCACAGACGGAAAACCGTGTCCGCCAGATGGCAGAGCAGGAACTTGCCCAGTTCTCCGAACAGCAAGCGATGCAATACCAGATGCTGGCGCAGCAGTTTTTCCCGAAGGAGCCGGACGACCAGTTGCTCTACACGGGCAACCCCCAGGATCAGGTTCGATACCAGCAGCAGCAGGCGGAATATCGCCGTGGCCTAGCCCAGCAACAGCAGTTGCAGCAGGCCGCGCAGGACCACGCCCAGCGCGCCCAGCGGATACGCGACGATCAGGACAACGCGGCACGACAGCAGGACGCCGAAAGGCTCCGCGCCGAAATGCCGGAATGGTTCGATGAGGAGAAACACGCGGACCTTGAGCGAGAGCTTACGGCCATCGCGAGCCAATTCTACCCCAAAGAACTTTTGCCGGAAGCCAATGCGAGCGACTTGCTGGCCCTCAAAGCCTTCAAGGAACTTCGCGACGAACGGGACGCGCTTCAAGCGCAGGTGGACGCCTTCAATAAGGCGAAGATGAAGCCTGTACGCGAAGCGAAGAACAAGCGGCCTCCGATCCCCAACACACCGGGCAATCCAGCGGCGTCGCAGAAAGAAATCGACCCGCTGAAGGTCCAGTATCCAAACGATTGATAGGAAACGACTATGGCCGCTATCGGCAATTCGTTCCCGAGCCTGATCGACCACTTCAAGAGCGTCGATAAGAACGGGAACTACCTTCCGACCATCGAAGCCCTGACCGTTCTCAACCCGATCATGCGCGATGCGTATGTCGAGGAAGCGAACAACGGCTTCTCCCACCTTAACGTGACCCGCACCGGGCTTCCGCAGCCGACTTGGGGCAAGCTCTATCAGGGTATTCCGCAGAGCAAATCGACCAAGCAGCAGGTGGAAGACACCAGCGGTTTTGTCGAAAGCCTTGCTACCGTCGATACCCGGCTTCTCAACTACAAGAAGAACCCGGCTCAGGCTCGCGCCGACGAGGCGAATGCCCACCGCGAAGCGATGGCGCAGGATGTGCAGACCAATTTCTTCTATGCCGACACGGCCACGACGCCAGAGCGGTTCAAGGGGATTGCGGCTCGCTACAACTCGCTCGCTCCGTCCGCAGACGGCAAGAGCTACGTGATTGATGCGGGCGGTACTGGCGTGGACAACACCTCGATCTGGCTGATCGGGTGGGGTCGCGGCAAGACCGGCCTGTTCTATCCGGAAGGCTCGCGCGCGGGCATCATTCGGGAAGACAAGGGCGAGCAGCGCACGACCGACGATCTCGGCAATCCATACTACGTCAAGGAGGAATACTTCCGCCAGGACGTGGGCGTAACCACCGGCGATTATCGTTACAACGTCCGCATTGCGAACCTTGACGTATCCGATCTGCGCGCCGGGAACGTCGATATCTACGCTCTGCTTCGCAAGGCGATGTATCGTGTCCACAGCACCTATGATGGCGCGATGGCGGATGCCTATCTTGCCAGCGGCGGTGCCAACGGGGCGCGTTCGGTCATCTACCTCAACCGCGATGTCATGGAAGCGTTGGACGCCCAGACGACCAACGACAACAAGGTCGAACTTCGTCCGGCTGACCTCGAAGGCAAGATGATTGAGACCTATCGCCGCCTGCCCATCCGCATGACCGACGCAATCATCAACGCGGAGGCTCGGGTTCAGTAGGAAGCCGACTGAACGGAGGTTCTTCTAAATACGCCGTCAGATTGGCGGCAAATTCTCTGGGCGAAATGTTCATACGCTTAATCTGCCCTTCAATGGTATTGCAAACGTGGCACAGCAGCCCTCTCGGGGTTTTGGTATCGTGACAATGGTCGCGCCTGATTTTCAGGTCGGTAAAAGGTCTTTCGCAAACAGCGCAAGCGTTGTTCTGTAAGACTAAAAGCCGCGCTTCGTCCTCAGCGGAAATACCGCTGTTGCGATGGCGACGATACTCAAGATTTGCGGCCCATTTTTCCGGGTCGTTCCTGAGTTTGCTGTACAGCTTTTTGTGATCAAGAGGGCGTTGCCTGTCATATTCCTGACGGGCCTCGCGGTTGGCTTGGTATCGGTCCTTTCGGTACTTGACCTTCTCGGGAGTAGCGTTCCTGACACGGTGTTCTTCAAGCAATCTCTCGCGGTGCTTCTCATAGTATCGCTTAGACCGAGCGCGCGCATTTGCCTTGATGATTTCGGGGTCAATGCCAGTCTTGGCCATCGTGGAATACTCCAGAGATTTAGAAAAAACCTTTTACAGCCTCATAAAAAGGAAGGCAATTCAATGATTATGGATCGCACGAATTTGTTCAGCGATGGACAAGCTATCACCGCGACCGCAGCCTCCACCAACGTCATTGACCTTGGTGTGGCGCGCGACATCGGCTTCGGGACGACCATCCCGCTGGCCGTTGCCGTGCCGCAGTCGTTCAACAACCTCACTTCGCTGACGATCAGCGTGCAGACCGACGACAACGCTGCGTTCTCGTCGCCGAATACCGTGTTCACTTCGCCCGCTTACACGCTGACGCAGATGGCATCGGGCGCTGAATATCTACTCCCGGAAGCGATTCCGGGTGGGACCAACGAGCGCTTCGTTCGCCTGCAATACACGGTTGCTGGCACCGCACCGACCGCTGGCAAAATCACCGCTGGCGTGGCTGCTGCCCGTCAGACGGCACGTCGATAAGGAGGGCTGACCAATGAGCGTTAAGCACTACACCAGCCCGTCGCCGACCACGGCTCCGGGTTACTACGTCCCTGCGGGGGAGGTTTTCGCCTTCTCCACCGAAATGGAAACCGAAGACGAAGACGGCAAGAAGACCAAGATCAAGCGGACGCCTAGCGATAGCTGGACCGAAGTGAAGCCTGCCGATGCGGCGGCTATGTCGGCACAGCAGGACCGCGTGCCGGATGATGCCAACTTGGAGGCTGCTGAAAAGGCGGCGCTTCAGGCGGTGGCTATCCTCAAGCACGTCGATATTCGCGAGCTGAAATCGAAGGACGACCTGATCACCGCGATCAAGGCGTCTTACGAGCCGAAGCTCTGATTTAGAGCAACAGGGATGGGGCTGGCTTTAGTGGCCGCCCCATTTCCATTGCGGGATAGGAGGCTGCTATCAGTATTGCCGTCATAACATCGCCCGCAAATGCGATTTCCAACCTTATCGATCTTGTCACTGAAATACGCGACGAGATGGATGATGATGCCTATCCGGCAGACAAGATTTATCGGGCCATCGGCCGCGCTGAAGCCGCGTTCAACCGCGAACTGCGCGTGCCCAAGATGGAAACCGAAGCCATCCTCGACATCACGACCGAGGAAACCGACCTTCCGAACGACTTCCTTCAGATGCGCCGTATCTATGCGGAGGGCTCACCCGATCAGCCGGTGACGACGCTTTCGCCTGGAACACTGCGCTCGACCTATCAGGGCGTGAGCGGAACGCCTGCTGCCTATGCGATCGAGAACCGCCGCATCATCGTGGGACCGGTCGGATCGTTTCAGGCGAAGGTGCTGTATTACGCGCGCATCCCGTCGCTGACGGAAGACAACCCGACGAACTGGCTGCTGGACGAGCATCCCGACGTTTATCTGCATTACGTCCTGTCGGTGCTGTTCAACAAGACGGGCGATAGTGAGCGTTCGGCGATGAACCTGTCGATCGCACGGGATCTGATGGCCTCAATCAATGACAGCGGCATGAAAAACCGCTGGGGTGCGGGGCCGCTTGTACCGACCGGGCTCAGGCAGGTTCGCGGCGCGCGTATCTAATTCTTCCAGTCGGTGGTGCGCAATTCGGCTTCCAAGTCAAGGTGCCGTCGCCGCTTCACAAAGTCTTCCATAAGTTTCGGGTCATGTCGGAGCGCGAAAATATCAGTGGTCATCTGCATCCACTGACGTTTCGCGTCTCGGTCAACAGGGCAGGACAGCAACCTGCCCACAGCACCATTCGCGTCAAATTCGATTTCAGCCATACACCACGGCTAGCACACTCAAGGCGAAAGGGCAAAGCGAATGAAGTATGCCTTGCCCGCCTTCCTGCCAGACCAGCTACCACGCGGTGATGTCCTCACAAGGGCGGAGAACGTCTATCCTGCGCGCAATGGGTATCGGGCGGCCCAAGGATTCATTTCCGTCTCTGACGCCCTTCCTGCGGCGTTCAAGGGCGGTTCCAGCTTCATTGCCTCCAACGGCACGGCATCGCTGCTTGTGGGCACCTCGAATGGCCTTGTAAAGCTATCGGGCGGGTCATGGGTTGATTTGCTGGTGGCCCTGTCCATTGGTGGGCGTTGGCGGTTCGCGCAATTCGGTGATTTCGCGGTCTGCGCGAACGGCGTGACCACGTATCAGGTCGATCTTGTGGGCTCCACGGCTTCGCAGATTACCGGCGCACCTAGTCTGGTGGACGTGGATGTGGTGGGCGATCATGTCGTGGGCACGCAGCCGAACGGCAACATCCTGCGGGTTCGCTGGTCGGCGTTCAACGATCACACGGGCTGGGCGGTTGGAACGAACCAGTCGGGCGAATGGACGGGCCTCGAAGGCGGCGAGGTCATGGGCGTTGTCGGAGGTGAATACGGGGTGATCCTCCAGCGCGAGCGGCTTGTCCGCATGTCGCGCACCGGGGATGCGGACGCGCCGTTCCAGTTTGACCCGTTCGGGCATAATTTCGGCTGCGCTTCCAAGGCCTCAATCGCACGGGCGGGTTCGTCGGTGTTCTATTTATCGGATCGCGGCTTCATGGCTTGCGAGAACGGGCAGGCACCGCGCCCCATCGGGGATCAGAAGTTCGATAAGAGCTTTCGCGATAGCTTGGGCGAGGATGATTTCGAGCGTTTGTGGTCGGTAATTGATCCGAAGAACACGCGCGTCATGTGGGGGATACCGGGCCAGATCGGAACGGTCTGGGTTTACGATTGGTCGCTGGATCAAGCTTCGACCCTTTCGCTGCCGTTCGATGGTCTGTTTGCAGGTTTCGAGAACAGCACCGACTTGGATTCACTGGCGGCGATCTACCCCGACCTCGACGCGATGCCAATTTCGCTTGACGATCCGCGCTGGAGTGGCGGGGCACCGCGATTCTATGTCGTGCAGAATGGGCAAATCGGTGTTCTCGTAGGCGCGAACATGGTGGCGCGCATTACGACCGGAGAATTTCCGCCCAACGGCGTGCGGACAACTCGTATGCGAGCGGTATGGCCGGACACGGATGCGATTACGGGTGTGACGTGTCAGGTGACGCAGGCCCAGCGGCGCGGGGACCGGGGGCAGGATCGAGCGGCAAGCAACATGCAGGCATCGGGCCGCATCCCGATTCAGGCGAACGGCAAGTATCTGACCTTCGATTGGACGATCGATAACCCGGATTGGACCTATATCGACGGGTTCGAGATCGAACAAAGCGCCGGGGGGCTGCGAAAGCAATGAGCTGGCCCAAGGTTCCGACAACATTCGGCACGGACGATTGGCCTCGCAAGATCGCGAATGCGGTGAACGATCTTCTTGGGCGCGCTGATGAACTGGAAAAGGCGACCAATTGGGCCGCTTTACAAGACTTTCCCGACGATGCGGCTGCGGCAACAGGCGGCGTAGCAGTGGGCCAGCTCTATCGGACTGGTTCAAGCTTGAAGGTGCGCGTCACATGATCCGCGAAGCATGGGAGGCTTACGAGCCCTTCCGCGAACAGTTTACGTCCCTCGCTCCTGACAAATACCCGCCCGAATACATCGACAGCTGCGTGATGATCGGCAGTTGGCGATGCTGGGGCACGGACGAAGCGGCGATACTGTTTGAACTCAAAAAGTACCCGTCTGGAATTACCGAAGTTTACGGGTGGGCGGCTGCGGGTGAATTGAACGCAATAAAAGAACTAATCTACGCCGTTGAGATTTGGGGACGCGCCAATGGAGCGCGTGCGGCGGAAATCGAAAGCCGTCCTGGTTGGTCGAAGGCTCTTGCAAGTGAGGGCTACGAAATAACGCAGGTTTGTATTAGAAAAGTGTTGGCCTAAAACGTGTCTTGGCCTAAAGTAAACGGGCCGCGACAGTGCGACTAACACTGCGCGACCCTAACCGAAACGAACATGGAGCGTTCGAGTGGCTGTGCACCCTTTGCCTGAAGCAGCAATGCTGCGTCAACTCTTTGAGTACGAACCCAAGACTGGTACCCTTGTTTGGCGTCCTCGCCACCAAGGCATGGCCAAGCCCGACGGCAGTCTAATCACTCATCGTGAGGCTGGCATTTTCAATACGCGTTTTGCTGGAACACCAGCTCTTGCCGTTGTCCAACCGAATGGAATGATGACCGGCAGTCTCTTCAGTCGAAAAATCTTTGCCCACGTCGTTATCTGGGCGTTGCACAACAAATGTTGGCCAGAACATGAGGTAGACCACATCGATGGCGACTGCCAAAACAACAGAATTGAAAATCTCCGGGCGGTAACCCCGTCGGAGAATCAAAGAAACAGAAGTAGGCCCAAGAACAATACTAGCGGTTGCGTAGGTGTATCATGGCATACCCGCGACAAAGTATGGCGCGCGTATATTGGTTCCGAAAAGGGAAATACAATTTCTCTCGGAAGTTTTGGCTCAAAATTTGAAGCGATCACTGCCCGAAAAAAGGCTGAGGCGCAGTACGGCTATCACCCAAACCACGGGAGAGCCGCTAACGGATAGGAGGCGACCATCGGACTCTCTAGCAAAAAAACGACCACGACGCAGAAAACAACCCCGATCTACGACAAGCAAATCATGGGTGCCGCGAACACGTTGCAGAACACCTATGCGGCACAGGCCCCCAAGGTTGCGGCGATGGCCGACCAGTTCGGCGGTGTGACGAACGACCTGCTGGCGCGCTATACGTCCGGCGATCCAACTGTCACCGCCGCGAACGATTACGTCCAGAACACGCTGGGCAGCGATCCGACGAACAACCCGTATCTCGAAAGCATGATTTCGCAGACGAACGATAACGTGCGGAACCAGCTACAGGCCAGCATGGGCACGCGCGGGCTGACGGGTTCCAGTGACTATTACGGGCTGATCGGCAAAGGTCTCGCGCAGAACGAAACCGGCCTTCGCTATGCCGATTACGACCGATCAATGGACCGCAAGGCGCAAGCGGCGGGCATGGCGGGCGGCGTGGCGGCAGGTCAGTATATCCCGCTCGCTTCTGCCCTCTCGACCGGCGGTTTCGCAACCGGCGCACCGATGGACGCGGCGCTTCGCAATGCGGCGGGCGTTGGCGGGCTTCTGGGGGGCTATACCTCGCAGACCGGCACGCAGAAGCAGAGCGGCGGCTTCCTTGGCGACCTCTTGCTGTCCGGCCTTGGCGCGGCGGGCGCGTATTTCGGGGGGCGCGGCTAATGGCTATCGGGTTCGGCAAGCGCGGTCTGTTCGGAGCCAAGATGGGCGCACCGATCGGAACGCCCGGTATCGGTGACGACATCCAGCGCCAGCGCATGGGAATGCCCGATATGGCACCCGGCCTAGGAATGCAGGCCGAACAGCCGAAGCAAGGCCGTGGCAGCTTCCTCCCCTACGCCCTTGCAGCGGTCGAGGACACGCTTTCCCGGCAAATGGGGTATGCACCCCAAGGCGTAGCCCGGATCAACGCCCAGCAGGCCGCACAGCAGCAGGCAATGGCCGATCAGGCGGCAGAGATGCGGAAACGGTCGCTGGATATGGCCGACTGGCAGGCAAAAAAGCAGTGGGAGATCGACAACGCGCCCCCGCCGAACAACGACACGATCAACGATTTCGAATGGTATAAGGGCCTGTCGGGCGCTGACAAGGAACTCTATCATCGCATGAAGCCGCAAAACATGATCGTCGATAATGGGGATGGCACGAAGTCAATTATCCCGATCGGCGCGAATGGTCCGATAGTCGGCGGCGGACAGCAGCAGGCACCCTCCAAGCCGGTTGGCGGACTTATGCCGATGGGAGGTCCGACGCAGCCCGCGTCGGGCGGGTTTCGATAAGGGCTTCGACCCGCTTGGATGGGCGAAAGGCCAAGGCCTGACCCCGACCAGTGGCTTTCGCACGCAAACGCACCAAGACTCGCTCAGAGCGCGCGGGCTGACTCAGACCCGCCATTCCTCGCACACGCGGGGGGATGCACTCGACTTCGCCGTTCCGCGCGGCATGACCAAGGCGCAGGCAATCGAGATGGTGAAGCGCCAATATCCCGGCGCAAAGGCCATTCCAAGCAATGGCAACGCAATTCACGTAACATTCCCCGGTTGGCGCAACGCACCGGACGTAAGCGGCTCGCGCCGAAGGTATGGAGGCTAAAGTATGCCGCGTTTCACCGATCAGGCAGGCAATGTGTGGGAAGCCACCGGCCCCGATGATCCCAATCCGGTTTTCGTGTCTGGCCCTCAGCGTGGGCCGGTGACGATCGGGCGTCCTGATCCGACGTTGCAGTATGAAGCGCCGAAGGCTGCGCTCGACATTGAAAATACCCGCAGCACCATTGCAGATCGTCAGGCCGACAATGAGATGGCTCGGCGTAATTTCGACCGTCAGTTGAACAATGACGCGGCCAATCGCGCTCTAGCCGAACGCCGCCTTGCACTGGACGAGGCGGCGGCGGAACGTGCTGCGGCGAATGCTGGTGGCAAAGCGCCCGATCCAATGAAGCTGGCGCAGTTCCGCGCGCTGGAGCAGCAAATCGCGCGCGTGCAGGAGCTTTACGATGCAGGCCCAGGAAGCACTTCCGGGGTAGCTGGCATCATGGACTACCTGCCGGGCGATGCAAATTCGGCATTCGATTCCGCCGCCGCCGGCCTTGGCGAGGTGGGCTTGGCTGCATTCCGCGTTCCTGGCGTTGGGTCGCAGTCGGACACCGAGCTTCGCCAGTTCGTCGCTGCGAACACGCCCAGCGCGTCGGATCGCGATGCGGCCATTCGTGAAAAGCTTGGCAACCTGCGCCGCCGATTGGAAGCGACCCGCACCGAGCTTGGCATGGATGCCCCTGTGCAGGACGAACGCCCAAACGCCATGACGCGCCTGCGCACGGATGGCGGCGCAACCGAACCGTTGAGCGCCGCCGATGCTGGCGACGATATGCGCTCTGTTCCCTATCCCGAACAAGGGCAGGCCGAACACGACGCGCTTGTTCGCAATATGCTGGCGCGCAACGGCAATCGGCTCGATCCGCAGGAATATGCGCAAGTTCGAGCGGAATTGGACCGCAAGTATGGTGTGCGCTCCGATCCGCAGGCTAATGAGGCGTGGGCGGCGGGTATCAACGACTACATTGACAACGGCGGCAAGACCCTACCGACTGGCATTCAGGCTGGGCAGGAAGCGATGTCTGCGGTTGATCAGGCGCGCAATGCGGCGGCGACCAGCCCCCTTGGAGCCGGTATTATCGGGGCGGCAGACGCCCTCTCGCTCGGCTCGCTTCAGGTCATGGAACCGGGAAAGATTAGTGCCCTCGAAAACAAGGGCGGACTGACTAGTGCAGGATTGCTTGCCGGTCAGATTGGTGGCTCGATCGGCGCCACGATGGGGGGCGCTGGCCTCGCGGCTAAAGGAGCGGCTAAACTCGCTCCGCAGATTCTTGGGGGTGGCAAGTGGGCACAGTTCGGGCGTAATCTCGGGACCGATGTCGCTTACGGCGCTGGGTATGGTGCGAACACTGAGGGCGACCCGCTAACGGGGGCTGCGCTTGCCGGTGTGGGTTCCGCAGGCGGTCAAGCCATCGGTTCCACTCTCGGTCGCGCGATCGGCGGTCTTGACCTGTCGAAAGCCGCTGAAGGACTAGCGGCGCGCGGTGTGCCGCTGACTGCCGGGCGTCGGCTTGGCGATTTCGCCTCGCGCGTCGAGGACAAGATGGCTTCGTTGCCCGTGGTGGGCGATATGGTGCGCCGTCGCTCGCTCGATAGCATGGAGGGCTTCAACCGCGCCGCTTTTGACGAGGCTGGTCAGCCGATCGACTATAAGCCGTCCGCGATTGGCGATGTCGGGATCGAGGAATTTCAGAACAAGGTATCTGAAGCCTACGACAATGCTACGGCGGGCTCGCAGGTTGGCTTCGACGCACAGTTCATGAACGACTTTGCCCAAGTCGGTGAGATCGGGCAGCGATTGCCTTCCGATCTTCGCCGCTCGCTTGGCGAAGTGCTTGAGGCGCGCGTTCAACCCCTGACCGACGCGGGCACGATGTCTGGCAAGGATTACCAGCAAGCCATGCGCGCGATGAAGGCCACGCGAGCCAATCCGCCGCAACGGTTCCAGGGGTTCGAACAAGATTACCGAGATGCCGTCAGCGGGGCTATGGGGGCGCTCGAAGGCGCTATGCGCCGTGGTGGCGGCGATAACGTCATTGCGGGACTAGATGCGGCCAATGCCGCAAACAAGGGCCTCAAGACCCTCCAGAGCGCCGTGGAACGCGCCCGCAACGGCACCCGCAGCGGTGAGGTCGGGATATTCGCCCCTAGCCAGTTGAGCGATGCTGTGGCGATGTCTGAGCGTAAGTATGGGGCGAATGCCCTTAAGGGCTTGGCGCAGGACGGTCAGCGTGTTCTCCCGTCAACCGTTCCAAACAGTGGGACCGCAGATCGCTTGGCACAAATGGCTCTGCCGGGCGCAGGTGCGGCCGCCCTTGGCGGTGGTGTCGGGTTCTATTCCGGCGGTGTTGAGGGCGCTCAGACAGGCACCGGCACCGCTTTGGCCCTAGGCGCGCTTCTTGCCCTTGGCGGCACGAAAGCGGGGCAAAAGACACTGGCGGCTGCGATCAACGAACGACCAAATGCGCTTCGTCAGCTTGGCGTCGGAACTCGTAAACGCAAGGGGCTCTTCGGTGCTGCCGCGCTGCCAGTCGTGCTTCCAGCTAACTAGCCTACGAGGCTAAAGAAAGTTTCAACCCACCAGCGTTGGCCATCCCGACCCCAGAACAAGACTGCGATACTGAGTGTGGCCCAAATGGTCAGCGCGAAGGAAAAGAACGCATACTTCCCCCACCGAAACGCGGTGTTCACCCAATCCGTCCAATCGTGAACGACATAGGAGTCTGATCGCTTGCTGTAGCGCATAGGCAGGCCTTCTTGCTGCCTGCGTCTGCGGAAAGCGATCCAGCGCTCCACAATTACGATCCAGACGGCGACCACGATCGCCTTCCAGAACATGATCCAACCGATGCTCATCGGGCATCGCAATACCACACCTTCATCAGCCTGCCAATCGGCGGGCGATTGCTTGCCAAGAATCACGATTTGTTCTATCAATAAACCATGGAAGAATGGCGCGATGTTGTTGGCTACGAGGGATATTACGAAGTCTCCTCTTTAGGGAGGGTCAGGAGTGTTCAGAGGGTTGTTGATTGTGGTTGCCGTGGTATGCGGCGGCTACCAACCCGTTTGCTGAAACAAGTGGATATTGGGGGCTATTTGACGGTTCAACTGAACCGCGATCGGGCAACCTTCAAAGCGTTGATACATCGCCTTGTCTGCATAGCTTGGCATGGCCCTCCGCCATCAGAAAAACACCAAGTCGCTCACGGTGATGGGTCAAGAAAAAATAACAAACCGGACAACCTAAGGTGGGTGACTGCGGCAGAGAATGCGGCGGATCGAAGGGCACATGGGCGCACTGCGGAAGGACAGAGGAACTGGAACACCAAGCTGAACCCCCAACTTGTCCGAGAAATTAGGCGTAGGGCTTTGAACGGTGAAGCCTTTGTCGAACTAGCTAAAATGGCAAAATGCAGCGCCACGAATATACGTCACATAGTCAACAGACGAATATGGAAACACGTTGAATGAATTAACCTCGCTTCGGCGGGGTTTTTTATTGGAGGGCCAAAATGGCGTTCGCATCCTACTCAATCACACCAGCCCAAAATATTACGATTGCCGGTCAGTCGATCGCAGAGGGCACGACCTCACCGGGCACGGTGAACCTCGCAATTCGCCAGCTCATGGCGGACGGCAAGGCCCTGTCCGATCAGTTCGCAGGCCTCAATCTCGCCGGATATGCTCCGTTGAACGCTCCCGTGTTCACCGGACAGCCGACGTTCCAAGGACGCGGCGGGTTCCTGTATCACGCGAACAGCGCGAACGCTTCCGGGCGCATCTTCATCCAGGCCGAAGGCGATGCGCTGCCCGCGCTTAGCAACGGCGATCTCTTAGCTACTTATTAGATTGACATATAGCGCCGTTGGTATCAGAATCCCTTCATGGAAACAAAGATTTGCGCATGTTGTAAGCAGGCGGTTTCGACTGCCGATTTCTCTCCATTCAAAACCAGTAAGGACGGCTTGTATAGTTACTGTCGGCCTTGCGCTCGCGCAAAAGCCCGCGCGCCTGCCCCTCCTCCGATTGAAACGAGCGAAGGGGAGAGTTGGAGACCTGCGTCAGGTTGGGAAGATCTATACGCAGTGAGCAGCTTGGGCAGGGTCAAGGTTTTGAAGCGCGAAGCAAGATGCAAAAATCGCTGGGGCGAAATCGTCCAAACACGACCGGAAAAGCTCATGCACCCAAGCTCTACCAAGTTTGGGCATTTAGCCGTTACCTTTGCAAGAGGAAGCGAAAGATCAAGAAAGCTAGTCCATCGCTTGGTCGCCGAAGCTTTCATCGGACCTTGCCCAACCAGTGAGCATCATTGCGCCCATTGGGACGGTGACCCAGCAAATAACAAGGTTGAAAATTTACGATGGGCTACTGCTGCGGAGAATGCTGCGGATACAAAACGGCATGGTCATCTAAGACAAGGCGAAGAGAGCAACCTTTCTCGCCTCACTGAAACGGATGTGATTCAAATTCGCTCGGATGCCTCTTCTGGGAAAAGTGCGGCCATCCTAGCAGAAAAATATTCCATGACCGCTGCCGGTATTTACAAGATAATTAATCGAGAAAACTGGAAACACATCTAGGAGCGGCTAAAATGATCAATTGGACCGAGCGGCTTTCGAGCCGCTTTTTTTGTGCCCAATGAGCCTGCGCATCCAAGACGCGGGCACGCTGCGGACCATCAAGCGCCTGCGCATTCAACAGGGCGGCATTCTTCGCGACATCCGACGCCTGCGCGTGATGCACGATGGTGTCCTACGCACCGTCGCGGTTTTCGCCGAGCAACTGACGGCCAGCGCCAATCCTTCGTCGGTAGGCGGCACACAAAGTTCCGACCAGCCCATCACGGTCACGTCCGACGGAACTACTGCTTCCCCTTCAGGCGGGCGCGCCCCCTTCAATTACGCATGGACGCAAACCAGCGGGCCGAGCGCGACGATCACCGCGCCCGCCTGAAGGGGAAGCAGTAGTTCCGTCGGACGTGACCGTGATGGGCTGGTCGGAAC
>Ga0208030_1000210_pt1 | contig 43810 bp, 57 predicted proteins | sample MalvirDeepMed_M9_FD_184246 | JGI IMG/M metagenome (GOLD analysis project Ga0208030, IMG submission 184246) | Marine viral communities from the Global Malaspina Expedition - Malaspina viral metaG DeepMed_M9 (SPAdes) (version 2) | ecosystem: Environmental > Aquatic > Marine > Oceanic | place...
ATGGATTAACGGTAGTCATATTGATTTTAATATTATTTGCAATTAAAAACTTATGGAAAAGATGATTGATGGACGACAAAATATTAATGGCGATAGTTGGAATAATCGGAGGTCTGATAACATTCCTTCAGAAAGTTCTCTATGGGCAGGGTAAATCTAATTATGAAATCATTGTCAAGCTTATTGACAGGTTTAATAAATCAGATGAACGATTCAAATCAATGGAAGATAGAATGACTGAAGCTGCTGAAAGACGGCACGAAAAACTGGTTGATGAGCTTAATGATTTAACTGATGATATGAACTTCATCAAAGGTCGCATAAACGGAATAACAAAATGAATCACCAGCAATTAAAAGAATACAGAGACGACATACATAGCAGAGTAGTTAGAATTGAAACTATAGTAGAACGTAGCGAAAGAGAGCTATGTAAACTTAATAGTCGTACTTCCAAGCTTGAAGGATGGAAAAGCTGGATGATTGGTGGTATGGCAGGACTTGGACTAGTAATAACATTAATAGGAGTAGGAGTATTGTAATGGAGTGGTTAAGTTGGACTAATGCAGCGTATATGGCTGCAATTGTTATAGGTGGCGGTATGACATTCGCCGCTACAAAATATAAAAAGTTGTTAAGCGAGATTAAAGAAGCTCTTAATGCTTATCACGAAGCAGCTAAAGATGGTAAGATTACTGAAGCTGAACGAGATAAGATAGTCAAAGAAGTGTTGGATATTGCTTCTGCTGGCGTTAAGATATTCTGGAAGTTTTGATGCCTAAATTTGGAAAACGCTCTCAAGAGAGACTTAGAGGAGTTGACTCTTCTTTAGTTAATGTTCTTAATGAAGCTATCAAGCTTATGGACTTAACTATACTTGAAGGTGTCCGCTCAAAAGAACGCCAACGTGAATTAGTAGCGGCAGGTGCTTCTAAAACTATGAAATCAAAACATATAAGAGGGGAGGCAGTCGATGTTACGCCGTATCCTGTTGATATGGAGTCTGTATTTGGTCTTCATCGCCATTACTATATGGCTGGCTTACTTAGGGGCATCGGTCATATGATGAAAATAAATCTACGCTCTGGAGCTGATTGGGATTCTGATGGAGAGATTACAGACCAAAAATTTAATGATTTAGTACATATAGAGTTAAAAAATGGCTAAGCAAGTGTTAACGTTAAATGATTTTTCTGGCGGTTTAAATACTGTTAAAGACCCTAGGGATATTAAGAATAATGAATTGGTAACTGCTCAAAATATTATGGTAGATGAACAGGGAGCTGTTAGGACCGTTGGCGGTATGGTAGCTCATACTGAATTAGCATTGCCAGTTCAGGCTGCTACTCTTGTAGGCGGGTATGGATTAGCTATGCTTGAAAGCGATTATGAGACTGAACCGGTTAGTTATACTGCTATATCAAATATTACTTTTAATTCTTCTGGGTTTTTAGAAGGTAGGACAGCTATATCTGCTTTTGCGGATGCAGGCGGTGACCCAAATAAAGTAACGGTAACTACATCTGCTGCTCATGGGTATTCAGAGAATGAAAGTGTTAATATTAATAATACAACTAATTATAATGGTAATTATACTATAACTAATGTAGCATCTACTACATATAGAATAGAACATTCTTTTGATGGTAATGATGGAACTGGTCGTTCTAATATAAGATTTGGAGTGAAGTTTCCTGCTGGTACAGAAATAAAAATCTCAGGGACTTCAGATAATAATGGATTTTATACTGTTAAATATACTACAGATGTATTTATGTATTTAAATGTTGATGCAGGGATAGGAGCTTTGACAGGTGAAACTGTAACGTCTGCTACTATATTATCACTCCCAAAGGAAGATGTATTAATAATATTATCCGATGCTGATAATAATAATGTAGATTCATATTCTAAAAGTCAAGATGTATGGACTTCAAGTCAAATGGATATAGATGCTTCTGGGGGAAATCAATTAAACAGTGGAAAAATTGTTTATTATAGTATAGATGGAGCAATTAGAGCTACTGACGCTGAATTTGCTAATGGTTCAAAAGTAAGTTGGTTCGGTCAAATAAAAAGAACGCACTTCGGTGGAACTACTGCAGAAGATAATTACTTTGATTTCTTTGAGAAGGATAATAAACTGTCAGCTCCGACAGTTGGAGCAATACACTTATCAAATTATCCTACTGCAAATTCTGGTTTTAATATAACTGTAACTCATACACCTAATACTACGAGCATTTGGGAAAGCGCTGAATATCAGGTTGCTTTTAGTTTTATATATGACGGTAATCAGGAATCATTATTATATATACCTCCATCAAATGGTCATACTTTCACGCCAGATGCTGGAGATAGCGTTACAGTAGTAGTTAGGGCTCAAACAGATAGCGATGGATATAATCCTCGTATAAGTGGTGGAAGAGTTTATGCAAAAGTAAATGATTCTGATGAAGAATGGTTTGTATTGTGTGATATAGATATGAGAAGGGGTGCTAGGGCAACATTGAGTGGTGATTATACAGCGTGGGCAAGCGTTTCTGATACAACAACTTCAACAGGTGCTATTGAATCAATTGCTCCTAGCGTAGATACTTATGCAAAATTGAATGGTTATAGTCATTCTGTACAATCTAATGCACTTGGTAATGATGGAGAACAGTGGAAATGGGGATTGGTAGCAAATAGTAGGGCATTTGTATTTAACGTTAAAAGGTACGATGTATCTGTTGACGAGAATATCGTATATTCTGACCGTATGTATTTTTCTGAAGCTGGTAAATTTGACACATTTCCAACGTCTAATTATATAGATATTGTTCGTGGCGATAGTGAATCTTATGTCGCAGCACATGAATATGCTGATAGAATATTAGCATTTAAAGAAAATTCTGTACAAATAGTAAATATATCAGCTGGTGAACCAGGTGATTGGTTTTTAGAAAGTAGTGAAAAATATATGGGAATTATTGGACCTGCTTGTTCTGTAAAAACTCAATATGGTATTGCATGGGTAAATGATAGTGGGTGTTTTTTATATAATGGTAGTGAGGTTAAAAATTTAATAGATAATAAAATAGATGATGATGAATGGTCTGATTTTATTGGTAATAATGTAGGTATTCATTATTCATCTATAGGGTATGAAAGACATAAAAAACAGCTTATAGTTATGAAAGATTGTACCGGTACTGCTTCTTCTAGCGGTGATGCTTATTTATATGATTTTAAGACTGGTTCATGGGTAAAATTACTAGACGCATTTTCAGATAGTGTTGTACATTCTAATTTTATACATGATTGGAATGGTGATTTAGTTGTTGGTTATGAAGATAGTTCTAATGTGAAATTCAAAAAATGGGATAGTGATGATACTACTTCTAAATCTAATGTTATATTCACTACTAAAGATATAGACTTTGGTAATCCTTCTTTATTAAAGAAAATATATGCAGCTTATATAACTTATAAATTAGGAGCTAATACACAAGCAAATCCATTAGAGTATTCGGTAGATGGAAAAGTTGACTTTACAGATATAACAACAGGTAATGGTACTGCAACAGTTGGAGGTTCTGTAAGTGATACATTGCCATTAGCAAGTTCATGGGATGTGGTTAAGTTTACTCCGGCGTCCCCAATATCATGTCAAAGTTTACAATTAAAATTTAATCTTCCAAGTGCTGGTACTTTTAATATTAATGATGTTTCTATTGAATATCGACAGTTAAGAAAAAGAGTTAATTAATGTCAAGAGAAACTAGAAGATTATCAAATATTAAACAAAAAGTTATCTCTAGTGTAGATTTTTATCCGTCTTCTACAAGTGTACGTGAGGGTGAAATATTAATAGCTAATCCAAGGGGAAAACCATTAAGGTTATATAAAAAGTTAAAAGGTATGCTTTGGTGGAGTGATTTTACTAGAGATGGTAATGAGTATGTAGATAAGAATTTAGAAGTTAGTAAAAATTTAACTGTTTATAATAATTTTAAGGTTCATCAGCATCCGGCGTTTCGTGCTTATAAAAGTTCTGACCAAAATAATATTGCGGTTGCAAGCGATGTACAGATAACATTTGATACTGAAAATTTTGATAATGGTGGAGATTTTAGTTCAAATGCATTTACTGCTCCCGTAGCAGGAATTTATTATTTTAATACAAATGTACATCTTTCAAATATTGATACTGCTGCTGGATATTATAAATTATCTATATATATTGACAGTACAGAAACTGGAGTATCTAGAGATGATAGTGATAAAATATATAGCGCTGATACTGATTTTCAAGCTATGAAAGTCTCAACACTTGTAAAGTTGTCAGTTGGCGATACTGCTTTAGTAAAAATATATCAGTCATCTGGAACTCAACAAACAGATATTCAGAATGCGTCAAAGATAACATATTTTGAAGGATTTTTAGTAGCTGGTGCAATTACATAAATATTAGGAGTAGATTATGTCAAGGTATAGAGCAATGAAAAATTATGATAGGGGCGGAAATATAGGAATGCAGGGTTTATCGAAATATCCAGCGTCTCTTACTATGCCTGAATATCAAGCCGGCGGATATACTGAACAATTACAAAAATTAGGTACGTCAGTTGGACGACGGAGAAAAGAATATGATAAGATGCTAGATAAGATTGCAGATATAAAAAGAAAAGCTGGAAGAGCAGGAGGCGGAGGTTTTCTTGGTGGTTTATTTGGTAGTATTATTGATAAATTAACTGACGCGGCTCTTATAGCAGCTTTTCCGGGAGCTAGTCCTTTTGTTCTAAAAGCTAAGGATTATTTATTTGACCCGCTAGTTACAGGAGCTTTAGCTAAATATGGAGCTGAAAAAGCGTATGGAAGTACAGTTAAATTTGATGAAGGTCCATGGCTTAAAGGTGGTAAAGAAAGAGCTGCTGAATATCAGAAAGATGTACGCGGAGGATTTCAGGATGTGGGTCAAGCTTATGGTTTGCAGGCTTTTGGTATGCAGGCAGCTGGTGATGTTTATGATTATATGAAGGCTGCATCTACTAAGGCTCCTGGCATAGGTGCTCATGGAAAAGATGTAATATTAGAAAAACCTGAATTCGGAGTTGGTGTTGATGCATCTTCTCCAAGAGCCGCGCTGCCGTCCTTTGAAAAATCTATGCCGCCAAGTGGAACTTCATTAGGTACTCGTCAAATATATGATATTTGGAAAGAAAGGCATCCTGGAAGAGATGTACCTTGGAGCACATTTTATGAGCAGGCGATATCTGGTGATATTGAATTAGCAGGCGGCGGTTTTGTTAATGATAGTTTATTATATCGTACATTTGGAAACAAATCAAATTTATATTAGGAGTTAATAATGGCACAAATGGGTGGATTTTTAATGGGTAATTCTCATGCTAGGGGTGGTGTACCTGGTATGGTTAAAGGTAGACAGCCTATTGAGATGGAAGGTGGAGAGTATATAATAAATAAAGAAGCGGCTCAAATACTTGGTCCATCTTTATTGAATAGATTAAATAATGCAGATAAGGGTGGATATGCAAATGAGTATCAAGGCGGCGGTTACACTAATAACGCTGATATGAGAACATATGATGAAATTCCATCTTTGCTTGAACTTTCTTTACCGATACTCAGTGATAGACTTCAGGAATATACGCATGGCGGACCTGTTTCACCAATAACACCAGGCGGACCAGGCGGTATGTATGCTGAATTAGGATATGAAGAGCCAGACCCTTCGTTAGAATATCAACCATTGATTATGCCATATTCATTCCTTGGAGAACAACAGGCTTTTGGTAGAGCTAGGGGTTCTCTCCAATATGAAAAAGAAGGCGGCGGCGGTTTTGGTGGAACTGGTTTTGGCGGGATTCTAGGTTCAGAAGCTGAGCAAAAAAGATTAAAAGCCCAGAGTTTAGCGTATCATGATGTTGCAAGTCAGCGGCATGGTTATTTTGGCGATTGGGCTGGGGCACTGTATGAAGATATAGCAGAAGGTATATTTACCCCCGAAAAGCCAGGTTGTATGGATAACTGTGAGGACATAGCAGATAGATGTGTAGAGGGAGCAGTATCCGATGCGATGATAGACCAGTGTAAATCCAATTTTGATGCTTGCAGGGGAGCTTGCTAAAATAAATATATTTTAAATATTATGAATTTTGATAATAAAGGATTAGGAGATTCTGTCTCATCTTTAATACAATATGTTTCCCGTGGTAAAGTAAAAGAGTGCGGAGGATGTAAGAAAAGAAAAGAATGGCTGAATCGCGGAGTACCTTATAGTACTTTGCGTGATTTATGGAAAAAACAAAATGGAAAATAGACTCAAAGAAAGTTATTATGAAATTTATAATAAAGCGATAAGGATTATATATGCATAAGAATAGTTTGATACAAAAATTACAAGATGGAGGTTTTGCTAGATATATTCCTACTGGTTACGATACCTCTGAGGTTTATGTTTCTGCTGCTAATAATATTATTGATTATATGAAGGAGTTGGAGCGGTCTGAAGTTCTTGAGGAAGAAAGCGCAAGAATAGAACGACGGTTTAATAAAGAATTAAAATTCAAAAAAGATGAGGCTGTGCGTAAAGACCAATTGGCTCGTCATGAAGCAGGATTACGAGAAGAGGCTGAGAAACGCGGTGATGCTCTAACTTTAGCAGGTGCTAATTTAGGTCTTGATGAGGAATATGCTTATATTAAACAATGGGACCCAGATAGTCCAAATATACCTATAATAGAACAAAAGAAAAAAGTAAGAGATGAGGTATCTAAAGCGTTGGGAATTTTTTCTACTATGGATACTGAAGAATTTAGTTCAAGTAGCCTTAATGAGATGCTTATGCAAACTATTGTTCCATTACATAGATATCGCGATGAGGGATGGGCGAAGTCTCTTATTGATATAGGTAAAGGGTATAGAAAGAATATAACTTCACAATCAATTTTAGATAGACTTCAACAGAATCCTGATTTTAAAAGAGTAGTTGGAGATATATTACCTTCGTATGATATGTCAAATGCTTCAGAAGTACTGTCTTCTGTACCTGCTATGTGGAATATGTTTAGCGGTACAAATAAAGAAAAGATTTCAGCATTAACTGGTATGCTTCCTTTTCTTGGTAAGTTATCTGAGCAAGGTTATTATGATGAATCTAAGGCATTATATCGCTCAATCAATGAACAGATAGCTCTCCTTACTGGATTAGCTGAAGAACGAGTACCAGCAGAAAAAGAAGATTTTGTGCCTCAGAAACCTGAGGCTATAATAGAACCTGATAAAGATTATATAATTAATCCACCTGTTGGTAAATCATATTTTGGAAATTCTAATCAGGCTAGAGCTGCTGATTTAAGAGGTGGAGAAGCTCAGGAAGTACAGAGATTTGAGTATACACAAATTGGTGCTGCTGGAAAAAGATATTACCCAGGTGATAGCGGTTTTGGTAAATTTATGGCTGTTACTGCAATAAATGAACCAATGCTCATAGGAGATTCAGGATATACAAAAGTAGTAGATAAAGATGGTAATGTATATACTTGGATGAAACAGGAAGTAGAAAGTAAAAGGGGTATACTAAACCAATATTTAAAAGATTCTTCTGGTAGAGAGAAGAAGGTTTTTAATATGACATTCAAAGAGAATTATAGTAAATTAGTTATTCAAAGACCTGACGCTAGGATTAATAGTGCCTATTGGAATGAATTGGGTGATGAAGAACGTAGTAAATTTATAGAGAATTGGAATCAATCTACTACAGAATTTAAAGAGGAATTCTTAATTAGGTTATCGCGATAAATAAATTTTATTTATGCCTGAAAATCCATTATTACAATTTCTTCCTGAAGATGAAAGAGAAATAGAAGAACCTATACTAGAGTTATCTTATCCAGAAACTCAAAGTTCTCCCGGATTTGAAAATTCTCTATTACAATTTCTTCCAGAAGAACGTAAAGAATTAACACCAACAGGTCTACCATCTCTGCGTAGACAAAGAATCCCTGAATACGATGTACAACCGCATGTAGGTGCGGCTGAACGCTTTGGCAAGCGCTTTGCTGAAGCTTTTGTACCGTTTACTTGGTATGAACCTGATTTACCTGACCCTGAAGGGTTTGGAGAAACATTAACAGGTGCTATTGGTAGCGTATTTGGGTTTCTTGCAGGTTCGATTCCTTTTGCACTTGCAACAGGTGGGGCGTCTGTACCGCTTACAGCAATTGATAAAACATCAAAGATATATAAGGGTTTAAATACTGCTTTAAAGGTTGGCGGTAAATCAGCGTGGACGAAGAACGCTAGAAAGATTATGGAACAGCCCAGTAATAAGATGTTTTTAATACGGGGTAAGAGCGGTTTTATTGGCGGTAATAAAGCTTATGTAAATATGCTAAAGAATATAGCTGCCAAGGGTCCGACTCATGTAAAAATGGCTAGGGCATTAGATGCAGCTCAAAGAAATTTTGTTCCATTTGCTATGTATGGACAGACTCATATGAAAATGAACTCACCATTGGAGCAAAGATTTTCTCAGCTTGGTCACGATACGCTGATGGCTGGTGCATTTACTGCTCTTGGTCTTCCTTCTACGGTAATATGGGCTAATACTACAGGTCTTGCTAAAGGTGGTATAATTGCTGCTGAATCCGCTGCTCTATTTGGTATGGGTGCTTTTAGCGATGGCGGTACGACTGATATACCTGTAGAGGAACGACTTGCTCATGGTCTTATTTTATCCACTATGCACGGAGTAATGCGAGGATTAAACAGAGAGGGAAGTAAGCGACAGTTAATAGAAGAATTTAGACGGCAAGGATATAGCGAAGAAGAAGCTATCAGGCTTGCTTTTGAATTAAATACTGGCAATACTATAGTAGATGTAGCCAAGAATTTAGTTGAGAGCGATAAAAACTTATTTGTAGGTAGAGATTATTTCCAGAAAGGTGTTAGAGGTAGACCCAAGAAGAAGGAATTGGGTGATTATTTGGTACGCTTTGACCCCAAGACTATGGTAGTGCGACCCAAAAAAGGTAGACCTTACATTATTTATGAGAAATTGTATGCGGAGCCAACAAAAGATGGTTATGTTGAGAAGTCAATGCGTCAGGAAAGGATAGAAGGAAAATCTATCAATGAAGCTTTAAGAAAATTTAATAATAAATTTATTAGTATTAAAAAAGCAAAAACAGAAGTAGAAGCGCGAGTTCCTATACCTGAAGGACCGACTGAAGAACAGCTTGCAATAAGAAAAGTACACTCGAAATATGAAAGAGCATTGGATAGAGCTACTGCGCCTGGGGCAAGGCGTAAGGCAGAAGTTATACAAGAACCTACTGTAGTTGGCGAAAAGAAGGTTAAATCTCCGAAATATATTACAGTAGAAGAGAGTATGCGTAAAGAGATAGATGGAAATAAAAAAGCGATATTAAATATTAAAAAACGTTTAAAAAGAGGTACTGTTCGAATTGCAAAACCAATGCCAAGATTGGTGAAAGATAAACTCGAAAGAAATATTAATGATTTAAATGAAAGAAATATTGAGATTGAAAAAGAAATATCTGAAATGTTTCCTGCTAGATTATCAGAACCTGTAAGAGTTGAAGGGCTCAGTTATGAAACTGGAGATTATGTACGTATTCCCTTATATGAAGGTGAGGGAAATTTCAGTACATCAGAAGCAGGTATAGGTAGATACGTTGGTACATACGATGAAGTTATCTTGGGTAAAAAATTAAAACCTCAACAAATTAATACAGAGGCTACAGGAGACCTTACGAATGCAGATGTATTTGAAGTAACAAGAGTTAAAGGACCTGAGAAAGTAGAGTACGTTACATTAAATAGGGTAGGTGCTGAGAAGAAGCGCACTGTATATCGAGCTGGTGTTGTCTCTAAAGAAATGGGTATAGATGATTTACCGATTGATGCAAAATTTAATAAGTCTGTATCTCAGCGTTATGGTGATATGGGTGTTAGTACTGGTTCGCCATTTAAAGTTAAGTTGACATATAAGAAGCAATATGGAACAAAATGGGTTTCGTTTATAGCACCGCATATTATGGACCCGTATCATAAAACTGGATTTTCTACAAAGGCAGAAGCAGAGGCGTGGGCTGATGCTCATTGGCGTGGTTCCGAAGGTTTAAAGTCTATAGAAGAAGCAAAAAGAATGCAGCATGAAGTTGTGCATAATATGTCAGGAAGTCCTGAATATCAGGATTGGACTGCTAGTTTAAAAGATATTAAAAAAATCATGAAAAAGACTACGGATGTTGGTAGTGTACAAAAAGAATTGATTAAACTATATTTTCCGGATAATACTACTGGTGATATAAATCTTCTTAATTCAATGGAGATAAAAGAACTTCGCTCAAGGTTTGAAGCACAGAAAGGATTTGACTTTTTACCTGAAGATACAGATACTGTTATACCTTCATCGGTAATGAGCGAAGGTATGGGTCCAATAGCGAGACGTATTCTTACAAAAACAACAGGTGCTTTCCCAATACATACTATTTTAGAGTGGATGGGACCTGCTGGTACTTGGATTTCTCGTCGTATGATACGCGGTTCACAGGTGTATCGTGTTATGATGGGCGCTACTCAAGAAGTAGAAAAACGTATCAAAAAACTTATTGGGTCTAAAGACTGGCATAATTTAGCTATTCATATGGATGAAAAGTATGTTGCATTGAGAAGCGGTAAAAGCTATCAGAACTGGTTAGAAAAGAATTCAGGTAAGCATACTGTAGAAGAGTTGCCTGATGGAACAAAATATACAGTTACAAATGTAGAGCAGGCTTCAAAATTACTTCGTGATTACTTTGATTCTATGTTTATTGCACAATCTCAGGCTGGTTATTTAATTAAAAATGCGCGTAGTAGAAAGCTTGAGCCTGTATTACGGGTACAGTACAATAAAAAAAGAATTATAGATGAAGGCGGTAAAACCATAATTACTGAAGAAGGTAAGGGAGATATACCAATAGGCAAGATTATGGAACGTAAGAAGGGCAGCGGTATAATAGAAGAAATTAAAAGCCTGGAAGATGAGAGAGATTTTTCACCTGAAGACCAGATTATGGGTATAATAAAGGGTGAGTTAGGTGATTTAGTTAGTGGCGATAAGAATAAAGCAGTAGTATATACTAGAGAATATGTACCAAAAGTTAAAGGTGAAAGACTTGTGGAATATACTATTGAAAAGGTAAAGAATAATTCATATAATGAAAATTATTTTCCACGTATGATTACTGATGATTTCTTTAAAGCTCTGTACAAAAATACTTCATTAAAAGATGCTGTGTTGCATGATATAATAGAATCTAGTCCTGAGATTGAGGCAAAGTTGCGGACCGGTCAAATAAGTTTGCGTGAAGCTATGGACTTGGCTTTAAATGAAGTTAAGGATTTAGAAGGATTATTCAAAAATAATAAAGTATTTGGACAGATGTGGACTAGGATTACCAATCTGCCTACTCATATGTTTTTCAATAAATTGCCTAATGGAGGTTTAAAAAGAATAAAGGTTGATAGAGTTATAAATGAAAAAGGCGATGTTTATAAAGTTGGAGATACTGTAGCTGGTAAAAAAATTGATAAAGTATTACAGGTTTATGATTTAGACTTTCCAGAGATTATGCGTAAATATTCTGAACGAACATCCAGGTCTACTGCTGCTTATTATAGTTTTGAGGGTGTTGAAGGATTAACCAAAGGACCGTTAGTAAGAAAATTAGATGAATTATATAAAGAATCTGGCGGAGGAGAGGTTGGCGATTTCTATAAACGATATGCAAAACGTGTGGTAAAAGAGATGGTAATGGGTCAGGATATATCTGAACGAGGTCCAGTAGCAAAGATGATGTCAGGGGCAGTTAGTAAAGTTACAAGAGCCAGTGCGTCTATAGGATTATCTTTTCCTATAAGCGGTTTTAAGAATATCTTATTGGGTCAAGTACAATTAGCTACACATTTTCAAATACGTGATTTACTCAAAACATATTGGGATTTATCAACAGGTGATTGGGCTCAAGCAAAACATTTTGCTACAAAGATAGGTGCGCGATACACAGGTGTATACGATTTATATTTATCTTCCAATCCTATTCTAAGGATGATACGAGCTCCGGGTTTAATGCAGCCAACAGAAATGGCTAACAGAATTGTATCATCTGCTATGGCGCATAGAACTCTTGAAATTCATCTGGATAATCTTGCAGGCAAGGGAGATAAATTGCTCGCTCCAAGACGCACTACTTCTAGGCATATCTTAATGGATGTATTTAAATTTTCTCCGAAAGAAGTAGCAAATATGGTAGAGCGTAGAGGTGGTGGTAGTAGGGGTTACGGCGAAAAAGAGTTACATCGCGCTGCTGATATGGCTCATACTATTACTCAGGGTGTAGGTGATTATCCATATGTTCCATTATGGATGGGTAAAGATTGGGCTAGACCTATGACATTGTTTTACCGTATAGCTTATCGCATGACCAATAATATTGTTAATAATGTTATGAAACCTGCTACGCGTGATGGTAACATATTCCCAATGATGAAATATGTAGGGTTATCTATGGGTGCAGGTAGTGCTTTATATTCTACATACTATTATCTATTTGACGAAGAACGTAAAAATCAATTTAAGGACGCTCCTGCTGGTTACTGGTCTAATTTGATACGGGCTGAAGGATTGGGTATTATAAGCAATGCTTTTGATGAGTATGGAGAAGGATTTGTTGATGTATATACTCCAGTAGTCTTTAGAAATATGACTGATGTATATCGTGAAGCGATGAATATAGCAGAAGGTAAGAAGGGACCGTGGGATGGGGTTAAAGATTTAAGTAAACGTACCGTATCTTTGATTGGCGGAACTATGAGAATTGTAGAAAATGCTACAGCTGATACTCGTAAACGATATAAAGATTCTAAGCGTAGACAGAGACAGTTTACAGACGCTTACTTTAAAGATTGGAACCCGCCTATAGATTCAAATGATGCTCTAACTAAACGTACTCCATTTTACAGACATATAAGAGATTTATTTTGGTATGAAGATAATGAAGAAAAAGCTAAAGCCTACTATTCAGCACTAGCATATATAACACATCAGCTTCAAAGAGAGCGTACAGCGTTAGCTTTAGACGATAGACTAGCAGAGCGTAAAGCTAAAGGTATATTAAAATCTATTATAAGTAAACAGCGTCCTATAGCTAGTAGCTGGAGAGGTAGAGAGCGTGGAGAAAGAACAACTAAGTATAATTTATATTTATCAAAACTTAATGATGAAGATTATAAAGAAGAGGTAAATTTAGATAGGCTCTATAGAACAAAGAAACAGGATTTCTGGAGAGCTATTAACCAATATAGAAGTAAGTATTACTGGAGATAATATGCCACCTAGAACATTATTATCATTATTATCTAAAGGTAAGTATGAAACATCTGAAGACTTACCTACTATGCCAGAGATGGCTCATAGCTATATAGATAATATAATAGAATCATATGAAGAAAGCAAACAATACGAACCAGAAGTAAAAGGTACAGGGCTTGGTATGTTAGAGTGGGCAGCTGCTCCTCCGGTTGGAAAAGCTGGTAAATTAATAAGTTCTCAGATAAAACCGGGTTCATCTGAGTGGAAAAATATAATTCAGCAATTAAAACTTACAACAGTTTTTAATCCAAAAGAGGAAGAAAAGTTTTTCGCTTATCTTAGAAAGCAAAGAGATTTTAAGCTTGGCAGATTAAATCCAACAGAATCTAAAAAAATGGCAGAAATAGAGTCGATGGTTGGCGGACCTAAATATAAAGACGCTCCTCATAGAGAATTGCAGGATATAGTATTAAAACTTGACGAAATGATAATAAAGACACCAAAATCAAAAGCTATTGAAGAGGCTAGATATTCTTTAGATAAAACTCTCTTACGTGGGATGGAACATGTAGAAAAATATGGCTGGTCATCGCCAGCACATGATATAAATACTAAAAATTTATATAGAACATTAATAAAATTACTCGAAGGCAAATCTACACCTTTCACTAAAACTACTAAGAAACAGGGTGGCGGTTATATAACTAAACCAGATGATACAAGAGTTAATATTCCTGATGATTACTCAATTTATCAATCAGTAGACGAACAGTATGGAACTCCTGGTGTGCGTCATAGGGGTAAAACATTTTTTCCATTACATGCCCCCAGCTATCAGATGATTATAGAAATGCTATTAAAAGATAAACTAGCACCAATGATTATAGGCGAAGCTTTAGCATATAATAAAGCTCCCCACAAAAAAAGAGAAATAAGAGAAGGTTCTCGCGTTATAAATAATCTACTAAATAAACTTTCCATAGGCGATGCTCCTGGAGGGTTAGTGCCGTATAAAACAATGCGTTCACAGCCGTGGAAGTCGTTTGGTGAGAGGGGTGAGCTTTTTGGTGAACTCCGCTACGCAAAAGATGCTACAATTGCACCTGATACTGCCTTTTTTTATAATCCTTATCATAAAAATGTTCGTCAATCACAAATAAGTTATGGTGCTCCTCATGAAGCTTTTCATGCGAACCCTGAACTTCAACAAAGACTTTGGGATAGAGAGGAATTTAGCACTCATCAGGAAGCTTTCCATCAACTCATAGATAATTTGCGTAAAAATATAGACGCTGAAGAATTAGATAATTTACAGAGATTGTTCTTAAAAGGAGAAGAACTTAGTAACCTGCCTCCTATACTAAGAAATAGGAAACCAAAGTGAAACCTAGAATAGCCTTATTTGGCTGTATTTTGCCCCTTAACGACACTTTTATGTATTATTCGAGTGTCAGTATACCTTAATACATTAATCATCTTTTAAACGTAGTTTACAGAACTCACAAGTTTTCTTGCGGAGTTTGTATTTAGGGAATCCCTCATGTATTATAGATGCTTTAATATTTTTAAATTTATTTATTACCGGTGTCCATGTATATCCGCATTTATCACATAGCAGCGGAGCTATAGATTTAAGATATACATTACCATATCTAAACTTTACAGGCTCAGATTGTCGCCCTCTTGACGTGGGCGGATTACGAAGTATTGAGTACCACCACCAGCCATTTTCAAGCTCATCGTATCTGTCAATATTTTCCTGTTCATTATATATTTTACTCATCGTCTTGCGTGGTTTGTATTTTGGGGTAAAGATTATAGTCGCCATTTCTGAACATTTTTCTAAGTTCACGAATCAGCTTTTCAAAATCTTCTATAGAACAGTTCGCCAAAGTAGTGCAACCAACTATTTTGTCTTTAGTATCAAGGGTAGTTTTAACACCCATGTGGCACTGCGCTAAGGCGAACTGGCTATATAGCTCGTACCTGCGTTTTTCCTGCTTCTCAGGTGACGCGTAGCGCCATTTAAAACGGGACTTTTGAGCTTTCTTCATCGGAACTTCTAGTGTCCGCTCTTGGTTCTTCTACTGATAGTGACAGATAACTCAAGCCTTTCTTAGAAGTATTCTTCCAAGCGGCTATGCGGAAGTCTTTACCTTCTACGTTTAGTTCACCTGTTAAGTCAGGTCTTTTGTCACCATCTTCTTTGTGGCGATTGTTAAACAATGCGCCCCTGTTTTCTTTATTCATATGAACAACTCCCGTTGACATGTTCGTTTGTTTATTATCTTATGATAATTAGGATTAAGCTCTACACCTGTGTAGTGCCTACCTAATCTTTTTGCTACTACTGCTACAGTACCGCTACCCATGAATGGGTCCATTACCAAACCATCTTTAGGGCTTCCTGCTTTAATACACGGTATTATTAAATCAGGGGGAAATGTGGCAAAATGAGCCTCTGGCGTTGGTCTTGTATTTATTCGCCATACCGAGCGTTTGTTTTTACCGAGAGGATTTGGTCGTAGTTTCCTATCGCGGTATGTATTCTGACCTGTACCTTTGTCCCATATAGACTTTCCATTGGCGTCTAGGTCTTCACCGCCCCATCTGTTTATATCTTCTGTGTATGGTTCACGTATAGAATCAACATCATAATAGTATTTCTTATTCTTTGAAAATAAAAATAGGTACTCATGGCTACGCGTTGGTCTGTCTAGCACAGGGTCAGGCATAGGGTTAGGTTTATCCCATATGATATCACAGCGCAGGTACCATCCAACTTTTTGTAAAGCTAGAGCTACGTGCCAAGGAACACCTATTAAATTTTTAGCATTCAAACCAGCTACAGAAGCTGGTCGTAAAGCTTTATCAGAACCATGCTTAACATGCATATCATTCTTTGTACTCATGCCTTCACCGCCAGATTGACCTGTAGAACCTGCGTAGCTGTCACCTATATTAAGCCAGACAGTTCCTTCATCTTTTAAAGTGTATCGTATTCCTTCAAATACTTCAACTAAAGAACCAACATATTCATCAAGTGACTGTTCAAGTCCTATCTGTAAGTCTTTACGTATAGCTCCGCACATGGGGCATGCGCCATTCACTTTTATATCCCGAGAGCCTACTACTGAACCTACGTTGGTTTCCTGCTTACCGCCATACTCCCCGCGTCTATCTCTACTGGTTCTATGGGAACAATTTTCATTGCCGCCAACCCATGTAGACGTTTGGTAATCACGCAAGCCCCAGTACGGAGGTGAAGTAACACAAGTATCGACGCACTTTTCAGGAAAGTCAAACAAAACTTTTTTAGCATCGCCAAGTATTACTTTATCAATTATATCCATGCCTTGCTTACCATATATTTTACTGGTATTAATACTAACTCAGACTTGTCGTCATCACCGCCAGTGACGATTTTCGCCATGTTCATTCCGATTAATTTTTTAACATACTTTTTCAAAGTTTCTACCTTAAACATAATTGAGAATTTTACATCTCCATCAATAGTAAATACATGCATCCACCATTTAGCATTAGTAGAGGAAAGCCCGCTAAGATTACCATTATGGCGTATTTCCAATACCATGTTGCCTGTTGTAACCCATATATCTCTTTCAGTTTTAACTTCAATAGAACCATCTCCTTCGAATATGTCGCGTACTTTATCTTCATATATTTTACCAAACTGTAAATCTATATCAAAGTTAGACGGAGTCATCATTACACCTAAATTCTTTTTTCTGCCATCTGTAATCGTATAGCATGAGCAACCGCTTATGAGCCGCTCCGTTATACTTTATCCTTTTTGATTTCAGAAGTTTCTCGTAAAGTTTTATAGCGGAATCGACTGTTAAGGTATTACTATAGTTTTTATTTTTCATTGAAAAATTCCTTCTTTACAAGAGAAAGGAGAAGCATATAGTGTTCAAGTGGTACAGCTATAAATGGCGGCTTATACTCTGCTCTGAATATAACACCCACTTCTTCTTTCTCTGGGAATATCCACTTTGGCGCAACCTTGCGTCTCTTGCATCCGTAAAATTTATCTTCTATTTCAACATCCCCTTTTTCATGCTGCGCTCCGCCCCTGTCTCTGTTATAAGCTTCAAGTTCAAATTCTTTAGCTAAGCTTACTGCCTGTCTTTGTAGCTCCGCTCCCCTCTGCCTGTTCCTTTTCCCCTGTTTTTTGTGATTCTTTCGCCGCTCGCTTTTCTGTGTACTCATTTATTTTCTCCACTAATTCGTTTAAATCGCCCTTCATCTCCACATAAATCTCAAACATATTCATAGAAGCAGTCATGCCTGGTATCAGTACTTTATACAGACTGTCCTCGAGCGAATGCACTTTGTTTATTAACGCTGATAACATTGTTTCAATTTCTCGTATTGTCATTTTTTTCATTTTAGTTTCTCCCTTTTATTAACTTTCCATGACAATCACACTTAAATGGATGTGACAGTTTATCTTCTGTATCATTATAATCAATTGTGATTTCCTCATCTTTAGATATATCTTTTATTGGAACTAAAACTATAGGTCCGGTAGAATTAAGCGTAGTAACTACGGTATTCGGACTACAGTTATGATTTATATATTGACCAATATCGTCTTCAAAATGTTTATCTTTAAACTGGATAGAAGTTCTTGTTGGATTTTCTAAATAAGCTGGTTTGAACTCATATATGGGAGATATTAATTCTAAAGTATTAGATACATTATTACCAGCAAATATTCCTTTTATTCCTTTCTTGTTTTTGAGAATGACTAATTTCATTTTTGATTAATCCTTTATCCTATCTTATCGCCTATATTTGGTTTGTGCCTTTTCAAAATTCTGGGAAGTTTTATCTCCTTTGTTTGTTTAATAGTATGTCTTTCAGGTCTACCTTCTACTTTTAAGAAACCGCGATTATGAATACTTGGAACTTTAACTCCTGATGGTTGTATAACTTCAGGGTCTTCTTCCCAAAGTATACATGTCATACATGCTCTCTTGTGGACATCTCCGCTAAATTCATCAAATTCATCACCGCAAGTTATGCAAATTGTTTCAGTCATTCTGTTTCCTTACCCTCTACATTTAAGAAACCGCGACGATGAATATCGGGAACCTTAACTTCTGTAGAAGTTTTTACCTTTTTATCTTTTAAGAGATATTTCAGATTGATAAGTGATTGTTCTGTATCGTCAATCCTATCCATCATCTTTAGCATATCATGTTTTATATTATCAATATCTTGTGATACTTGGTCGCTTTTCATTCTATCTTTAAAGTAATCTATATCCACTATTTTTCCTTCAGACATAAACACTCCAGATACTTCTTTGTTTGATTTTACAATTGATGCTCCGATTGCAGTGTCCTCATCTTCTTCAAGGTAATTTATATCAACTGAAATTGGAGGGACATTAGCGGCTGCTTCTTCATCATCATAAACATCATCTGATTTTTCTTCTTTAATTAGTCCTTTTTTAACTAGCTCAGCTCTACTATTTGCGGTATCATATGTATCTATTACTCTGTTTAGTTTAACTTTAACTTGCGAAGAATTATTATATATATCTAGGTACTTCATATTTATAATACTTCTTAAAGATTTTAAGCAATTAATAATAAACGTGGCGTCATCGCCATCATAGTCAACTGACATATTTATTTCTCCCTTTAATTAGTCTATAAGAATCTTTTAACGCTGTATCAACGTCATCAAATATAGAGCATCTATCTCCAATGACTCCCAATCCAACGCTCCCTGTTCTACCATACCTATTTTTACCAAGTATTACTTCCAATTCGTTTTCTCCACCCTCGCTGTCTATATAATTATAGCGCCAATCGTAATACATAAATAATACCATTTCAGCATCCTGTTCAATAGAACCGGAATCTCGTAAGTCTCGTAATATAGGGCGTTTATTGGCACGTGATTCACATTCTCTATTTAATTGAGATACTAGAATTGTACACATGTTGTACGTTTTAGATGCCCGTTTGTACTGTTTCATAATAGAGTCAACACGCAGTCTATTATCATCTAATCCAAAGACATCTATAAGACCTATATAATCATCTACTACTACATCAGGCTTGTGCTTCTTTATTTCACGCATCGCCTGTTCAATATCAAACATATTATCAAACATCAGCAGATTCTGATAATTTTCTTTAATTGATACTTTAGCTAATCCCAAATCATCTATTTCATAGTCTGCCATATCTTCAGAGCGGAGACTATCATAATTTAATAATTGAGACTCAAGAACAAATAGCTTCTTCATCATCTCCACGTTACTCATTTCTCGATTAAAAACCAGTACTTTATTATCAGTCATAATAAGTTTTCGAACTATATTAATCATCATGGTAGATTTAAAATGACCGGGTCGTCCGGCTATTACGGTAATTTCACCACGAGTCATACCGCCTGTCATTGAATCCAATTTTTCATATCCAAATTGTATTAAACTATCATGTGCCTTGATGTGTTCTGCTGTTTCGTCAACCAAAGTATTTAAATCAAAGCGTTCACGTACACGCATATTAAGAACATTATCAATCTCACTGTTTATAGATTGTAATGATTTATATGCTTCATCAAGCGGCATATCAATAGTGTTCTTGATGATGTCAGCTTTCTTAATTACTTTTCGCAACAGCCATTTCTCATACAGTATTTTAGCATACTGTTCAGCATTGGCTACAGCTACAACTTCTTCTACAAGACCTGTAAGATAGTATGCGGACAGTTCATTAAACTCATCATTATTAACTCTTGACATTATTGTTATTACATCAATGAGCTCTTCTCCGCCTTTACGCATTGACTGTATGGTTTCCCATATCTTCTGATGAGCTTTATCATAGAAAACCTCTTTCTCAGGAACATACTCGCCTACTTTATCTATAACGCTATTATCTACAAGTATCTGACCGAGCAGTGTTCGCTCAGCTTCGGGTGCGTGTGCTGCTATCTGCATATTTTTAACCTTTTAAATACCATTCATTATTTCCTTCTTTATTTTTTCTGCGCTTTATTTTGTATCCAAATTGTTTCAGTATGCGTATGTTTGCTTTTACAAATAACTCTTTGTACATAATCTCAGCATGATTTTCAGTTATATATCCATATTTTTTTATGTGCGATAGTATTCTATACGCATTCGGAAATCCCATAGTCTACTCAATCCAATACCTTCATCATTTTTCCAACCATTTCACGCTTAATACCGCTTGCGCTTTCCCATTTGTTTTCGTAAACATTTATCTGTACATTTTTACCAATTACATTTTCATCTAAAAGCGGAGGTAGCTCATAATAAATCTTACCATCCTCATTTATCTTTTTAAAAGGTAGACCGATAGTTTCCAAGAATTTTTTGTAGAAGCGATTGCGTTGAGTTTCGTTACCCTTGAATCTAAATAGACCAGAATCACGAATTTCTACACCGCCGAACTCAGGGTGTTCAGCATCTATGGAATATCTCATCCAATAGATATCGCAGTAGACACCAGTTTTTGTTTTTACATTATGTTTTGTCTTTAGTGCTACTACTTTTGCGCGGTATGTACCTTCGGTAATTTTAGCGCTACTATCTTCTACATAATATGATTTCTTTGGAGACGCATCGTCTACCAAATCATCTATGATGCTCACTCTTCAACTACTGCTGATTTTTTGAGTTCTTTAATACGCTCTATAGTGCCTTTGTAGTTAGACTCTGTAACTTTGCCATCTGTTATGGCGCTGTTTACTAAATCAGTATTAGCGGTGTCTAATCCATTCATTTCAGCTCTAACTAATTTTTCCCAGTCAACACTTGTATCACCGCCGCCATTAAATTTCTGCTTCATGGAGTTAACATACTTGTTATCATCAAACAACCCCATAAATACATCAGCGTTAAAGCCAAGTTTTGATAGTCCTTTAGTTAGTGCATCAGTAGCAACCTTTTTCGCGAAGTCATCATCAACTCTGCTACCAATATAATATTTAATAGAAGAGTGAATTGGTACTTCACCAGTAGTGTCATCATGCTTGTACCATAGTGATGCTTGGTACAGCACTAAACCAGTATCTTCATACTTTGTGAAATGTTCATCTTTAACGCCCCATCCAATACCGAATGGACCGAACTTTGAAGTAGCTTCACGAAATTGGTATTGAGCACCAATAGCGGTAAAGCCACCTCTTTGATTTACTTTTGTGGTAAAGCGCGGGTCAGTCTTTTCTACGCTTGACCAAAGTTCCAGGTTTTTACTCATCGCGAGTCCTTTCATTTTTATCGTTGTTAATACATAAACCTTTTACTATGTGATATATTCTCTCAACCTGTTTTTCGCTGAGATTCTTTACAAGTTCAGTAGATATTCCTTTATTGATTATTGAATTGCGCATGACATTAAAATCATGCCTGTTATTTACTTCGACCACTTCTTACCAATTCCTTCGCATATATTATTGTATTGGCAATATCCGCATTCCCACTGATAAACTGGTGCATTACCTAAATTAATAGGAGGCGGTTTATCTTTATCGATAACTACATCATTACACATTTCCCAATATGCGTCAGCTTTATCTAAATATACCATAGGTACATCGACTTCACGCATGTCAGAATTATTTTTATTGTAGTATAAAATTTTCATTCCGTTAAGTTCGCCGTAATTTTCTTGATACCAAAATCCGTATGTCGCAAGCTGCATTTCGTACTGCACTGAAGGATTTCTGTCTTTCATAGCGCCGAACATTTTAGTCCACTTATAAGAATTGCAAGTTTTTATATCATATATAACATTATCCTCTACAAGCGCTAGGTCTATGAATCCGCGAACATTATATTCATCAATGAATAGTTCTTTTTCTATGAAGATACGCATACCTTCTTGCTCTGCATGTTCTCGCAATGCGTTCTGTATATCTTCATGTATTAAATTACCTATTCTGAAGATGCGCAAAGTTTTATCTTCAAACGATTTTCCTTCAACTTGCTCTACGGCAGAATAGTAATGCTTACGTGTACATAGACCAGCACCTGATGAGTGAAAGAACCGCTCTTTACCTTTGTAACGAGCGGCTTGAGTATCATTGTTGAGCCTAGTTAGATACTTGCTGTATATTTCTTGTATCGTCAAAACTCGTTGTAAGCGTTGTGAATGCAGTGTGTGTTTTAGTTACATACTCTTCGATTAATATGGACAGTTTACCTTGTATGCTAACTTCTTCCATTGTGCATAAGAGTTTAAACTTTTTATAAGTTTCCTCCGGACATCTGAAAGAGCATGTTTTAAAAACTGTCGGTTCTGTTGGTATCATTTTGTACTCCGTTTCATGTTAAGAAATTACTACTATTAAAATACTTTTCAAAGTGTTTTTAAAAAAACATTTAAACATTAAGAACTTTTGTATATAGTATATATATATTATATACTATACTACTACTATTGTTATTTATTATTACTAATACTAACGCTAACGCTACGCTATACACTCTATATGTAAAGAACAAAATGGCAACGCGTTGCTTTACCGTTGCCTACCGTTGCCACAAAACCATATAGAGCGTAGCATAACGTATTACTTTAAGGTATCACCATATATTGAAACCACCACTGTGCTTACAGAAGTGAAGGAATCGCTTTATATCGTCAATAGAAATATTATAATGACAAAAGAAAGCATTTACCTTGCCGGTTCCATGACAGGCGTTGCAACCTTCGCACTTTTTAGCCCATTTATATCCGACTTCCATCTTTTTATTGCTTTTTAGAAAGTCGCTAATTTGCATTTCAGGTCTTTCAGGCGGTTCTAATCTATCGTGGTGTCGCAACCACTCTTTTTCAGACTGCCAACCTTCCCAACCTTTTCGAGTGCCAGTACCATCGCATATTTCGCATGTTTCTAGCGGGGTGTTATTTTTCATTTCATCGAAGGCTTGTACATACTGTTCCGCCGTACCATCTTCAATCGTCTTAATCAAGCGTTTAGCAATAGCGTTAGCTTTTTTAGACGATATTTCATGACCGTCATTATACATGCCTTTACCATTGTCCTTCTCCGTGAGGATTTCATCGCAGTTTTCTACGATGAAACCCCACAGAGGGCGCCAGCCCCAAACATTGCTGCGAAAGTATGCGCCATCAATTCGATTTATGGTCTTAAAGTATCTAGACCATTCATCTTCTGACGCTTCTTCTCTAGGTTGTTGAATGTCAACGCCTGATGGTGAAATACCATACAGGTCGAATCCCATAACCTAGAAGAACCTCACTTTATCACGCGACTTGAAGTTATACACACGTTCAAGTTCTCTGACATAATCAGAGGACTGCGCACATCTTGGAAATGTGCCTGTTATGCTTAACTTCTTCAGCATATGTTGGTGGTCATAATCCGGATGCGTTGAAACATCTATAAACGCAAGGCAAAACTTATACATTTTGCAATGCGGGATGCTCTCATGCAAATCAGATACTGCACTTGCAACTTTACGCGCTGTATTAAATCCAGAGTTTGGAAAATCTCCTTCTTTAAAAGTACGTTTATCAGTATCGCTACACTGTCCAAGCCATAGCAAAATACCAGTAGACACTGATAAACCAAAGTTATCAATGTAACCAGCAAATGATTTATACTGATTTAAGCCCAACGCTTGATACATATGCAGATAATCCCGCATAGTCCACGCATTTTGCTCATTATTTACAAGCGATATGACATCTAGGTTGACTTTTCCAGTTACTACGACATACCAAATAGGTAGTGCCAGTTTAGCCGCCGCAACGTACCTATGTTGTCCATCAATAATATGCATATCGCTAGTTACTACTATCGGATAGCATGAAAGCAGATTTTTCTGCTCTATTGATTTAATCAGTTTTTCAACTTTCCTCATTCTGATTACGCGATTACCATTTATAAGGGTAAACTTCGCATAGTCAGAAGTACAGAACACTGATTGACCAGTATCATCTGAAGTTACCGGAGTAACATCGATGGCACTTTCTGTGGTACGCCTTACGACTTCACTTATTGTATCAGTCATAGACTTATCCTCGTTTGTTGTTTAGATTGCTTAATCACCGCGATTAAGCTTCATATTTTTTATCTCCAAGAGCCATAAAAGTAGCGTAATCTGGTACAGCGTCTATTAAATCATCATCTTCCATTTCTACGCTCGCCATCTTCTCTGCCTCTATACTAATACTATATCCATAGGCATTCAACAATCCGCTAATCATTTTATTTATGTCATCGTGAATATTTTCAATTATAGCCTCACAGTCAAATTTCTTGCGAGTAGAGTGATGAATCGCAAACGTTATCTCGCGCGTTATCATATCATCTTCAAGGTCATCTTTTTTCTTACTCAATTCAAGAACCATGAGCGGTGGAAGCATACCTGTTTGGTCATTAAACATTGTGCCAAACTGTTGCCAACACCGCAGTTTTGTTACATCAGCGGCTAGTAGTATACTATTTAATCCGAAATACTCTGTAATTTCAGAACCTTCTTTGCGCAGAACTTTTTCAGCCATATGAAAAAACTCAGGTACGTTATGAGCGTCTTGAGTAGCACCAGCTATCAAACCATGCAATTTATCAGCCATATGAACAGTACTGCGCATTAGCTTTTTGCTTGATTCTTCTGGATTGACGCTGACATACACACCTGTCTTTTTCGATATTCTGAAAACATCTTTTACGTTATTTACATTGCGTATCATGTTGTCTCCTTTTGTTTCGTGTTGTCATTTAAGTTTTTTAGCGACATTAATTAAATCTTGCGGTGTGTTTATATTTTTGAACCAAGTTATCTTATTGCCTAAATCAGAGTAGTAACTACCACAAGTATGCGGCGCTGTCATTAGAATAATATTATTTTTGTCAGCGTTGTCCTCAACTATATTACTGGAATCACCGTCAGTAAATAAAATTATGTTCCTGTTTGTTAAATATGACCATTCGTGAGCGCCATTAATTATATCTTGTACGTCGTAAATGTATTCAAAGTTTTTTAAACGCTTTGAATAAGCTTTAATTATTCTTCCATTGGGCGCATCATAAAGCTCTATATCACCTAGATTAGCCGCAATAGAAGCTACAACTGCATAAAATGCAGCTTCACTTCTACAGCTTGGCGATGTATCAAGCATGAGTATTATTCTATCTTTATCTATGCTCTTTTTACAGTGATTTATATTCTTGCGTGATATTACACGCTCTGCAAGAAGTCTTTCGCACCAAAAATCATCACCCTCTATATCAGCACCAAAATGGTCTTCGCCAAACTTGTATATTATTCTAGCAAATGCTGTTGCCAGTCTGTTGATTCTTCCGCCAACTATCTTAATGCCTAATGAATATGACGCATCAATATTTATTCGCCTCTGCGCATTTTGAATCATGTTCCTTGAATTGCTGTAGTTTGCACTGGAAGTAAAATTGAGGATATGTCTAAAATCTTTACCTCGATGCAAATTATTATCAATCATATGGTTCTGCATATCTTGAGCAATTCGCATATTCATTTTATTGCCGCTTTTAATATTCTTGCCAGATTGCAAGTTATCGTATTTATTATCTGAAAATTTATTAAGTTTATAATTCTTTTTATAAGATGATGTACCTGCCCGGGCAGTAAATTGTGCTTTAGATATATTTGCGGTAGAAGCCCCACTGGATAGGGGCTTCTTACCGACAGCGGAATAACTTCCGCTTTTTGGAGACACTGAATTATCAGCGTTGTTATTTTTCCAGTCACGCCAATTTCTTTCAATCTTGCTCAAAGCGTCTCCGTAGTCTGCGTAGTTCTGTTAATGTTGACTTAATATTAGCTCTAAAAGTAACAGTTGAAACGCCATCGTAATCAGATGTACAAAATGTACGCCAAAAGATTACATGGTCGAACACAAGTAAGCATTTATACTTACCGCAACTTGAAATCAGTGAAGATGGTTCACTGCTACGAGGTATCCAACCGCCACTAGCAAGTTTACTTGCTATGTCGCTAGTATTAGCTTTAAAGCATTGATATAATGGTATATAGTCAAACCATTTCAACGCTCTTCTAAATAAATCAACATTAGGAAGTGAGGTAATTGTAACGCGAATATATTCATCATCACGCTTGGACTGTCCACAGTTTTCTTCAACATATTGTATCGTAATACCCTTACCTGATATTTTACTGACGCCGTTATGGCTAGTGTATTTGCCATATTTAGACGCTGAAGAAATACCAGAGCCTTCATTCAGCAGAGATGATGTTTCTAAAGATATCATCTCGCAGTAACCTTTATGGTTTTTTAGGCTTTTGAGCATTATGCTACCGACATTACCATTAATGCGTAAACCATTGTATGTTAAATTAAACGGTATAACATATGTATCCAGCTTACCACCTAGAGTGCTTACCCTATCACCAGTGTTTAGCATATTGTGTCTGCTATTCATACGTAGCGAGTCATATAGATTATCTGCGCCCCTGTTTGATACAGGTGCAACAATCTCTAGTCCGCCTTCAGGTGTCCACCGTAAATCAAAGTATTCATGTGTAGGCTTACCGCCCCTCATGTATCTTCTGGCAATTATCTCCTGTTTAGAAGATTTATGCACATCGTATTTACGGAATATCAACCTGCGCGCTTCCTCAATAGAGCAATCATCATATTTTAGCATCATTTCGCCCATTGGAGTTGCTTCACTACTGCGCTCACACATCATTAAGTACATATTATACTGATGCATGGGCAGTGGTTTACGCATGATTATCTTATTGCCTATAACTTCAGCCCAAGCGGGAAAACAAGGATTATCAGGTATTTCGGATGCCATGTCATTGACACCGCTATACGATGGTATATCCATTTCGAATATGCCATAAATTTTGTCTTCTTCTGGAAATTCTCCGTCAGTATTAAAATCTGCGTTGAACTTCTGAAAATCAGCCAATTTAGGCATAGCACGAACTAAATCATCACTGCTAGTTTCTTTGCTGTAATAATTATATACGCTAGGATTAATTTCACGCTCATCTTTATCTGCAGATTCAAATGTATCTAGACTCTTATCCTCCGCATTGATTAACAGCTCATGGTTTTCATCAGTCTTTGTAATATACTGGTAGACTAAATCATTCCAGTCTGAACCTTTGCCGAGGAAGTCTATAGCGTCTAATAATTGACGCAACTCCTGAATTGTTGCAGGTTTGGGCATGTCAGCAATAAGACACCGCTGATAAAGGGATATGGCATTAGGGATATTCGCATGTTCCTTGTGAGTCAATTCCAGAGCAGTCTTAATCAACTGCGATGGTAGTGGCGCTAAATCAATTTTAGGAAATCTTCGAAGCAGTGCCTCCGAGAACTCACGCTCATCATTTGCTGTAAAGAAGATAACCATGTTATCCAAATTCGCTTTGATTTCATCTCCGGGAATAGACAGTCTACCATATTGCAGAAAATCTAGCATGTAGCCATCTGCGCTAGGTCTTGTCTTATCCCACTCATCAAATACCAGAATAACAGGTTCATCATTAGATGCTACCGCCGCTTGGTATACTTTACCGTAAAGTATTTCTACCCCGCTACGTGTACTTTCACTAGGAAATATACGCATCAATAAATCATCTTCTCTTGTACCAGCAGAACATTGATGAAAGAACATTTTACGCTTTAGAACTTCCGCCATAACCTGAGGTAGGTAAGATTTACCAGTACCTGCAGGACCGTACAGAAATGCTCCGCTTGTGGGCTTTGCATGTATGCACGAAGCTACACGCGAAGCAAAAGGCACATCACAGATGTAACCTTTTTCATTTAGCTTCTTGTGCAGTGTTTGAACGGACACTTGTTCACTCATCGCCATTCCTTTTTAGGTGTTGTTATTGTAGTAGCTCCGCTCATGTCCTCAAGTATAGAGGGATTAAACGCGGAGAAATCTTTTATCAATTTTTGTTTAGGTACTTGTGGCACTGTTCTACTAAATCTAAATTAGAGCGAATTTTCTTTTTTGTACGTTGGAACATTTGCATCATTAAGTTCATATCCGCAAGTATCATATTAGTATCGTTCAAAGTCAGGCTTTTACATGTTCCGCCAATATGAACGATAAACATTATTTTTTCTATTGCATTATCTATTTTTTTAACAATCAAATTTCCGCCTTTTGTCGTTACTTCTAACATATTTTTCATGTATTCATGTTTCTGTAAATTATTCATATTATTAAACGCAGATGATTTATCTTTTGATATTATTTGTCTGCGACGCATGTCCATACGGTTAGCTTCTGTATTGATTGATTTCGACAGTTCGCTCATTAACGCAAGTTCATCAGATATCATTTTAAACGCTTTTTCAGATGACATGTCTCTTATGTGATATACTTCACTCACCGCTTATGCCTGTATGTCCATTTAATAAAAATCTCTTGTTAAAATATGCGGTTCCAACTACTGCTTTCATCAGTGCATAAGCTGTACTATCTTCCGCAATAAACTTTCCGTTTAATTTGGTAAACATTTTACCTTCCGATTCCCAGATATAAGTACCGCCCTCATTTAAGTTGTGAAACACCCATTCAAAGAAATCTTCATTTGCGTCTGTTTTGTAGTTTTCCATGTTAAATTTCTGTGGCGCCATACTTCGTTTGTTTGTGGGTATGAGGTAGGGTAAGATGGATTGATGTACAACGCCACATGTTTATATAGCTTTCCTTGCAATTCTGTAGTAAATAGCATACAGTTGATTTTTTTTGTATTTTCTGTCTACCTTGCGTTCACTAATATTAAAATATTTACTAGCCCAACGCACTAATTGTTTTTTATCTGTATATGGACAGCGGTTCATTTCTTTTCCTTCTTAAGATATGACCAGCCAAAATGCTCAAAAACTCCTTTCGTGAACGCTTCAAAGAAATCACTGTCATTATCTGTGTACTCATCACAGTATGCCATTATATTCATGGCGTCTTTGTCGTCCATCGCTTTCATATCAGAATTAGTTGGACTTTCGCCATTATCAGCAATACTGTCAAATTCTTTTATTTTTATCGCAATCATATTATTTTATTTTGGTTTCAAAATCTGTTGTAAGTATTGTATAAACGCCAGTTAATTCATCATAGGTAAAGCCATCTGATGTTATTCCAATGTCTCGCAAGTATGCAATAGCCTGACTCCTTATATCGCCGTACTTATAGTTATATGATAACCAGACTGTATCTTTATGTCTGGTATCATACATACGCACTCTTGCACCTTTGTGATTTGTTGCGCCATAGTATTTTACTCGAAAACCGCGAAAATGAAACTGCTGTACATGTTGTACATCGTCATCTTCATCATATAGACGCACAGTATAGTTTTTCTGTATTTTATCCTCAATCATATTATTCTGTCCAGTTTAGTTCTAAATTCTAGTACATTAATGCGACCTGTGTAAAACAAGTCTACTAGTGTTTCCGCTTTGTTTATCTTACGCTCTAATAATTCTTTGTCTGTGATATAGTGCTTGTTTCCGTCCTTATCGTATGTCCAACCTTTAGACGCTAAAATAATTAGTCTGTCAGGTATATATCTGACGTTTGGTAAATTCTTGTACTTATCAATAGGTGGCGGTTTTACTGTGCTATTTATAATTCTTTTCAGTGGTGTTTTACCTCCGCCAAAATCGTACACCATCACTATTTTTTCAGTGGTTATATTCTTTAATCCGCTGTACTTTTTACACAGTGTATCGTATAAATTCATACCGCCATACCTAATACTGTGCTTGTAGGTTAAATCTTCGCCAATGTAGGCTTTAACCGCTGTACTATGTTCGTTTACTTTTATTACTATCATTGTTTAATTTTTTAGATTCATTGAAGGCTTTAAATGTAGCATCCTCGCTTATCTTCTTGTCGCTTGACATAATACCGTCAGCATTTTTTAAGATTGATAATAGTAGAGTCTTGTGTTTATTTTTCATTCTGTATTAATTCTGTGTCTCATAATATAAATGCTTAAAAAAAGGAGGCACGTTAAAAGCAAACATGCCCCCATACTCAAACCTATCCGACTATCTAGGATTTAGTTTTAACTTTGTTTAGTGCAGTCTTGATACTTGCCATAACTGTATCAAATCGCTTTTTTGTCCATTGATTTTTATTAGGCTCAATGATTCTGCACAACAGACTAATCTCAACAAGCCTACCCTCACCGTCTAAAGTGTAACCTTTTCGACCTTGTGGTGATAGATGCTCAAAATTGCTCTTAAATGATGCCATTACGGCATTATCTACGGTATTGATAGCACTAGTGCTAACAATAGAGCTTCGGCTATTTAGAGGGAACACAGCCCCATTAGATTCTAATGTAGCTTTTAGTGTTTCCCACTTGTTATTATCAAACTCTCCGAGCTTGTTAATACAAGTAGCCTTGAGAACGTCAGCTTGTTTGTTAGTATACTTGATTTCAGTTACTACGATAGGCTCAACTTTAGTCTCAACTACTGTAGGCTCTGTTATCGGAGTATCTTCCATATTTAGCCTCATCTCTGTTGTTTTAGGGGTAATTCCCATGCCATAGTTTAGTCATTATATATTAGAATACAAACATGTTTGAATTATAGCTTACTAGTATGTTTTAGGTAAGTGGTCATATACAGACTGCACACCTAAAAACATGCACAATAAATATAAGTATAGCATTGAAAACCTTTTAAAGTATTACATTAGAAGGTAGGGCGTAAGTGGACATAATATATATTATACGACATATTTACAGAGTGGCACATAATATATGTTATGTATAATAGAAATAAGAGAGAGGAGAACCCCCCTCCTACCCCGCTAAAAAGTTTCAACGCAAAAATCCTAACGCCAGAATGGCAATGGGGGGTATCCTCGACAATAAAAGGGAGACACACATAATAACACTATTTCTCAACTTTTTCGCTATTTTCTATATTTTCACTGCTTATTTTTCATTTTCCCTGTTCGCTATATATTTTCTATATTTTTTTTCGTTGTATGCTATATATAGTATACTAGCGTATAGTTAGCGTAATAATAGAATAAATAGAATAATAATAGAGCTAGCTAATAGCGTAAAGAATATAAAGAGATTATAGCGTAGTATATATAGCGCTAGCGTATATATATACTATATATAGTATATAGGAAAAAACGAAATAAGAAGAACTTGAACCTTACTAGTTTTTGAAGTAAATTACACGTGTGCAAAAATCTGAAAAAAAGCAGATACTGTATATTGCTAAGAAACATTGCTGCAACTGGTTTAACGATATTTGTATCGGTGGTGTATTTTTTCATAATAGCTACAGTTTTCATATGCATATCGACAAAAATCTTGCTGGCAAGCCTTGTGTTGCGTATAAAGAGTGTCAATTCTTTAAACAGGTAGTTATACCCGGAGTGAAAGATGGATATATCAACATTTGACAATAAAGCCTTTTTAGTGGATGCCGAGTCCTTTTTCTATCTTCATTGCTGCGATTGCAATCTTAGACACCTTGTAGTGCTTGAAACCGTTGGAAGAGGTTCAGATGTGTTTAAAAGTGATGGTGGTATGATAGCTATAGCGATGTCAAGAGATGACATGGCTACGGAACTTTCTCGTAAAAATGACAATATAATAGTTTATAAACGTAAACAGAGGAAAAAGAATGGAAAAAGCCCGAAAAAGTAACCGGAGAGCAATTGTAATTCCAGATATACATTTTCCGTTACAGTGTGATGCTGCTATAAATGTAGTGTTAAAGGCTATAAAGATTGTAAAACCGAATATTTTTGTGTGTTTAGGTGATTTAGGTGAGTGGAAGTCCGCTTCTCCATTCAAATACAAGCGTCGTAAGCGTCCGCCGCTTGAATATGTATTGGAAGATATCAATATTGATGCCCAGTCTGTTAACGATGGGTTGGATTTGTTTGATAATGTGTTAAAATCAGTAAAATGTGAGAAAAAGTACATGATTGAGGGTAATCACGATGATTGGCTTAATAGCTTTGTAGAAGAATATCCGTATTTACCTCAATATAGATTTGAAAATATCATGAATTTGAAAGAACGTGGCTATTCGTACTATCCATACGGTAAATTGCTGCAAATTGGAAAATTATTCTTTTATCATGGCGGACATTACACAACAGTGTACCATACTAAGCAGCATGCTATTAATCTTGGGAAGAATGTTTTATACGGACATATGCATGATGTACAGAGAATTGGTGTTACACATGTTGATGGAGCTCATCATGCGTTTAGTTTAGGTTGTTTAAAGGATATGTCGCCTGAAAACAACAGGTGGCTACGTAATCGCCAAATTAATTGGTCTCATGCCTTTGGTATAGTCGATTGGTTTGATAATGGAGATTTCAGGCTGGATGTTGTAGATATCCAAAAAGGAAAAACGTTTCTATGGGGGAAAATGATAGATGGAAACAAAACTCCGCGTCAGGAGGGTATTAGCCGAAAAAAAGGCTAGCAAGTAAGAACGGGTGGGTTATGACGCGGTATCGTAAAGTAAAAAATGTTATGCAGCCATTATTTGAAAATGAAGATGAGTTTAGAGCTATGCATCCTGATGTTGAGTTAGTAAAAGATTGGCGTATAGCAAATAAGGGTAATTGGATACTCACAGACGATGAACAGGTTTGTCGCGTATTGAAGCGCGGTCATTGTAAGAATAGAAAAGATTACGTTGTAACTGTGCTTGGTTCTTATGTTATTAATACAAAAGAATTGTTAGCAGGCGATATGCCAAAGAATATATATAGTTTCAGCAGAGATATGAGTCGTAATGTGCATCGCCGTGAAAAAAAGAATATATCTCAAAATGAGATATTATTTGCTAAATATGTAGCTCATGGTGTAAATCCAAAAGAAGCGTATTTAAAAGTATTTCGTACAGATAATGATAAATATGCTCAAACTCAGGCTACATCTTTATTAAAATCTGAAAGGGTTAGTAAATTGGTTAGTGAAGAAATAAAGAAGTCTTTAAGCAAGGTTGGTATTAATGAGGAGTATTTACTTGATAATGCCAAGATTATAGTAGATAATTTGGAATCAAAAGATTCTGATAAACTTAGAGCATTAGATATGTTAATGCGTATTGCTGGAATGTTTCCTAAAGATACTCAAAAAGAATCTTTAACTGTATTCCAAGGATTTAGTAATGAGCAACTTGAACAATTACGAGATGCTGAAATTAAGATGATAGCTCATGGTGAAAAAGAAGGGGTTTAGCGATATTGATATGGAGATGTTGCCTTTTTTTGAAACGAAGATAAGGAAATGTTCTGTTTGTGAAGAATATCTGAATGATAATCATAAGATGGTGATATTTGATGAAAGCGGTAATGCTTCTTTCTTTTCATGCCGCTTCTGTCATTCTGTGTATGATGTTGATGATGAATTGATAATTGTGAATTTTGGAGATAATATTGTTGCTGGGAAATCGTAATATGAATTGGATATATACTTGCAGTATTAAAGGCTATGAACCTGAGTATGTATTTAAAACAAAAGTAATATTAACAAAAAAGGAGAATAAAATGAATGGGTTAAGTAGGTTTGAAAAAAATGTTAGCTTAATGACAGAGATGCTGGTTGGAAAAAAGATGGCTGCGGCTATGATGTCTTCAAGTAAAAAAATGCTTGGTATTAAGAGAGCTCGAAGGCGTAGAAAGAAGAGAAGTGCCAAATAAAAGAGCTAAGTCTAGAAAAAGAAAGCGTCGGCTCTTAAATGAAGAATTAAAGAGTTATGGGAGAACTAGGGTACAGGTTAGGAAAAGAAAAATGAAGGAAGAATTAAATGCCTTATAAAACAATTGGTAAGACTGTCGAGAAAGAAAAGCAAAAAGAAGTGACAATAAATCCTCTTTGGGGTAGGCTTACAGAGCAAATACAGAATAAGCGCGATATAAGTTATGTAGACGCTAAAACAATGGCGAAGAATATATTAATAAAACGCGGTCATCTTTATGATGATGGTAATCTTACTTATGATGGAGTACTGCGTAGTAATATGAGTCCAGAAGAAAGAGCTGTTGATAGGTCTATTAAAAACTTTGGCGGTAATGAAAATGATTATAGATATGATTCAGATAAAAACTATGCTTATAAGAAAAATAGATGGAACAAGAAAAGATAGTTGATAAAAAGTTCAATATAGGTAAAGCTCCATCAGAGTTAGCCGTTGATGATGAGGTACTTGTTAAATCCTATAATGATTTACTTTATTTCGGTAGGGCATTTTTACCAAATGATTTTCTTAATAAAAGTAAATCTCCGCCATTTCATACAGATATAGCTAAAAAGCTAATTTCTTCTAAACATGGTAGCAGGATATGTAATATACTTCCACGCGGCTTTGGTAAGTCAATTTTAGCAAAATCTGCTATTTTACATAAAATGTTATTTAATCCTAAGGATAGAAAACAATTTATAGGTTGGGTAGCAGAGGAGCAGGGTCAGGCTATTGACCATTTAAAATATATCAAAGTCCATCTTGAAACAAATACTGCTATTAAATACTATTTCGGCGAGTTGGCAGGTGATACCGTTGGTAACCGTTGGACTGAAAAAGATATTGTTACAGCTAAAGGCGATAGGATTATTGCTAAGGGTACGACGCAGAGATTACGTGGTCGTACTGAGATTGATGTTCGTTATACTGGTATTATTCTTGATGACTTTGAATCTGAATTGAATACAAAAACTTCCGAGCGTAGAAGTGAGATTAAGAAATGGGTAGTATCTACTGTTTATCCATCTTTGGAAGAATCCCCAGGTAATGAAGGTTGGATATGGTTGAGTGGTACTATTGTACATTATGATAGTTTTTTACAATCTGTTGTTGATGGGTATAAACAAGCTGAACGTGATGGTTATAAATATCCATGGGATTTATATTTTTATAGAGCTATTGAAGATGGCAAAGCTATATGGGAAGAGCAGTTTTCAATAGAAAAGCTTCGATTAAAGAAACAGGAGTTTATAGAAGCTGGATTAGTTAACAAATATGCACAGGAGTATATGAATGATGCAAGGGATGTCAGTGAAGCGGCGTTTAAGGTTGACCGCATACAATATCATAGTGCAAGGTTCGAAGCAAAAGACAAGTTTCCGTATCTTTGTATTGGAGATGATTTGGTTCCGGTTAATATTTACATTGGAGTCGACTTGGCAGCAACAGCAACTAAAACGTCTGATTATCAGGTTATCTTGGTTATGGCAATTGATAGGGAGAAAAATAGATACGTATTGGAGTATTTCCGCGAACGTATTCCCACGTTTGATGTTCCAAAAAAGATTCTTGAACTTGCCAATAAATATCATCCGGTAAGACGAGTTACCATAGAGACTGTAGCGTCTCAAGAAATGGCTAGAGATATGACGTCAAGGCTAGCTGCTAAAGATAGAAGGCTCATACCCGGGATATTTAAAGGCGTTAAGCCACCTGCTGGTATAAAAAAGCAGGATAGGTTGGAAACATCACTTGGTCCGATTGTAAATACAAAGAAGTTATATCTGCGTAAAAATATGACTGAGTTGGTAGATGAGTTTTTTGAGCACCCATTCCAAAAGAATGATGATATAATGGATGCATTGTATTATGCTGATTATTATTCTAGGTCTCCATCAAGTGGAGTTATAAGTGCGGAAACACTAGAAAAACGTAATAATGATAGCGGTTTACATAGAAAAGTTTATAATTGGGTAACTGGAATGAGAATTTAATGGAACTTTTTTAATATAAAAGTATTTATGTATTGAAAAGTAAAAATTTATATTATAAATTGTGACTATGCCGGAAATAGAATCTGACCAACGGGCAGAGGAAAATCTAGAATTATATCGACGCTGGCGCGATGCGCGTTCTGAATGGGACACGGAGGCTCGCACAGATATTGACTTTTATGGCGGTAATCATTATACTGTCGAAGAGAGTGACGATTTAGCTTCTGTTAATCAAGCTGGTGTTCCAATGGATAGAATTGGACCTGCTGTAGAGAAGTTAAAAAGCGTTATTACAGCTAGACCGCCTGCGTTTACTATTATACCAAGAGAAGATTCAGATGCTAAAATATCTGGTGTATGGCGTACAGTTCTTGGATATTGTTGGGAAGTTTCTGGCGGTGATATACATTTAAAACAAGCTATACATGATTATTCTACAACAGGTCTTGGCTATTTATATGCTTATGTAGATAATGATTCTGATTTTGGTAGGGGTGATGTAAAGTTCACTAGTGTGAACCCGTTTCGTGTATATGTTCCGCCAACAGCGCGGGACCGTTTTTTCGATGATGCTGATAGTATCATACTTTCTACTATTCTCACTGAAGAACAAGTGCTTCGCCTCTACCCTGAATTAGGAGATGTATATAATGAAGAAACCGGTGAAATAGAAGATGGAGTTTTAAAATCCATTAATGCTTATAGTGAAGATGACGATTATCCGTCTTCAAGTAATAAACAAAATATTAAGTATACTATGCCATCAGAAGCTAATAATCTTGCTTATGGCGATGTAGATAAGTATCAGATACTTGAACGATTTTATAAAGTTAAAGTTCCTTTTTATCGTATTGTAGATAGTCGCAGTGGTGAGGAACAAATTTTAAATCAATTAGAATTTCAGTCGTTTTTAGCTGAAAATCCTGATGTATTTGAACGTGGATTGATTGAATATGAGGAAGTTCTTCAAAATAGAGTTGGAGTTATAGCTTCGATAGGTCAGATTGTTTTATATGAATCAATATTGAATAGTGATATATATCCTATAATTCCTATTCCAAATGTATATACAGGAACTCCATATCCACGTTCAGATGTAGCAAGAGCTAGACCAATGCAGCGTTTATTGAATAAGCTTTGGTCATTGGCGATATCGCATGCTCAGGCATCTGCCGGTTTAAAATTATTAGTACCGCTTGGTAGTGTGGAAGATATAGGACAATTAGAACGTGATTGGGCTAATCCTAATGCAGTGATAGAAGTAGACAGTTCTCAGGGGGAACCTCATTATCCTGCTCCTACACCACTTGCATCTGAATTTTATAAATTGATTCAAAGCGCAGAATTTTATATAGATTTTACGTTTGGTCTTCCTGAATTGATGCACGGTTTTGCTGATAAAGCACCTGAAACGGTGCGCGGTACTGAGAGAATGGTATCACTCGGACAAGAAAGACCAAAGTCAAAGTTGCGCGATATTGAATTTTCTATAGTTAGACTAGGAAAGGTTATGTATGGTCTTGCCAAGAGTCATTATACATACAAAAAGATTTTTAGATTGGCTGGTGCTAATAATGACCAGACAGAAGTAATGGTAAATATTTACGATGATGTAACTGGTGTCCTAGTTGATATTGCTAAAGAGAAGTATAATATAGGTCAGCATGATATAAGTATACAGCCTGGGTCTACTTTACCAACAAGTAAGTGGGCTGAATATAAAGTATATCTTGAAGCTTATCAATTAGGTTTAATAGATAAAACTGAAGTTTTGAAAAAGAACCCTGAAATCTTCGATAAGGAAGGAGTGCTGAAACGTACGAGTGAAATATCACAATTACAGGGAATGGTACAACAGTTACAGGGTCAGGTAAAAGATTTGCAGGGTGACTTGCAAACGGCTAGAAGGGAGTCCGTATCAGACAGAAAGAAAGTTGAGGTTGAAAAATTTAAATCTAAACTTTCAGGTGTTGAATCGGACACTAAAGCAAATAGTAAAATACAAGCTAATAAGCTTGATAATGCGGTGAAGTTAGCTGTCGAGCAATCTCGTGACCTCTTTCAAGGTATAGGGGCTCCAGGTTCTGCTGAAGAAGCAGCGTAAACATCGTGAAAGGAAAAAAATATAATGAATGATGCTGAAGTAAAAGCCAATGAAGTGAGTGAAAATGAAGCTCTTTTTGATGGTAGTGTAGCAGGTGATGATTATTCCGAAACCGATATCAATGTATCAAATGATGGGGTATATGAAGATGTACTTCAAGGTGAATCTGATTCTACTACTTCGCATGTCGATTGGGAATCTGAGGCTAAAAAGTTTCAGTCCATGTATGATAGAACTTCTGTTGAAAAGCAAAAGTTGGAAGATACAATGTTAAGATTTGCGGAGAAGAGTTTAGATGGTTCAAACCAATCCAATGATGTCGGACGCGGTAATCGTGACTCTATTCTTCCTGAGGATGAATTTAATCCTTGGGATGCCTATTACAAGCCAGATTCTCCGTCTTATAAGTTTCGTGCTCAACAAGAGCAGGATTCTGTTAATTCGGTTGTGTCGGGACATATGGCGGCTCTTAACGAGCGCGTTGTATTGAACAACACAGTTAATGAACTACGTAACGTTTATAAGTTAGAAGACCATGAGGTAAGTGATTTTATGGAATTCGCAACAAAGCCGGTGGACCGTTTAGATTTAGGTACATTGGTTAATGTTTGGAAGACATCAAATACTACAGGTCGTACAAAGCGTGATAGTTCATTGGATGCGGTGAAAGCCGCAAAAGAGGCTCCTCGTACAGCTGGTGTCCTGCAGGGTCAGTCCGGCTCTATGCCGAAATCTGACAAAGATAAAATGTGGGATTCTATTGTTAGTGCGGGAAGTAGAAATAGTGTTTTGTAATAAAACAAATAGGAGAAAATAAATGGCTACTTATAATAGCGGGCAACTACAATTTGGTGACCCGGGTGCAGTTATCAGTTCTACTATACCGTCTAGACGATTATTTGACTTTAGCGATAGAATTGCTGAACTTGCTCCAGAGGAATCACCATTTTTTGTATATTTGTCCAAAGTTGCAAAAGTACCCACTTCAGATTCTCAGTTTAGGTATCTAGAGGACAGAACTAAAATAGCAATAGCTGATAGAGGTTTCTTGTCTACAGGCGGAGCAACGCTTGTAGCTGAGGGAAGTTCTATGGATTTGGTATTTGATACAGTTGGAGGTGCAGCAGTTTCTTGGTTAATTCCTGGAATGATAGTTGCTGTATCTTTAAATGCAACAGATTCTGGTACAACTCCTTCTTATGGAACTGTTAGAATTAATACAGTTTCACAAGGAAGTTCCTCAACAACATGTGCTGTTACCTCAGTATCAACTGTGGGCGGTTCTGCAATGACTATTGCTGATAATGCGCAATGTACTGTAGTTGGAACATCTTTCCAAGAGGGAAGCGGTTCTCCAGATGTATGGTCTCAAGACTTAGAAAATGGAACTGGGTATACCCAGATTTTTAAGACTGCTTGTGAAATGTCCAATACAGCTAGAGCAACTGTTTATAGAGGATACTCTGATGAATGGCAAAGAATCTGGAATCTTAAGCTTAGAGAACATAAGGTTGATATCGAAAGAGCTATGCTCTTTGGACAACAGGCTTCAAGAGCTGGTATTCAATACAGTGATGGAATCGTTGGGCAGGTAATAAGAAATTCAACAGTTGAAGGTGGCGGTGCACAACTGTCATATACTGAAGATAAATCTTATTACAAGTCTAATACGGCGGCTCAATGGACTTATGATGATATCTTAAGTGATTTTGAGGTTATCTACGACCCTGCAAGGGGTGGTGGAACCTCCAAATTAGCATTGGCAAGTCTTCCTGTTATGTCTTTCTTTAATAAGTTAGGCGATGGAAACTTTGTCAGTGAGTCTCTTGATAATGCAGCAGGTGCAAACAATCCTAATAGATACGTGTTTAATCAATCTAATGGAGCATTTGGTCATAAGATTATGAAGATTGAAACTATTCATGGTGATTTAAGTTTAGTTAAAGAGCCACTGTTTAGAACATTCGCTGCTGGGTTCTGTATGCTGATTGATTTAGACCATGTGTCTTACAGACCTCTTGTTGGGAACGGTCTTAACCGTGATACTTCCATAACTACTAATGTGCAGCAAGCTGATGAAGATTTGCGGAAAGACATGATTCTTACAGAAGCAGGTCTTGAAGTGTCTCTTCCTGAGACTCATGCACTTATTAATTTGGAAGGAGTTAACTAAGATGAGAGCAGATTATCTGAATGATAACAGTCAAGTTAGCAATCTTGACGTAAAAATCGTTAAAGTAACAGCTGATTATACATTAACGGCAGACCAAAGTGGTTCTGTGGTTCTTGTTAATCCAACTGCAACAACTGAAATAGATTTACCAGCTCTTTCGGATATTAAATCTGGATGGAATTGCAAAATCATTTTAACAGAAGATACTTTTAGTGGTGATGCTACTATGAATCAGAAAGTTAATATTGATTTTGGAAGTGGTAACTCTGTTTGCGGTCAAGTTGGCGGCTTTGATACAGCTGCTGGTGACATCGCCGTATCTGGAGATGATTTCATTAACTGTAGCGCTGCTGCAACCCCCGGTGATAGATTTGATATCTTCACTGATGGCGCTATATGGTACGTTAATGGATTAGCTTATGATGCTTCTGAATGTGCATTTGGCACTGCTGCTGCCTAATTTTAATCCGAATAAATAAGGATTAACAGTTTTAGAGTACTGTGGGAGTCGTCAATAAAAGGCGACTCCCAAAACTCTAAAAGAATTATGAAGAATTGTATAAATTGTAAAGTACCTAATCCAGACGAATGGTTTTATTGCCGGAAGTGTGGTAAGCGGTCATCTGAATCTAAGTTTACTACAAACTTATATATGATGAGTGAGATTGGGAAAAGAACTGATATCGAATTTAGAACTACAACTATAGAAAAAGATATCGAAGATATGAATAGGAGAAAATATGCCTAAACATTATATTGGTAAAAAAGGTAAAGCAAGAAAGAAAGCTTTAAAAGAGCATAAAAGAGCTTTAAAAAAGAAGAAACCTAGTAAAAAGAAGAAGAAATAATGGCTGGTACACTAAAAGTTAAAATACAAGAAGATATTATACTTGAAAATCAAGATTATGGTTCTAAAAGAGTACTAGAAGTTGGGAGTATTGCGTCTATAGTAAAAAGAATTGTTAATATAGGTACTGATGAGATTGGATTACTTGGATTTGGAGCAGCTTATAATACTGAATTATCTAAAACATATTTAGCAGGTCAATTCGATGAGGATAATGTTAGATATATAAGAATTACAAATTTAGATAGTACTAATCATATCGCATTGGTTTTAAAAAATGAAAATAATGATGAGTTTGGTGTAAAAGTTGATAAAGGATGTTCTTTTTTATATTGTGCCGATTTATTGGGTGGAGTAAAAGATACTATGGATTCTGCTGATGCTGCTGGAATAACTCCTAATTCATTCGGTGATTTAGTTGATATAACTTGTGCTGCTGATACAGCTGCTTGTGATGTTGAAGTCTTTGTAGCGAGTACATAATGGCTTGGGATTTTGCAGCTGAGATAAGTGCTTTAACTGGTTTTAATGCTGATTATAATACTGATTCTCCGACTGGGGAAACATATAGAGTTCATACGACTCAATGGCTTACAGATTCTGCGAAAGAAGTTATAAGTGCATTACCTGAAGATTTACTTAAACTTTGTGCAAGTCAGCAGACATTTACATCTGGTAGTGCTGACACTTTAAATACTGGTAAAATATTAGAAGTGTTCAGAAATGATGGAGATATTGACCAGCCTTGTAGAAAAGTTGATTCTTTTCAAAAGGGAAGGTTTTCAGATTCTGAAGATATGAATTATGCTACTGTCACTGACCCTGTATATTATGTTGAAAATAATTCAATAGATGTATTGCCAGTGGGCGGTTCCTGTAAATATTCTGAAGTTCAATACCCATCTGTAGCTTATAATGCTACTGCGATATCTGTATTTCCAGATGAGGCTGAACGGACTGTTGTTCTTTCCGCTGCTATAAAAGCAGCTGAATATATGCTGGCTAATGAGGAAGATATAGAATTATTAAATCCTGTAATTGCTCAATTAAAAGATGATTATCAAAAAGAATTAGCTAGGTTGAAGTGATGGCTGTACATTCAATGACAGTTAAGCAAATTATTTCTAGAGTTAGACAAGTATTTCCAGGCACTCCTGAAAATTATATTATGAATTTGATTAATGATGCGTTGGTGGAAGCCGGTATGTACAATTCAAAAGTAGTACACGCTAAAATTAGTACAGTTGCTGACCAGATGTGGTATGATTTAGGAGATGCAGCTAAAGATTCATCTGATAATGTATTAGAGGTAAATAAGATTTTTAAGGTTTATTTTATGGATGATGATGGTGATTATATACAGATACCGAGATTATTGGATACGAATATATTATTGACAGATGTTACAAGTGAATCGGTATTAAAAGCTCCGGATAGTGAATAATGGCTAGTAATATATCATACCCAGATAGTTCTTGTAGATGGTTTATAGAGGGTGATTCATTTTGTTTAATTACAAGTGTTGATAGTAGTGGTAATGCAAATACAACCGCAAGAAAAGAATGGAAAGCAATACAGGAAGCAGTCACTGATGGTATATTACTTTATTATTATGCTGAACCGAATAATGTATCATCGTTAAGCGATGTTCCTGATATAGATAATTCACTGCATCTGGCATTGGTTGATTATGTAAAAAGATGTTTGTATATGGATTCAGCCGGAAAGAGTCATGACCCTAATGCATCGGCAGTGAGTATTAATATGTCTATGATGCATCAGAAACGATGGGATGAGGCTGTTAAAAGATTTGGAATGAAAAAAAGAGATAAGACGGGCGGGACTAGAGCGATTTTACCGTCAAATTTTAAATAACCAAGATGCCCATGAGAGTTGTCAAGCTCGGTAAGGCATCATAACTAAGGAGAAAAAAGATGACACAATTTAGCGTATCTGAAGCTCAAAACTTATCACTGGGTCAATCTGGCTCAATACTCGTAACAGGAACTACTGCCTGTACTAACGCTATAGGCGTTTTTGTAGCAATCCAATTCATAGAAGATTCAGTTTTCGCAAGTGGAAGCGGTGGTCTGATTGCAGAAACAGAGCAGTTATATCCAGATGATGCTGGAACTGGTACATCTATAGATTCAAACGCAGGTGCAGCATCTGATAGCGTAACCTTTCCTCAAGGCATGACCATCTTCGGTAGGTGGACAGGATTCACCCTAGCTTCAGGCAAAGTCGTTGCATATGTAGGCTAATATGTTAGGATTAAGATTAAGAATTACATCTATGGTTACCCAAACAGCCCGTCTTGCCAGAGATTTATGGAACAAAATAAATGACACATGGGAGAACGAACATCGAAAGTGGGAAGACATTGTTTAAAATTTTAACAAATAGGAAAATATTATGGCATTAACAGGCAACTCGATTGCATCAACATATTTAAAATTATTAAGAATAACCAACGACACTATGGGTGCAGATGCAACTGCATATTATATACAAGATAGTGCAGATACTGATTCAGCT
>Ga0208030_1000213_pt1 | contig 43683 bp, 42 predicted proteins | sample MalvirDeepMed_M9_FD_184246 | JGI IMG/M metagenome (GOLD analysis project Ga0208030, IMG submission 184246) | Marine viral communities from the Global Malaspina Expedition - Malaspina viral metaG DeepMed_M9 (SPAdes) (version 2) | ecosystem: Environmental > Aquatic > Marine > Oceanic | place...
GAGTACGGCACAGGAACAGTGATAGCCCCTCGCGGCCGCCAAACCACGAAGATCAATGTTCCTTTAGATAAGACCGTGCGCACTCCTAAGCGCGCCCGCCCCACGGATCAGTCTAAGCGCATCACACCGCCTCTTCCTGGCGAAGAGCAAGAGATCGGTGCACGCGAGACGCTCCGCACCGGACATTGGTATGTGGGTAGCGACATGGGTGTTGATAAGGTTTCAAAAGCTGATGCTAAGACTCCAGAGGAAGCGTTGGCAAAAGTTGCGAAAGATATCGGCACTTCCGGCCGCGTCAATGTGTATGACGGTAGCCCCGTTGATAACCCGAAGCCAGTGCTCTCTAAATAATAAAAATAACACTTGACACCACCTACACATCCTGTATACTAGTATCATAGACTAGGGGATAAGTTTTGAGTTATAAGGTAGCGCACATTGCGGACACGCACATCAAAAATCTTAAGTTTCACTACGAGTATAAGATCGTATTCGATCGATTATATGAAGCACTACGAAAAGAAAACGTAGACTACATCGTACACTGCGGCGACATCGCCCACACCAAGACACAGATTTCACCAGAGTTCGTTGAGCTTTGCTCCGACTTCTTTTCGAATCTAGCGAAAATCGCACCAACCTACATCATTCTGGGGAACCACGACGGCAACCTAAAGAACAGTACCCGTCAGGACGCGCTGTCGCCCATTGTGAAGGCTCTGGACCTACCAGACCTACATCTACTCAAGAACGCAGGTGAAACCGTCCTAGAGCCCGATCTCGCGCTCAACGTGCTATCGGTCTTTGATGAGGACAACTGGGTGGCACCTAGTGATGACTCGCGTATTAATATTGCTCTGTATCATGGCGCCGTCTCTGGCGTCAAGACTGACACTGGCTGGGTGATGGATCATGGCGACCATGACATTGGCGTCTTCGCCGGTCACGACTTCGCAATGCTCGGGGACATTCACAAGACTAATCAGATTCTTGATACAGAAGGACGGGTACGCTACTGTGGCTCAACTGTACAACAGAATCATGGTGAGACTAATGACAAGGGCTTCTTGATATGGGACATTGAAGACAAGAATACTTTTACAGTAAAACATCACGTTCTTTTGAACCCCAAGCCGTTTGTGACTATAGAACTTACTCCTAAGGGTAGGATGCCTAAGGGTACCAGTATCCCCGCAGGAGCGCGCTTGCGTCTTGTAAGTAATAACAATCTGCCCCTTGACGTTATGCGTAAGGCTGTGGAAGTGGCCAAGCATCGCTTTAAGCCTGAGAGTATTACATTTCTTAATCGTGCATCTGGTGAAACGGGCACCGTTGAGATTGGCTCTGGATTTAAGGTGGAGAATCTCCGCGACAAGGGCGTGCAAGAGGACCTTATTCGCGAGTACCTAACTGACTATCAGCCCACTGAGGAAACATTGTCTCGTGTTTTTGAACTCAATCGGAAGTATAACTCTAAGATTGAAGAGACTGAAGAGATCGCTCGCAACGTTAATTGGAATATCAACAGCTTTGAATGGGACAATCTCTTCAACTACGGAGAAGGAAACTCCCTAAACTTTAATGAACTTAATGGTATTGTTGGTATTTTCGGCAAGAACTATTCGGGCAAGTCTAGTGTTATTGATGGCTTGCTTTACACTATGTTCAATACGACCTCTAAGAACGAGCGCAAGAACTATAACATTATTAATCAGCACAAGCCAGATTGCCGCGGCACAGTAGAGTTGCAGGTGGGCGATAAAGTCTATACGATTGAGCGCACATCCGAGAAGTATGTTAAGAAGCTCAAGGGTGAGGTTACAAATGAAGCACGAACGTTCCTAGACTTCAGGGGTTCAGACCCCGTTTTAGGCGAAGGTGCAAGCCTTAATGGTACTACTCGCACTGAGACCGATGCGCATATTCGGAAAAGATTTGGTACAGTAGAGGACTTCCTGCTTACATCGATGGCAAGTCAGCTAGATAGTTTATCCTTCATTAAGGAAGGTTCTACAAAACGCAAGGAAATCTTAGCTAAGTTCTTAGATTTAGACATCTTTGAGAAAAAGTTTAATCTTGCAAAAGAAGACTCTTCGGACTTAAAGGGCGTCCTGCGACGCCTCGGAGAGACGGACTACAAGATTGACATCGCTGTTGCAGAAGTTCAGCTAGATGAAGCTACTGCCGAGCTAGCAAGCGAGACAAAGGCTACCGACGTCCTCCGACAAAAGCTACAGACATCAGAAGAAGAGTATGCCACCCTTACAACAAAGATTGATTCTATACCCGCAGAGCGCCTAGATATCAAAAAGATGGTTGAAAGCCGTAATACACTAGAAAAGAAAATACAAAACTCCTATACCAACATCAGCGAACTGAAGGATGAGAATGCAGAGTTTGAAGCCCAGCTCACAGAGTATGATGAATTTTTGATGGGAATGGATATTGAAGATCTTCTTTCACAAAAGAAAGAGTATGACGAGTTTAAGCAGAAGTACGATGACACAGTAAATCGTGCCCGAGTCATGGACACTGAGTATAAGTCAATGAGTAAGAAACTCCGACTCTTAGACGAGGTTCCGTGCGGAGATAACTATCCTACCTGTCGTTTTATTAGTGATGCTCACTTGGCCACCGTTGAGCTACCCTCGTTAGAGATGGACATTATCACCGAGATTGAGGACGCCAAGACATATAAAACCAAGATTGCTTCTGTTGATACAGTTGAAATGATTGAGTTAATCAACCGATACAACGAGACCATAGTTAAAAAGAATAATGTGGAACTTGAAAAGAGGGACAACAAGGTTTCTATTGAGGTTCTCTACGGAAAGATTAAGAATCTTAAGACTGACCTAGCCGCAACCCAAGAAAAGATAGACCTCTATGAAGAGAAGAAAGAACTCATTCAGAATATTGAAAAGCTCTTAAACTCTCGTGATCAGGTCGGTGCAACTATTGGTAAGATCAAGAAGGCTATTGAAAAAGGCGATGAAACCCTTAATCGCTCCAATCGCCTTCTTGGCTCTCTTGAGCAAAAGCTCACAGACCTTAGGGAGAAAGAGCAGGAAGTTTTAGACATTCGTGCTGAGTATGCGGCTTATGATTTGTTTATGCGATGTATGCATTCAAACGGTATTGCTTACGATATTATCAAAAAGAGACTCCCCGTCATTAATGCAGAGATTGCCAAGGTCTTATCAAATCTTGTAGACTTTGAGGTATTTTTCCAAGAAGACGGTAGGAAACTGAATGTCCTACTTAAGCACCCCAAGCACGAAGAACGCCCCATTGAGATGGGCTCTGGTGCAGAAAAGACCATAGCCTCTATGGGTATTCGCCTCGCACTATTGTCTATATCATCACTACCTAAGGGTAACATCTTTATTCTAGACGAGCCCGGAACTGCCTTGGACGCGGAGAACATGGAAGGATTCATTCGCATGCTTCAATTGATCAAGATGTATTTTAAGACTGTGATTCTTATTTCTCACCTAGACTCGCTCAAGGATATCGTTGATATGGAAATTACTATTGATAAAGTTAAGGGCTATGCCTCAGTTAGTCAATAGATGTGCTTTCAAGCCTATAGTCATAAGCTTGGAGGAAATAACTTTTGATGGCGTGATCCTTCACATCTTCATTGCCAACATACCATGACCAAGTGATAAGAGAGGCAATGTGTGAGATTTTACCCATTGTTCCTTTAATGTCCTCCTCTAGCCAATGAAGTGTTTCTTTCGTAGGATCAGCAACTTCAATATCTAGATCCATGGCGAGAGAGTACAAGATATACCAGTTCGCATCCTTATAAGCTGCCTGAGCTGACATAAACATTTTCTCTAGACGTTTGGCTTCAGTCGCCGAAGCACCTCTGGCTAGCACCTTATCGGGATGAGTTTTATCGGCCACTTTATAATAGAGCTTTTTTAGCTCGGAACCCTTCACCGGACTAACGTCAGGGTTTTCTATTTCTGGAAGATCATCGATTTCATCACCTTTATCTGGCGTATGAGAGATCTCTGTCTCCTCCTCGGACTCTTCTTCTGGATCTGTAGACTCTTGCGCAAGTCTTTCGGTTTCTTCTCTTAGTCTTTGCTCACGTAGTTCATTAATCTTCTTTTTTTCTTCAATTGGTAGTCTCTGAAATATTTCATTGACAATCGCCATGAATTCTTGTTTTGCTTCTGGTATTAACTCCTCGTGATATTCTAAGTCAGCATGAACGAACTCTGCTTTTTTTAACAATTTTTTAAATTTAAGCTTAACTTGTTTCGACATACATTACTCCTGGGGCTAATTAGTGAGAGAGGAAGGTAGTGATGAGACATATTATTGATAAAGGACTGAATAAACTTATTTCCCGAAAACTAATGGCCTGGGGAACAGCTACGTGTCTGTTGATGTTCGCTGATTTGGCATCCAGCGATTGGGTTATAATCACTTGTGTATATATTGGTGGTCAGACTGTGGTGGACACAGTGGCACGCCTGAAGGGGCTGGAATGATAACTTTATTGCGCCTACGAACTTTATCTAAGAAGATCTGGCTCGCCGCTAAGAAGTTTTGGTGGGTACTCGTCCTTGGGTTTGGGCTAATTATTGCGTTTCTTATATATCTTCTTACTCGCAACGGCGCGTTTGTAGCTGGACTCCTGGACCTTATGGAGTCTCGGAGAGACCAGCACGATCAAGAGATGGAAACTCTTGCACATATTCACAATACCGAAATAGCGGAAAAGAATGCACGGTTACAAGAACACCTCAAGCGACGAGCCGAAATTGAAGAAGAATTTAAGAAACGAGGCGAGTCGCTCGACAAAGAAAAAGAAGCAGAACTTAAAAGAATCGTAGATGAAAGCTATAATAATCCTGAAAAGCTTGCTAGAGAACTAGCTGAAGCGTTTGGGATACAAAATGGTTAAAAAATTAATAGCACTCTATCTAGCCCTTTGGCTTGCCGCACCTGCTGTGGTGATGGCTGAAGAGGTTGAGACATTTCCAGACTATGTGGTCCTGCCAGTTGAAGCAGGAGACACGGTACCGTTTGAGGGAATACTCCTCTCATTGGACGCAGCCGCCAAGATCCTTACAGAGAAGAAGTACGAGGACGTTGAATGTGATCTGCGCCTAGAATATGAACTCCAGATTCAGAAAGACAACTATGAGCTGCTTCTGTCTTATAAAGATATTGAGATTGCCTCATGGACCGACAAGTACGAGGCTATGATGATTCTAAAGACGACAGAGAATGAGAGGTTATATGACCTCGTAACTAAGACAAAGCCTGGAAGCGAGCCTTTTATGGTGGCTTTAGGATTTGGAATTGGAACGCTTACATCGCTAGGAATCTTTGCTCTGTCAACGGAGATAGTCAAGCCGTGAGCATACCAGAGGTTAGCTCTAGAAACCGCCTCCTATCTTTCCTGCAGAAGAATCTGCGAAAGATTGATTCGCTACTTATAAGAGGGTTCTTCCGCGCCCCCTCACAGCCGGGATTCTTATATTACCTTGCGACGGACCAGTCTTTGAGTGCAGATAGTTGGACTACGGTACAATTTGATACTGCAGATTTTGATAATAATAGTGATTTTGCAAGTTATGTGTTCACGGCACCCCAAGCAGGGACGTATGTTTTTACAGCGAACCTCCGAATGGATAGTATTGATAGTTCAGCAACGCAGTACTCATGGGGTCAGTTCCGGAATATCACTCAGTCAAAGAATTATCGTGTAGGGATCTATGAGCTAGACAATCAGACTGTGGATTATTGGACAGTGGGCGGCTCTGTAATACTCTCTCTGGCTGCCAGTGATCAAGTAGATTTTCAGGCTTTTGTTAAGGCTGGAACTGCAAAGATGGAGGTAGGCAGCTCCCCAGCAACTACAAGATATAATTTTTTTAGTGGATATATGTTAGGATGAGCGACAACCAAGAATACATAGCCAATTTAGAGAAAGCCATATCTCAAAAGTATGGCACCGAAGCAATCAACAATCCGAAGAGATTTTGGGATGATGAGAAAGAAAAGAACTACATTGCTCAGTCACAAGAAGAGCAACGCAAGTTTGCTAAACTGGCCGAATCCCAAGACAAAGTAGAACAAGACGGATTTTTAATAAACAAAAAACTACTTACTAGAGATCATAATAGGACTTGTCCTGTTTGTTCGCGATATTCTTTTCACCCTCGGGATGATTTGTATATGAATAAATTCGAAGCATGCTTCGGGTGCTATATACAATACATTCAGCACAGAGAAGAAAGATGGGCAACAGGCTGGCGACCTAACGAGGAAGAATAACATGGCAACAGTATACGAAATCATCCAGGGAATTAACCAAGCAGCCGCTAATGGCGCATGGGATGGCGCCCACTCCGCAGACTTAGCTGCCGATGGCAAAGCCCGCGACGCTGGTCTTAAGCGAGCAAACGGACACTTTATTAATGACCGTCGAGTTATTGATGGTTTTGGCGTCAAGTTCCATGGACCCATCCTCCGGGTTACATACCAGTCCGAAATAAGAATCAAAGAAGTCCAAGACAAAGGTTTTGAAGGTGACATCGAAAACCAGATTCAGGAAATCGTAAAGTTCCTGAAGAAAGAATACAAAGCTATCACGGGCAACACACTTACACTAACGAAAGAGGGAGACTCCTCCATCCTAGTTCAGCGTATGTCTAACTACCGCACTGACGTTCAGGCGCACTGTGACTACCGCATCGGTGGTCTCACAGACGTTCTTGAAGTTAATGGCGGAACTGATGAGGAACGACTTGATTCCTCCATTCGTGATTTTCTTTCAATGGGGAGAGACAAAGCCAAAAAGCCTTCTAATGTGAAGATCTAATAATGGCCGCTCTTACCAAGAAAGAGATATTAAAGGAAGTTGTTAAAGCCGGCAAAGACCCGGTATATTTTACCATAAACTACTGTCGCATCTCCCATCCGCAAAAGGGTCTTATTCCTTTCAAGGCGTATGATTATCAGAAAGAACTCCTTAAAGATTTCCGAGATTATCGCTTCAATATTATTCTCAAGGCGCGGCAGCTGGGTATTTCCACCATTAGCGCGGCTTATGTAGCATGGCTAATGCTCTTTCACAAGGATAAGAATATCCTCGTAGTTGCGACCAAACTGCAGACAGCCACTAACCTTGTTAAAAAAGTAAAAGCGATTATCAAGAATCTGCCACCCTGGATGCAGATTTCCGACATCACAGTGGATAATCGTACCTCCTTCGAACTTGGCAATGGCTCACAAATTAAGGGCTCCTCGACATCAGGAGACGCTGGTCGTTCCGAAGCTCTCTCGCTTCTCATTATCGATGAGGCTGCTCATGTGGAGCGCCTAGATGAACTCTGGACTGCTCTCTATCCTACTCTATCAACAGGCGGTCGATGTATTGCTTTGTCCACCCCTAATGGTGTAGGTAATTGGTTCCACCAGAACTGCGTAGAAGCGGAGACCGGAACAAACGATTTCCACATGACCACATTGATGTGGGATGCCCACCCCGACAGAGATAAGAAATGGTTTGAAAAAGAAACCAGGAATATGTCCAAGCGGCAAATTGCCCAAGAGCTTGAATGCAACTTTAATGTTTCAGGAGAGACAGTAATCCATCCTGAGGATCTAGAGTGGTTTCTGGAGCGGATCACAAGCCCCGAATACAGAACAGGATTTGATCGCAACTACTGGATCTGGGAAAAGTATGACCCCGAGAAATCCTATCTGATTGTGGCTGATGTTGCACGCGGCGATGGTAAAGATAACAGCGCCTTTCATATTATTCAGTTGGACGACATGAAACAAGTTGGGGAATACATCGGCAAGCCGACACCTGATGACTTTGCTGATATACTCTATAGTATAGCCGCAGAGTACAATAATCCTATGTTAGTAATAGAAAACAACAATATTGGCTTCGCGGTACTTAAAAAACTCCAGGATAAAGAGTATCCTAACCTATACTATTCTACTAAGGGAGATCACCAGTATATCGACCCAGTAACCGCGCAATGGCAATCCAATGCGATACCTGGATTCACCACATCTTCTAAAACAAGACCACTGATTGTTGCGAAGATGGAAGAGTTTATGAGAAACAAACTAATTACTATCAACTCTAATCGCCTGTTATCAGAAATGAAAACCTTTATCTGGCATCATGGCCGACCTCAAGCGATGAGAAGTTATAATGACGACTTGGTAATGTCGTTTGCAATTGGTTGTTGGGTGAGAGATACTGTGATCATCGAAAGTCAAAAGAATGTTGAATATAGTAAGAGCTTTATTGCCGGCATCAGTACAGCTTCTACAACTATTTCTACCACTATTCCGGGTATGTCCGGACACAAAATCACAAAGGAAAACCAAAGGGTCGGAGAAGCAACTAGCTTCAATGACAAATACTTAGGTTTAATCAAGGGCTAACAAATGGCTAAGAAAGACAACACAAGAAACCCGGCATCCCCATTATTCAAGCGACTCACACGCCTCTTGTCGGGTCCGATTGTTAACTACCGAACACAGGTCGCCCGCCAGGACCGACGCAATAACCTAGATAAGTATCGATTCCGATTCCGTTCAATGAGCGGACAAGAGTTCAAGCGCTCCGATAGCCAGTACTCGCAGAACTATAACATGATGACCTCGGCCGCGTTCCGTAACCAGAACCGCGCCGAACGTTATGTAGATTTTGAGCAGATGGAGTATATGCCAGAGATTGCCTCGGCACTTGATATTTATGCAGATGAGATGACGACTTCCAATGAGTTTGATCGTCTCCTTAATATTGACTGCCTGAACCACGAGATCAAAACTATCCTTGAGTCCTTGTTCTACGACGCACTTAACATTGAGTTCAACTGCTTTGGTTGGGCACGGTCCATGTGCAAGTACGGAGACTTCTTCTTGTACCTGGATATTGATGAGAAGCTGGGAATCACCTCGGTAATTGGAATGCCCAACAACGAGGTTGAGCGCCTTGAAGGACAGGACGCCTCCAACCCCAACTATGTTCAGTATCAGTGGAATGGCGCCGGAATGACTTTTGAGAACTGGCAGGTTGCCCATTTCCGTATTCTTGGTAACGACAAATACAGTCCTTATGGGACATCGGTCCTAGACCCAGCCCGCCGTATTTGGCGTCAGCTTGTGTTGCTTGAGGATGCCATGATTGCTTATCGCGTTGTGCGTGCACCTGAGCGACGCATGTTTAAGATTGACGTCGGCAACATTCCGCCTCAAGATGTAGCTCAGTATATGGAGAAGGTGAAGACAGAGATGAAACGAAACTCTCTGGTTGATGCCAACACCGGTCGCGTGGATCTGCGCTACAACCCACTCTCTCTAGAAGAGGACTACTTCATTCCAATGCGCGGAGGAGTCGGGTCAGACATCCAGTCTCTCCCGGGTGCAGCTAGTCTTAACGATATTGAAGATGTTAAGTACCTGAGAGACAAACTCTTTGCAGCAATCAAGATCCCCCAGGCATATTTGACAAACCTAGAGGGCGGAAGTGAAGACAAAACCACATTAGCCCAGAAGGACATTCGTTTTGCGCGCACCATTCACCGACTCCAGCGATCCATTATCGCAGAGCTTGAGAAGATGGCCATTGTTCACCTTTATACTCTAGGCTACCGCGGTCAGGATCTTCTTTCCTTTAAAATTACACTCAACAATCCATCCCGACTTGCAGAACTGCAGCAGCTTGAATATATGAAGACTAAGTTCGATACAGCAACGGGAGTCCCTGAGGGAGTATATAGCAAACGCTGGGTCGCCCGGAACATTCTGGGAATGACAGACACAGAGTTCTTGCGTAATCAGCGCGAGACATTCTATGATCGCAAGTACCAACAGGATCTAGAATCCTTGGCAGAACAGGGCGCGATGGAAGAAGCCGGCGGCGAAGGCTTGGGCGACCTAGGCGGCGACATGGGCGGACTAGATGATCTAGGCGGCGACGATCTCGGCGGAGACCTGGACCTCGGCGGAGACCTCGGAGGCGAGGAAGCAGCTGGCGATGAGTCTGCGCTTCTGGCAACACCCGGGCGCCGAGAAGACAATCCGACAAGACACCAGGGCGCCCCCCATACGCCGGTAGCAGTTGATATGCGCCGGGGCAGTGCCACACAACACTCCGCAGGACCAATGCGCCGAGAAATGAAGAGAATGATTAAGGGACCTGAGATGGGAACCACCGCCCGAACCAAACATCCGGGTAAGGTGACAATAGCATCCCTTCGCAGCAACATAGGTCTAGAGGAATCTAAGCGACCTACTTATACTAATGACGAGTCGGTTTTGTTTGAGAACACTACGAAGGTCAGACGCTTAGTAGAAGAGATGGAGCGCAAAGAGGTAAAGAAAGATGAAACATAATAAGAAAAGAAACACCGCCTTTATTTATGAAACCCTTTCGCGAGAGCTAACGAAGGCTATCGTAGAGAAGGAATCTGAACAAAAGGCATTGGTGATTTCAATTGTGAAAGAGCACTTCACTCCGGATTCTCCACTTACAGCCGAACTGAATCTTTATAAGGTATTACTTGAGTCGCAGAGTATTCCAGAGAACCTTGCCGACCGCATGCTTCAGGAAACTAAATTTGCTTACTCTAAGCTTGATGATAAAGCTGTCTTTGATGCACAGTCCCGAATCATTGCCACAATCAACAAGAATCTCGGACAACATGTTTGGTCCAACTTTGTACCTAACTTTAAGTCTCTGGCTTCGGTTAATGCGATCTTCAACACAAAGATGCCTGTTAAGACAAAAGTACTTTTTGAGCAGCAGATCATCGAGAAGATGACAGCTACCAATGAGTTAAATGAAGATCTCAAAACCATTGACAACATTACATACCACTCGTTCATTAAGAAATTTAATAGCAAATACACCGATCTGCTTCAGGAGCAAAAAGATCTTCTGAATCGCTACATCACCAGCTTTGCTGATGAGGGGTTTGAGCTTCGCGTCTATCTTAATGAGGAACTCACCCGGCTGAAATCCCTGGTAGCAGCCGCTAAGAAGACCACAGAAGAAGCCCTAATCGTTCAGAAGCTGGACAGTGTAAACGAATATCTTGAAGAGTTCCGAAAGAGGGACTTTACAGATAGAGATCTCAACAAGGTCCTCAAAACACAAGAATTAGTTAAGGAGCTTTCAGCACATGATTAAGATCCAGATCGGCGAGCCCGCAGCCCACGCAACAGTAGAACTTAAAGCACGACGAGGACTTGATGGTTCGCTCCTTATCATGGACCATCAGAAGATCGATATCGCTGTTGTTCCATCTTCCATGAAGATTACTACGTTTCCTAAGACAACAGCAACAGAAGATGTTTATGATTTTCAAAATCGTCTGTTAGAGCTTTTGGCCGACAAAGGAATTATTGATCGTGCTACCATCCAGGGCGGTAACGTATTCCGTTCCCTTGAAGCTAAAGTCTTTGAAAATGATCAGGTTAATTCTTTACAAGCAGCTACCTTTGTGATCGCAGAGTTTATTCAAACTGAATCCGAGCACGAGCGCATTGCTGACGAGTATGAAAAGAACCTGGAAGATATGTTTGTGCATCCTTCCGATCGCGATTCAACAGAGTTCGGAGAGGTTCCGCAGTATGCCGAGAAGGGATCAATGCGCCCTGGCTACTACTACTATCCATTACGAAACCGGTACTAAACAGTGGGCGATATGAAACTCATCATGGAGAGTTGGAGAGCCTTCCGCTTGGTAGAGGAAGAAGCCCCTCAGTATAAAGAGGATCCTCAAGACGCTATGGCTTTGCTGAAGGCACTTGCGAGCGAAACCGATCAGCAGAGAGTAGAGAAGGTTATTCAACAAATCGCCACCGACACTGAGATCGGTCCGCTCATGAGCGCGCTTTCGGATATGTTTGAAGAAGTCACCGGCGATGAAGAGGTGGAAGTTGATATTGAAGAAGGTCTAGACGACCTGGGGCGCTCAGTGGCAGGACTAGGGCTAGACGCTAGCGCCAAGATAGAAAAATTTCTAAACTCATCCAATGCCGGGCGCCTCCTGGCAAAAGCTGCCCCAGCAGCTCTAGGGTTGGCACTCGGCACCATAATGATTCAGGGAGGCGAAATCACGCCAGGAGCCCTGAAGACAGTGAGCAAACTGGTAAGTGGCGCAGTAACCCCGGAATCCCTTGGCGATGCAATAGCTGATATGGGAACGGAAGCCATCGAGGCTCTCCAAGAAAGAAAAAAGATTTAATGGAACTGCTACATTTTATACTTGCCGCTTACGGCATGACGTTTATTATTATTCATGGACACATTTTCAATAAGATCCGACCACCCTGTAAATCAATGGGTGGCTTCGGTCGTTTATTTCATTGCCATTTATGCATGGGATTCTGGGTTGGTGTCTTTCTGTGGGGCATTAGTCCCTATACAGAACTATTTAACTTTGACTATACGCTCGTAGATGCATTTCTATATGGGTGTGTTAGCGCTGGAACATCCTACTTTCTTAGTATGTTAGTGGATGATTATGGGATCCGCGTGATCCACAAAGGAGGTGAATCATGAAAAAATGGTTAATCCAGCCTGTCCGACGTTGCTGCTCGGGTAGCATACTTTATGTGGGGGTGAGGATCCCCACGTTAAAATGAGAGAATAAACAATGGCACAACTACTACGAGAATTTTATGAACTATGCGAAGGCGGCGTCTGTCAGGACTTACTGACGGAAGCCGAGAAGCGCTTTGTTAAAGAGGGCGGTATGATTCTAACTGGGAAACTGCAGGAAGCAGATCGCCCCAATGGAAACAAGCGCAAGTACCCCATGGGTGTAATGGAGCGCGAAGTCGGCAAGTATAAACAAATCGTAGATGACAATCGTGCCCTCGGTGAGCTTGACCACCCCGACTCTTCTATTGTTAACCTAGCCAATGTGTCGCATATGGTAGTTGATATTTGGATGGAAGGTCCAAAGGTAATGGGCAAGTGCAAAGTATTGGACACCCCCGCAGGACAGATCCTCCGCTCGCTAGTGGATGCTGGCGTTAAGATCGGCATCTCCTCCCGCGGCATGGGATCCGTAAGTGAAAGAATGGGTGAGACAATCGTTGAAGATGATTTTCAGCTCATCTGTTTTGATATTGTGTCAGAGCCCTCCACGCCCAATGCATTCATTGCCTTATCTGAAGGTAAGCTAGTAAATGAGCAAGTCGAGAAGAACAATAAGATTATTACGCTAATGAACGAGATCGTCGGTGAGAAATGAAGAAGTCAGATTTTAAGAAACTAATCAAGCCAATCGTCAATGAGTGCATCAAAGAGTCTCTTATGGAAGATGGGATGATCTCAGGTATCATTGCTGAGGTCGTAAGAGGGATGGCTACTGTTCAGCCCATAGTAGAACAGAGAGTGGAAGCAGCTGACCCCGAACTAGAGCGCCTGAAGAAAAATGCATTTAGTGCGCAGCAAACTTCTAAGCTTCATGAGCATAGGACAAAGCTAATGTCTGCAATCGGCGGCAGCGCTTATAATGGAGTTAATCTATTTGAGGGCACTACGCCAGCCCCAGGGCAAACGACGCCAACCCAACAATCAAGCCCTATGTCTGGACAGAGTCCCACGGACCCAGGTGTAGATATTGGTAATTTGTTTGGAAGTGTCGGTCGTAATTGGGGCGCCCACATGAATAATGTAAAGAAAGAAAGTAGGTAAGTTGTGCCAGTAAATGTGAAAGTAGATCTACGACGCGGCGAAACATCTGAGAGATTAATCCGCCGCTTTAATCGTAAATGTAAAAAGGAAGGTATTGTAAAGTTCTATCGCTCTAAAACAGATCATTATATTAAGCCTTCAATAAGTAAAAAACTTAAGTCTGAAGCTGCCCGAAGAGCGCGCCGCAAACTAGAAAGAAAGAAACAACAAAAATTGTTTAGATAAAACGCCCAGGTGGCGTCTATTTATTAGACGGAGATAAAGAATGTCAACTTATAATTATAAACCAGGATTGGGCAGCGTAGGATCATATCAGGTTTCCGGCATACCCTACGTTAAAGGACCCATCACCAACGCGTCGACAGGCGGCGGTCCGTTTAAGCTTACGTTTCCACAAGTAACCAAGTTTATATCGGTAACGAACACAGACGCCGCCGACACCGAGTTGCTGTGCGGATTCTCCTCTCTGGGACTTAGTGAGCTAACTAATGTGTTTGTAGTTCCAGGGGGACAAACTCTCCAACTAGAGCTAAAGGTTACAGAGCTTTATTACACAGGCTCAATCTCTGCCTTTGGTGTCGTAGCCGGCTTAACAGGAATCCCCAACACAGCTATCAACAATCCCAATGTTTCTCCTTCCGGCTCCAACTGGTCTGGATCTTTAGGGGCTCTTGTAGGGTAAGGAGGTAATTACTCTATAGGAGGGCTGCGGAATGTCAGATCCAAAAAACAAGTGGAATCAACCGGCGGCTCCCCCAGCCCCGATGTTCTTCGGGAAAAAAGAACGTGATTTAGTAAAGCAGGTTAATGATGAACTTTCCGAAAGGGTCATCGGACAACCAATTGCTTATTACCCCATAAGCACTGAAGAGTCTAACTTTAACGAAACATATGGTGAGGCCATTGAAAAGGTCTCTCTGCCACCGATACGTGTATATGCATACGTTGATGTGGCGAACGAACAAAGTAACGAAAAGTTTGGATATGAATATCAGACCAAACTAACTGTATATTTTAGTGAACGGCGGATTACAGAGGATCAGAACCTCTACGTTCGAGTCGGTGACTTCATCCAGTACGGTGAGTTCTTCTATGAAATCGTCAAGACCTTTGATGATACTCGATATTACTTTGGACAAGTAGAGCATAAATTCCAGATCGCCGCAGAGTGTGTGCGCGCTCGCAAGGGCACATTCCGTGTTATGCCCGCAGTCGACCGACCGGTTACTCCTGCGGAACAGGCGGGCGAAGTCGACAATCCCGCGCCCCGCCCGGCTCCCTACCCCCCGCTGGCGGCTAGTTATGTGACAATGACCGCCGAGGGTAAATTGCCCAATGAGCGGATCCTTACGGCGGGTATTGGTATCACCATTACGGATGGCGGTGCCGGCGGCGCCGTTACTATTGATAATACCGCCAACGCTGCGGTCGGTCCAACGGGCTCAATTCAAATTAATCTCGGTGATATTTCCGGATCCTTTTACGGCGACTCGACATTTGTTTATTTGACCGCCAGTGATACTCTCTCGCTGAGTGGATATCTTACGGCTTCGGGCCACATATCCTCATCCGCCTTTTTTGGCACCACGGTATCCTCTTCGTATTTTAATTTGCTTCCAACTTCCGGTACTGTGGGAGGACCCGGTAGCTTCCTGGCATTAGATTCGAGTAATAATCTTATCATAACCTCATCCATTGGTGGCGGAGGCACCGGGGACGGTATCTTTACCGTCATTGATGTTTCCAATGCTTATGTGACAAGTAGTTTAACGATCGGCGGCACAACAACCCCAGATCATCGAATGTCAATCAGTGGCTCGCTCTCCGCCTCAGTTAATGTATCGGCTTCCGCCTTCTATGGCGATGGGTCCAATCTCACAGGGATTACAGCCAGCGCTGTCGAGGTGGCGGACGGACCAGTGGGATCCTTGCAATTCCGCATCGACACTCCCGTCTCTGGCGAGATTAGTGGAAGTAGTAAAATACTTTATGATATCACCAATAATCGCCTTTCATTTGGAGGAGGGCTTACATTTAATAGAACGGCCATCTCCACCGTACACACAGCGTCCGTGAATAATTATATTTTGGGCGTCACCGCGGTCCCCACAGAAATTCTGTTTGATGCTACATTATTCTCAGACGGACAAGGGCTCGTAATTAAAGACGAGAGCGGCGCGGCATCCGCTACTAATTCTATAACTTTGGTCCCCTCCGCATCGCAGACAATAGATGGATTATCAAACGCAATTATTGAATCCCCACATGGCTCAGTATTTCTATACTCAAATGGTACAAACTGGTTCATTTACTAAAGTAAAAAAATATAATAAAATATAAAATATTTCTGTCTTCTTGTCGTCTAAAGACCTATATGTGTATGAGACATATGTGGGTATAGAATTTTAGCAACTCCTCCCTCCGATAGTGGTACCCCTCAAACAATTTTGGTAAAACACAGTCTCAGTCATTAATCTATAGGAGGATTTTAAAAAATGGCATATAAATATCAATCGGGTCTCGCTCAAATGAGTGGCGCCCTTACACAAGAAGGTGCTTTTAAGCTCCACAACGAAGCGGGAAGCGAAGTCGCGTCTGTATTACAGTCCGGTATTGTTTCTGGTTCCGCTGCTGGTAAGTTTGAGACACTTCAGATCGACAGTACCGAAGTTATTTCGTCTGCTCGCGCAGTCGCTAACGTCACGAGTATTGACGGTTCTGGTGACCTTACAATGGGCACAATCACAATGTCCGGTTTCTCTGTTGACGCAGATGGTGATCTCAGCGCTAAGTCGCTCATATCCACATCCACAGTCAGTGGTTCCGGTGTTGTTTACGGTTCGGCTGTCGAAGCTGACGGAGCTGCCCAGTTCGGCACTTCCGTTACAGCCGGCACTTCGTTCATCATCGGTTCTGCCGACCTGAACGAAGCCGACATGGAAAAGCTCGACGGTATCACCAATGGTACTGCAGCAGCTTCCAAGGCCGTCGTTCTCGACGCGTCCAAGGATATTACAGGTATCAATAACCTGACCGCTTCCTACTTCAAGGGCGACGGTTCCGGCATCACCAACATCAATGTTTCTAACCTTGATGCTGTTGGTTCAGACACCTGGGTCCAGTACAATGATAATGGTGAGTTTGGCGCTAGCGCTGGCTTTACATTTGATGGTACAGGTTCGGTTGCAACTTCGGTGAAGCTCTCTTCGGCTGCCGTCTCCGCTTCCGCAGCAGTTTCAGCTGCTTCTTTCGCTGCTGATGGCGCTGCCGTCCTCGGCGGTTCTTTAACCGCTGTAGGCGTTGTTGCTGGCGGAGCGATTAGCTCTGCAACCACCATTGACGGTTCCGGTGACCTTACAATGGGCACCATCACAATGACAGGTTTTGCTGTCGACGCTGATGGTGACACCAACCTTAAGTCGTTGCGAGTTGACGACGACAGCTATATTGGCTCAGACTCAGTTACTGACCTAATACAGCTTCAAGCTGATGGTGATATTATCATCAAAGACGGAGCATATGACTTTGATATTGCTTCTCACGATGGCACTAATGGTCTGTTGCTCGGTGGCGTTCTTGTTAATGCATCTGCTGCAGATCTCAACTTTACTAATGTTGCTGCTGCCGGTACTGCCGAAGCCTCCAAGGCTGTCGTCTTGGATGCATCCAAAGATATCGCTGGTCTCAATGATGTCTCGGCTGCTAGTGTAACCTTGAGTGACCTTTCTGACAACCGCATCGCGCTTGTCGGTGCATCTGGTCTACTTCAGGACAATGCTCAGTTTACATATTCTGATTCCCGCGATGTAAATCTCGGCGGCTACGATGGACTTATCGTTTCGTCATCTGCTAGTGGTAGTAGCTATCTCATGGATGGTTACTTCTCTGTGTATGACACTGAATCGGACATGGTCTTTGATGCGTCTGCCGCTTCTGTGCGCTCCCGTGTTAACACCAGCATTTCTGGTGCCTCGAACGTAGGTCTCTCCGTCGACAGTACGATGACCGGTGGTGCATCGATTACTGCAGTTGGGCACATTAACGTTGGCTCGTCCGGCGATTTTGTTGTCAAGATGGAAAGCAATGGTAACATGTCTGGTTCCGGAACTCTCAGCGCCGGCGGCGAAGTTAACTTCGGCGGCGACTTGATGATGTACGGTGACAGCCTGTCGGTCTACTTTGGTCTCGACGACGATGTTCGACTCCTGCATATTCCGGATACCGGTCTTCGTTTAAACGAGGGCATGGGACTTAGCTTCCGTGAGGGTGGTATCAACGTCTGCTCGGACGCGACTGGCTATCTAGATATTGCCGCTGACACTGCAGTGAGAGTTCATTCGGCTCTCTCGGCTTCGGGTAACTTCTCGATCGGTGGTACTTTGAGTGCTGACAACTTGGCTGCGGTTGCAATTGACCTCACGGCTGACTTGATGGTGATTGATGATGGCGCTTCTGGTGCTATCAAGATTTCCAGTCTTGCTGACTATGCAACAGCTCTCGCAGCTGGTGCTAACGAAGGTCTTTCTTCCACAGCTGGTCGTCTCGGTCTTGACCTTAACGATCTCGCTGGCGCAGCTGTCAACGTTGCCGCTGATAGCATTGCTATTGTCGACGCTGATGACAACGGTTCCAAGAAGGAAAGCATTGCTGACCTCGTAACTGCCATGGCAGGTGCTGGTCTCACTGCAACCAACGGTGTTCTTTCCGCTGATTCCGCTGCAACTCCAAACGCCATTGGCGATGAAGCTGCAACATTGGCAGAAGGTTTCAACTACGGTAACGCTGATCTCACATCCGCACGGGTCTGGTCTTTGCCAGCTCCATCGGAAGTGGGTGACATCGTTCACGTTAAGGCTCCAGAAAACTGCAGCTCTTCACTAACAATTACTGTCTCTGGCGGTACAATTGACGGTGCAGGCTCTGTGGTCCTTGAGTCCCCATACGCCGCAGTATCTTTGATCTGCATCAATGTCGCTAGTGATCTTTGGAGACTCTACTAAGCCGAACCTAGTTTAGCTTGGGATAGTTTCTAACTATCTAAGGGTGTCCTCCTTTTGGGGGGCACCCTTTTTAGTTTGAGAATAAGACGGAAATAATCATCTATTAGTCATTTCGGCATCCTAAGCACTATTTATTTCTGATAAGTTATCAGATCTGGAGTAATCTTATGTCTTCACTATTAGAAGAAGCAATCGTAGACGCTAAAGCCCTCAAGGAAGCCGCATTAAAAAATGCAGAAGATGCTGTCCTAAACAAATACTCAGGAGAAGTCAAGCGAGCACTTGACACTCTTCTGGAGCAAGATGAGGTGGGATTAGAGGAAGATTCTACGGACGGCGAAGATCTCATGGAGTTCACTGAGGACCTCCCATTTGCTTTTGCAAACGAAGAGGTCGATGGAATTGCTGAAGAAGAAATCGTAGAGATTGATTTCGATGCTCTTAAAGCTCGTCTAGAAGAGGAAGATGAAGTTGTAGAGGAAGACGCCCTAAATGATGCCCTCGGTATGGCCGACGAGCTTGAAGAGGGTAGCATGGAAGTAGACCCTAGCGTTGACGTCGCGTCTGAAGAGGGATCCCCCATGGATCAAGCGGCAGTGCACGGCAATTCCGTCGACGATCAAGATATTGAAGATGCCGCCGTCGAAGAAGCATGTGAAGATGAAGAGATTAACCTTACAGAAGATATGATCGCAGACCTTATAGAAGAACTCACTGTTGATATGACGCCACGCCCGCAGGGATGGTCATCCGGCAACTCTGCCTATAACAGTGTACTACAGGCTAATGATCAAGCCATGGCAGCTGCAGCCGCCAATGCCCTCGATGAAGAAGAGGAAGTAGAGGAAGAGGTACAGACTGTCGATACAGTTTCTGACGCCGCCCTCTTTGAGACAAAGATCTCAGAACTTACAGATTCTAACAGAGAGCTACGTGCTCTCGTTATGGAAGCCAAGGATCAGCTCATGAAGCTGAACTTGGATAACGCCAAGCTTGTTTATCAAAACAAGGCTTTGAATAGCGCCTCCTTGAATGAGCGACAAAAAACACAAATTGTCGAAGCTGTTCAATCTGCCAATTCTGTTGAAGAAACGGGTATGATTTTTGAAACGATTCAAAACGCAGTGGGGTCCGCGCCAGATCAGCGCACACGACCACAGACACTTCGTGAAGCGGTTCAGAGACCTACATCCTTATTACTCAACTCCCGAAAAAACAACGAGGCTACTAAAGACCCAAATATGGGTCGTATGCTGCGTTTAGCAGGTTTGAATAAATAATGACATTCATTAATAACAATATTAGGAGGTTTTAATATGTCTATCGTCGAGAAATTGACCGAAGGCATCGTAAATCGTGATCTCTCAGCTGAAGGTGCTGCTCTCATTAATAAGTGGGAACAGACAGGTCTTCTTGAGGGTCTAGGTGACGATACCGTTCGGAATGGAATGGCGCGTTTGCTTGAGAACCAAGCAAAAGAGCTACTCCGTGAGTCTTCCAGCATGAGTGCTGGTGACGTCCAGGGTTTTGCAGCAGTTGCATTCCCACTTGTACGCCGAGTATTCGGCAACTTGATCGCTAACGAACTCGTAAGCGTTCAGCCCATGAGCTTACCTTCTGGCCTCATCTTCTTCCTTGATTTTGAGTTCGGTGGTAACGCTAACAGCACAGCTAATCGTCTTGGTTTCGACACCAACACTTCCCTCTATGGTGGTGGTGTGGTCGGTTCCCAGATCACTGGTGGTGTTAATTTGGATGGTAACAATGGCACAGCTGCCCAGGGACCATACAACTTACGCAACGGTTACGCGTCGCCAACAGGATCTTTGACCACAGGGGACATTGCTCCAGTTTGCTCCGGTACCCTCGGCGCAGGCGGACAGGTTACATCCGTATCCACGGTCCCAGGTGCAGCCGGCTCCAACACGGGCTTTGCTGACCTTACTGCCGCAGAGATCAATCAGGTCCTACGCTTCGACCCCGATCTCGTATCTGGTTCTAGCTTCTGCATCGGAGAGGTTGATATCTCTACGGCTACTTCCCAGTTTAACCGCATGGATCTTACAGCTATGTCTGCTACTCCAGGCGCCGGCTACCTCGCTTCCGCGGGTGATCTTATCACTCGTTTGAGCGCTCTCAGCCGATCCTTTGATGATCCAGATACAGTTGATTCCGACCTTGCACGAATTGTTGTTGTTACAACCGGTTCCGCGATAGAGGCCGAGGAATTCCTCGATAACTTTACCCTCTCGATCGCTATCGATGACGATTTCGTCAACGGTGGTGCACTCGGTTCGGTTCAGGGTGATCCGGTCTGGGGACTTGAAGGCGCCGCCGGCATCCCAGAGATCGACATCAAGGTCGACTCCGTGGCTGTCACAGCTGTCACCAAGAAGCTCAAGGCTAAGTGGACCCCAGAATTGGGTCAGGACCTCAACGCATACCACAACTTGGATGCTGAGGTTGAGCTTACTCAGATCCTTTCTGAGCAGATCGCTCTTGAGATTGACCGCGAGATCCTTGAGGACCTCGTAGTTGACGCCCGTGCCGGAATCCGGTACTGGTCGCGTTCCCCAGGTAAGTTTGTTAACCGCGAGACAGGTGCCGAGATCGGTGCTTCTGGCGCTCCAGACTTCACTGGTAACGTGTCCGAGTGGTACGAGACTCTCATTGAGACCATCAATGACGTCTCTGCACAGATCCACCGCAAGACTCTGCGTGGTGCTGCCAACTTCATCGTCTGCGGACCAGAAGTTGCTAACATCCTTGAGTTCACAGCTGGTTTCCGTGCTAACGTAACTGCTGATAGCGACCGCGGTGACGCGGGTGCTGTTAAGGTTGGTTCCCTCTCCAAGAAGCTCGACATCTTTGTCGATCCATACTTCATGCGTAACGTGATCCTCGTTGGTCGCCGCGGAAGTTCCTTCCTTGAGAGTGGTTATGTGTATGCACCTTATGTGCCGCTGCAGACCACACCTACTATCTTCGGTGTAGAGGACTTTGTACCTCGTAAGGGTGTCATGACCCGCTATGCCAAGAAGATGGTTCGTCCAGACATGTACGGTCTTGTTATCTGTGGAGACATGGTAACAGGCTAATAAAGTCTGACGTAAGGTCAAAATAGTTAAAGCCCCGTCTCTTTTGAGGCGGGGCTTTCTATTTAGTAATGTATTAATAGAGGAACTTTAGATGGCCATCCCTAATCTTAACCCCGCTTCGACATCGAACACCAATATCTTGCCAGCCACTGGCTCTACCGTTAACGTTGTTGCAACTCTACCATTTGGGGTGTATGATGCTTCTCCCTATTTCATTTCCGGCGCCTCAGACCAAGTAGCCTATACATATAAGAAGCTCGGCGGCGACGTCTTAGACATTGAATTAACTGAGGGGAATGTGTATGCTGCCTACGAGGAAGCCGTACTAGAGTATTCGTATCTTGTTAATCTTCACCAAACAAAGAATAGTCTGTCGTCATATCTAGGATCTAGCACAGGATCCTTTGATCAAGACGGACAAATCCAATCCGGCTCTGCGCTCTCTGGTTCGGATATCGCTTTGCGGTACCCTCGATTTGAGTACGGATATGTCCGGAGAGTCACAGAACAGATGTCCACCGAAGCCGGCATGGGGGGTACTGTGCCGATTTACTCTGCCTCGGTGGATAGAGTGACAGGACAGCAGGATTATGACCTTCAATCACTCATTTCAGCATCCTCCGCCAACAGCTCGTCGCTCCCATACTATCAGCAAGTTCAAGATAAACGTATTATTGTACGAAAAGTCTTCTTTAGAACGCCAAGAGCCATGTGGCGTTTTTATGGCTACTATGGGGGATTCTCAGTTGTAGGGAACCTGCGAACGTATGGGCAGTACGCGGACGATTCAACCTTTGAGATTGTCCCAACATGGCAGAACAAGCTTCAAGCCATGGCATACGAGGACGCCCTCTATACGCGCGTCTCTCATTACTCCTATGAGATCAAGGACAATATGCTCCGTATATATCCTCAGCCTGATCGTACTAGTCCCGACAAATACTGGGTCCAATTTACAATTGAAAACCAGTATGAGCCTTGGGATGAAACCGGCCGCGGCGAGAATGGTGCTAAAGGGATCAACAATCTTAATACACTTCCTTTTGAGAATATTCCTTATGAAAAGATTAACTCAATTGGTAAACAGTGGATCCGGCGCTTTGCATTAGCTCTTACTAAAGAGATGCTAGGACAGGTCCGCGGCAAGTTCTCCACTGTGCCGATCCCCGGCGAGAGTGTTACCCTCAATGCTAGTGAATTGTTGGGGCAAGCCCGAACAGAACAGGACAACTTAAGAACTGAGCTGAAAGCTATTTTGGAGGAGACTACCTACGCCAATTTGGCAATTCTGGACGCATCGCTGCAAGACTCCACCAAGAAGATTACTGAAAATGTGCCCACCGGCATCTTTGTAGGGTAACAATAATGACGCGAAGCAAAAGAACACAGGAAGAGATCCAAAATACAGAAGCCACAAAGTATGACTACATCGGCGATCCTAAGGTGGAAGCTCACCTGCATGAGATTGAGTTCCCATCCTCCACGCTAGAGACAATTGATACAGCAATGCTTCAATTTATTGATGAGACACTTAATATTTCCACGACAACTAACGATGGATTTGAAAAAGTCCCAGTCTTATGGGTAACAGCAGAACGCGCTTACCAAATTAAGCACAATAAAGACCTGCGAGACAAAGAAGAAACCCTCGTCCTTCCTCTGATTACAGTTAACAGGGCGAGCGTTATTAAAGATCCACTCTTTAAAGGTACAGTCTGGGCTAATCTTTATCCCGAACCGGATGCTAAAGGGGGCACGATCACTATAGCCCGACAAATAAATCAGAAGAAGACAGCAGAATTTCAGAATGCGCAAGCTAATCGTCGACGCGGCGCCGGAGGCAACAAGGTCGCCAGCAAGATGAAGAATACAAACAAACGCAACATGTCTGCTGCCAAAACAGTCTACGAGACCATTACTATTCCTATTCCTACTTGGGTTAAGATTGTATATGAGATTACTGTGAGATCAGAATATCAGCAGCAACTCAACACAATGATTACTCCATTTATGACAATTTCGGGCAACTCCCGAACCCCGCGCCGTATTACCAACGAAGGACACTTCTACGAGATCTTCATCGATGGTAATTTTACAGACACCTCTAATCAGGCTAATCTAGGCATGGAGCAACGCAATTACGAAACTACCATCAATATCGAAACGCTGGGTTATTTGATCGGAGACGGCGAAAACCAAGAAAAACCCAAGATTGTGAAGCGCGAAAACGCAGTTGATTTTCAGTTTGCTCGCGAAAGAACAATCGTTGGAGATATACCCGACACGATTAAAGACGGATTTTATAGAGAATAGTACCATTCAGACTATTTAACACTATTTACTTTTGAACATTTCTTAATGTGTAGGAGAACATAACTAATGTCAGTTAAAAAGTACAGATTCGTATCCCCCGGGGTTTTTGTCAGCGAGATTGATAACTCCCAAGTCCCAGCCTCCCCTGCAGGTCTCGGACCCGTCGTCATCGGAACGGCCGAGAAAGGACCCTCCCTTCGCCCCACTACAGTTAATTCTTTTGAAGAATTCGTCAATGTATTCGGAACTCCTGCTCCTGGTGGCGCCGGCGACGATGTATGGCGAGAAGGCACGAACAAATCTGCTCCTACTTATGGCGCATATGCTGCACAAGCATACTTGCGCAACAGCGCCCCTCTAACATATATTCGCCTCCTGGGCGCCCAGACTACCGCCAACGGTGGTCCTGCTGCCGGCAGCGACGGCGAAGCAGGTTGGAGTAAGACAACGGCTTATGGTCTGTATATCTTTGCAGACGCCTCGGGCTCCAGCAGCTCGCAGTTGAGCGGCGCGCTTGCAGCCATCTTCTACTGCAACGCTGGCACAGAGGTAATGCTCTCCGGCGCGGTAGCAACATCCGCCTCATACGCGGGTCTGACCGGCGTCCAACTCAGTGCTTCTAGTTTCCAGGACTCCCGCATTGTGGTCGGCGATACTGGGACAGACTATGAGTTCAAGGTAGCTATAACGAACGCTAGTGGCAGCGATGACGCCATCACGAGCTATACCTGTAACTTCAATGAGAACTCCTCCCGCTATATCCGCAAGGTATTCAATACGAATCCACAGAAGACTAATCCAAACGTTGCAGCCCAGGGCACAGCGCTCCAGTATTTCTTGGGTGAAACATTTGATCGCCACCTCAAGGCTAATGTATCGGCAGCCGATATTGCTGCATCCGCCACCGGTCGCACCCTAGGCGCCACCTGCCCTATTGCCAACTCCGACGCCGACGGCGGAGATTTCGCAGGACATTCAGCGCAGTCGGCTCAATCGCCTACTATTATCTCCAGCCGCCTTTCCCCTACGGATGGTCCTACGAGCCTGTTTACAATTCACGCTCTAAACATCCCCGGAGATTGGACAAACCGCAATATTAAGGTCTCCATTCAGGATATCAAGCGTTCCACCAATAATGAGAATACCTATGGATCCTTCAGTGTTGTCGTTCGCGCCCTGAGTGACTCTGATAATGTGGTACGTGTCATTGAGCAGTTTGACGAGTGCGATCTCAACCCAGATTCCCTTAACTATGTTGCCCGCAAGATCGGCGACAAGTATCAGGACTGGAACGAAGACGAGCGCCGCTACATTGAGAAGGGTGACTACCTTAACAACTCCAAGTACATCCGCGTTGCTATGAACTCTAACGTTGATGCTGGTCTCACCAACCCCTCCTTGGTGCCTTTCGGCTTCCAAGGAATGGTTAAGTATGATGATGAAGAAACGGTAAAAGCCGACGCTGGCGTAGGCAATTGGGCAAGTGGTTCCATGGACGCTGGTTTCTTCCCAACACCGCGCCCGGATCTGTCTTGGTCTTCGGGCTCCGTTTTTGCTCTCACTGGCGACGCTGCTTGGCTCGCAGGCGCCGGAGCACCACAGGTCAAAGCCTTGTATCCTGCTCCTGAACTCCGCGTCAGCGCTTCGGCCGGTAACTTAAGCAACCAAACAGATGCTTACTTCGGCTATCAGACCACTCAGACTGCTGGCGGCACAGTATTTGATAAGTCAAATATTGACCTTCTGCGTCCACGTGGCGGTATGGTTAGCGATATGTTTGCCGGCGCATCAGCTGGTCTGCGTGAGGAATCCGTAGAATTCACTCTTGATGATATCTCGGGATCTGACGGTATCTGGATCAGTGGTTCGCACGCCTTGGCTATCGGCGGCACCGGTGGCGGCTCACTTACTCGCGCCAATGGCGCCATCAGTGGCGTTCTGGACCAGGGCTTTGACCGCTTTACGGTGCCCGTATACGGTGGCTTTGACGGTGTTAACATCACCGAGATGGACCCCTTCAACAGCAGCACGCGCACATTGCCAACAGACGCGACGGACAAGAGCAGCTACGCTTTCAATACCCTCCGCCGCGCAATTGATGCAGTCGCGGATCCTGAGGTTGTACAGATGAACTTGGCAACAGTCCCAGGATTGCGCCAAGAGAGCCTTACCACGCAGCTGATTAATACCTGCGAGGACCGTGCAGATGCTCTGGCAATCATTGACTTGCCACAGGGTTATATCCCACGAGCACAGAGCAACGCGTCCGCTGCATCACGCCGCGGCAACACGGCTACCTCCGTTACAGAGGCTGTAAACGGTCTCCGTTCGCGAGGACTCAACTCCTCCTACGGTTGCACCTACTACCCATGGGTTCGCGGACGCGACACCCTGAACGGCGCTGACGTATGGCTCCCACCATCCATCCCTGCTTTGGGTACTTTCTCTAGCTCCCAGCGTAAGACGCAGGTCTGGTTCGCACCAGCCGGCTTCAACCGCGGTGGTCTGACAGAAGGTTCCGCCGGCATCCCAGTCGTAGACGTAGCTCACCAGCTGCGCCGCAAGGACCGTGATGACCTCTACACAGCGAACATCAACCCAATCGCCAAGTTCCCAGCAGAGGGTATCGTAATCTTCGGTCAGAAGACCCTGCAGGTTACTCCTTCCGCACTTGACCGTATTAACGTTCGCCGCTTGATGATCTTCGTGAAGAAGCGCATTTCCCAGATTGCATCTGGCTTGCTCTTTGATCCAAACGTCAAGCAGACATGGCTGCGCTTTACAGCACAGGTCAACCCATTCTTGGCCGATGTGAAAACAAACTTTGGTTTGTCGGACTTCAAGGTTGTCCTTGACAGCTCAACAACCACGCCAGAGTTGGTAGACAGAAATATCATGTATGCACAGATTTTCTTGAAGCCAACCCGAGCTATTGAGTACATTGCTATTGATTTCAATATCTCCCGTACTGGAGCAGCGTTCGAGGATTAAGAAAATGAGGGAGGTTTACGCCTCCCTCACTATATAATATAAGATCATTAGGAGATTACTTAAATGCCATTTTGGACAAGCGCACTATCAGAACCACGGAGATCGCATCGCTTTTTGCTTTCTCTTCCAAACCTAACCTCAGCCGACCAGAGTCAGGCATACGAGCAGTATCTCGCCAAGTCGGTTACCAAGCCTTCTTTCCAGGTGAGTGACAAGGACCACAAGTTCCTTGGTAACACATATTACTATCCAGGTATTGTTACATGGCAGACAGTTTCGGCTGTGATTGTTAATGCAGTCAATCCAGATGGTAATAAGGTTATCTATGATGCTCTAGAGAAGTCAGGATATCTCATGCCCACCACCCAGCAGGAAGTCTTTGACAACGCTGCTCAGGCTCCCGGTACCGTTAACAAGGCAGATGCAGTGCGTGCACTTGGTAACGTGATTATTGAAGAGCTAAATGGTGACGGCGGACTCATTGGTACCTGGACCCTGCAGAACGCATTCATCACAGACGCAAAGTTTGGCGATCTTAACTATGATAATGATGATTTACTTAACATTGATCTGACTTTCCGGTATGATTGGGCTGAGTATGTCTCTGGTCCTGCAGTTGCAGCAGCTACGGAACTCTAAGATCGAAAGAAGGTGACTTTTGTCCAGAAGAAATAATGATGAGCGGCTTGGCGCACCGCACCCCGACGCGCCAACACCCCCAACACAGACCACTGGCGGAGATCTCTTTTCCTTTGTTAATCCCACAGAGTTTGTGGACCTCCCCAGCGGCGGCACATTGTATCCTAGTGGGCATCCCCTACATAATGTTGAAACAGTAGAGATTCGCCACATGACAGCCAAGGAGGAGGATATCCTTACTTCGGAGACTCTGTTGCGCAGAGGACTGGCCATTGATAAATTGGTTGAGTCTGTTTTGGTTGATAAGAGCTTACACCCTTCCACGCTTTTAGTCGGAGATAAGAACGCTATCTTGGTTGCTTCACGAATCACTGGCTTTGGCACTATTTACGACGCCACTGTAGGATGCCCTGAGTGCCTGGAGCAACAGACAGAGACGTTTGATCTTGGAGCAATCCAAAATAAGACTGTTGATACCACCGGAGCAGAGGTTACGCCCGAAGGTACCTATATCTTCCCACTTCCCGTGACGGGAGTCGATATTGAGATTAAGCTCTTGACTTCCGGAGACGAGACAAGGATTACTCAGACCGTTGCAAACCGTAAGAAGAATAACCTTCCAGAGACCAATAGTACACTTTTACTTAAAGCTCTGGTTGTTTCGGCTAACGGCGTCACAGATCCCTCTCAGCTTACGCGCTTTGCCGATGTGATGCCTTTGCAAGATGCACAACACATTCGTGGCATGTATCAGCAGCTCCGCCCAGATGTGGATATGTCCCTACCCTTTAACTGCTCTAAGTGCTCCTATGACGGGGAGGTGACGATGCCCTTGACGGCAGACTTTTTTTGGCCTAAGCGATAGTTATCAAGCAGGCGTTTACGAAGAGTTCTTTACGCTTAAACACTATGGTGGATGGTCATTTGTAGAGGCATATAATTTGCCCGTCCCCCTAAGACGCTGGTTTGTTGAGAGAATCGTAAAAGAGTATAAGAAACAAAATGAAGAATTAGAAAGAGCAAGCCGCGGCAGTTAGTTGCGGCTTTTGCTATAACAGACTATTTATATTGCTGGCAGAGGATATCCCATGGACGAAAAGAAGATTCACCTTAAACTAAACCAAAAGAACGACGCACTTCTTAAGGAAGATGCATACACTGATTTTGCTGTGGACGTTAACTGGATTATGAGATCCCTATATATGGGACCAGCAGCTAGCGCTAAGATTCAACTCTCGGGAAGCCCCGATCAAATCATGGCATTCTTTAAGGCACTGCAGAGTGAGAAGCGCTATATGGATTCCTATATGCGTCATGGCTTGGATAGTGCAGGTGCTATGACATCCAAATATGATCTAGACCGATCCGTCCGCAACTTTGAAATGGAAACTGGCTTAAAGTGGCCATTTAAAAACTAGAGGTCGTTAGCTAATGGACGCAGCCACACTCAACAAGCTCATAGCAGCCTTAGAAGCCAATACCGCCGCGCAATCTGGGGGTTCTGGTGGTGATGGAGCTTCCGGCTCCGGCGCCGCTCAGAGACGCAGCGCTGGTCTGGAAGGGATGGACGCCGCTGAAGCCCGCCTCGAAGCCGCAAAATTAGAGGAAGAACTTAAGTCACTCAAAAGCTCCTATGACGGACTCTACAGAAGTATCAGTCAGGGTAATGACATTCGTGAAAAGGAAATAGAATTAGCCATAGCCAAAGCGACTGCCGACGGCAAGAGCGCCGCCGAAATTAAAAAACTAACTGATCGATATAAGGCACTGGAAGCCCAAACATCTGCAGCGTCACAACTAACCCAGACAGCCCAGAAGGCAACTGGATTAACTCTTGACTCAACAAGTGAGAAATTTGTAAAGCTTGGTCAAGATATGGCAAACGTTCGTTCATCCGGCGGCAGTCTTGTTAAAACCTTTGGAGGCGTAGCTAAATCCCTCGGCGCCCGGGCTCTTATGAAGCCATTCGAACTATTGGTTTCGCAAACCATAGCTCTCGCCGTAGCCCAAGATGAGGTAATTTCTCAGTTCCGCAAAGCAACCGGCGCCACAAAAGAATATAATTACGAGATAACACAGCTGGAGCGCAGAAACTTTGCAGCCGGTGTCTCTATCCAGGAATCCGGAAAAGCCTTTGGGGATCTCTTTACCTCATTCTCAGCCTTTACGGAACTGAATCAAAGCGAACGAGCAGCAATTGGCGACACAGTTGCTGTACTGGGGGAGCTTGGCGTTAGCGCTCAGGTAAGCGGCAAGATCCTGGACCAGATGTACCGCGGATTAGGTATGTCCGCCAAGGATGCCAATGATGTTCTCCTAGATCTCGCGGGCTCTGCGCAAGCTCTCGGGGTGCCGATGTCCAAGATGTCAGCAGACTTCTCCTCTGCCTTTGGTGAGCTGTCAAAATATGGAGACGAAGCCATTGACGTCTTCAAGGAACTCTCAGTTATATCCAAGAGTACAGGTATGGAAGTTAACCGTCTCATTCAGATTACTCAGCAGTTTGAGACCTTTGATGGCGCCGCAACATCTGTTGGCAAGCTCAACGCCATCCTAGGCGGACCGTACTTGAACTCCATTGATATGTTAAACGCATCTGAAGAAGAGAGAGTTAGAATCCTCCGAGATCAGGTGGCGGTGTCAGGTCTGCAGTTTGAGCAACTTGGCCGGTATGAAAAGAAAACCATCGCTTCCGCCCTTGGCGTTAGTGTTGACGAAGCACAGCGTCTCCTGGGACTCTCTGAGGAGCAATATAAACTGGACGCCCTCAGTCAACAACAGGCTGCAGACCTTGCTAAAGAAGCAATGTCCATAAAAGACGAACTGAAGTCTGCTATTATGGGTCTTGCTGTAGATTTACGCCCCCTCATAGATGGCGTAATAGTGCCTTTGATTAGGGGCTTTGGACAGATAGCGATAAAAATCGGTCAGGGCATTAATGCTGTCGGTCAGTTTAGTAAAGCAGCCCTCCTCGCGGCAGGTATAGCGTCTTTGATTGCTGCGCCCTTCACTGGTGGAGCCTCTCTCCTCGCTTTTGCTAAATTAGCAGCCATCGGGGGTGCTACATTTGGAGTGATGAAGATGGGCATGCATAGGGGCGGCGGTCTTGTCGGCGCCAAAGACACCGGTCCCATCACACCCGGGTTTGCCGCGGGCGGAACAATCACAACCCAGCAGGCAGCCGTCCACCCAGGCGAAATGATCGTCACCGGCGGACAAGGCTCCGATGTTCTCAATAAAGAGCAGATTGCAGATATGATTTCTAAGGCTGTTGTAGCCGCCACAACAGCAGTGCAAGCACCCCCTCAGCAAATAGCTGTCTATGTTGGCCAAGAAAAGATTGACGAGCTAGTAGTTAAAGGTATAAACTCTCCTGCAGGGCAGGCAGCGTTCGCACCCTTCGGGAATGGATAATTAGACTATGCTAGCACCAACAAACGATACATTCTTTGGAATTCAAATCTTTCACCTTCCAACATCACGACCCGCTCAGAGCAAATATAATGCAGTAAGGTTCAGGGGATGGGTAACAAGCTTTTCAGATAAGTTTGACTCAAATTGGAACGAAGAGCAAGTTTATGGACGCATGGATCCTTTAGCCACTTTCCAAAACACGAAGAGGACCATCTCTATGGCATTTGATGTGGTCTCGGAAGATGCCGCCATGGCGCGCCAAAACTTAGTAGACGTTAACAAGCTGATTACGTTCCTGTATCCTGTATATGAGGTTCACAACAAATCCCGGGGTCCGAGGGCATCATCAACTACCTTGAACGCCGCCCCCCTTCTGGGTCTGCGATGGACTAATCTGGTATCGGACGCCGCCACAGGTGATTATTTGGTGGGATATCTAAAGGGTGTAGATTACGCGCCAAAGATTGATGAAGGTGGATTTATTAACCAAGATAGGACCCTGATAGACGGCACGACGAGTATCATTACTACCAGCGGCGCCCCCGGAACCGAAGGGCAGACGATCAAGAAAGAGAAAGGAACCCAACGCGAGGCCAAAAACTATATCCCCAAGACCTTAAGCATCAATCTTAACTTCACAGTCCTTCACACCCACCTCCCCGGCTGGACGAAATCTGGCAACGAAGGGCACTTTGTCTTCGGCGACGATAAGACCAATGGCAAGTTCCCGAACGCATTCGGAGTTGTAGACGTCCAAAAGAAAATCCAAGTTCTTACAACAGATGAGAACGGCAAGCCGAAGTTTAAGGTGGAAACTGTTGGAGACTCCCTAGCCACTAGTGTATTGAAGAAATAATAAGAGGACAGCCCGAGATGACAAGAAGATATAATAATAGGCGAATCTTTACTAATAGGGACGATATTTATCAGTCTGCCCTAGAGAGGCGAGACCGCAAGTCTATTCGCCACTACAATACTCCCAAGTTTTCCTATCCCGACGAACTGGACCTAGACTCTATTACAAAACTAGACCATATCTGGACAGTCGGGGACCGATTCTATAAATTAGCACATCAGTATTATGGCTCCTCCCGCTATTGGTGGGTAATAGCCTATTTTAACCAAACTCCTACAGAGGCGGATTTATCACTTGGCCAAGTTATCTTTATTCCTCTTCCCTTGGAGCGAGTACTGCGTGCCTATGAAAGTCGCGACTAAGAACCATGGCAGCGTCAACTACAACAACGAAATTATGGGGCACCGAGGACAGAGACCTAACTCTTCTCCTTAAGCAATATTACCGCGCCTTCGCAGCGGAGGAAGCGTATAAACGCTTCTTTGGCGAGACCCCGGGCGTCGTCGACCCGGAGTTTACTTATGAGCACTGGAGCCAAAACATCCAGGATAAGACTAAGCACAACCAGTATGTGCGCACAGACTCAACAAATGAATCACGACCCGAAGGGGGCGTCGCAGACCGCGGACAAGCCAAGGCGGCAATTGACGGCGCTAACTTTGCCAAAAACAGAAATGAGTTCCGGAAGGCAGGTGTTCTATCGGGACTGGACGCAGAGTATTTTGAGGAGTTTGCTGTTCGGACGGAGCCAAACAGTATGTGGGAGGAATGGCGACAGAAAGAAGGGACAGTCACAGAGAACTGGCGCAGAGATAATTTAGAGTATAATACTGGAATTCTCCAGCCCCTCAAGGGAACAGCTCAGCCAATCCCCGTCCTGAAATTTTGGGAGGACACAGAGCACATCGAAGGCGTTGGTCGCGACGGCAACACAGCGCCAGAACGCGGTCTTCGCGATGGTCTGTATCTTTTTATGTTTCAGCCATCTATGGTTCAGTCACTCCTAAACCGGGCTTATGTCACGACAGCAACAGGAGCTAGTTCTTACAATACCACTAGTCCCTTCTACACGCTCGCCCTCAGGGCAATGAGTCATGCTCGCGACTTGGCGCTAGGGCAACAATCCCTTAACACCAATGATGGCCGCACCGCGTCGTGGCAGAAAAGCGTAGATTTTTATCAGAGCGCTGTAGCCACCCTAACCACGCCTGATGAATCTGCAGGAATCCCTCCCAATGGAATGAAATATACGGTGACCGATCGCGTGTGGTACGTCTTAGATGAACCTGCGTCGCAGTATGCTTCCCTGACTCCCGCCATTGGAGGGTGGGTATCTAGCCTTGTCAATGACCTTCCTACTAACTGGGATCCTCTAATCCAGACCGTTATGCTAAGTCTTGATACTCCTTTCGGAGAAGGCGGCGACCTTTATACAGGCGCAGAGTGGGAAAAATTAGTCACAGATGAGCGTAATGCTATCCTTACCTTCTTTGGGGTTAAGATGACGACAACTGCTCTGCCTGATGCACCCGAATTTGATAATTTTGACCAGATTATTACGGATAAAGAAGTTGGAGACGACTACACCGACACGGTCATCGCCGCGCGCCAAAATCTCACCCCACGTGACATGCAGTGCTATCTATTAGAGAATATTCGCTCCATTGCAGCCCAGCGCCAGAGCGGAGGTAGATACGCTTCTAATTATAAGAACGTTAAAAAAATATCCACCGGAGGAAAACCGGCGCTTCTCACCAATATCCTGCGCCATGGCAAAAACACCGCCGACATTCAGAAGATATTAGACATATGTCCAGATGTTTATGGGTTACTCCAGCCTTATATTCGGATATTTCGTGTAGATTATGATAATAACGGTAATGTAGCTCAGGTCAATATTAAAGTCGATGGAAAGCGGAAAAGAGTAGATGCAGAAGCGGAGCTAATTATTCCTAATTTCCTAAATAGACCGGATGTTGCTAGCATTTTATTAGGCACCCGCGGGCGCGCAGCGGGGAGTGGGCTCAAATCCTTTTCGTGGAGCCTCGATGGCACACAGCCGGCCGAAGTCGACAACAACATTAAAGCTACGATTCAAATATATTTTCAGTCAGTGAGTGATTTCTTCAACGGAGTGTCCCAAGCGGGTAAGCAAGACACAAACGGCATGCCCCTCCCTAACTTTCTAGATCTTATTGTAAATTCGCCCGCTATTCGCCAAAACAACTCGGGAACCTCAAAATCAAACAAGACACCGGCAACGATCTTGCATCGTAAGTATGAGGGCGCTAATTTTAGGATAAAAGCTGAAGTAGGCTGGGCACGACCGGACCCAAACGCGCTAGCGGGCGTATTAAGGGGAACAGCTGACGCTAAGAAGTTCGCGAGCCTTATCGAAGCCACCCGTACCACCCTCTTCCTACAGTGCGTTCGTCACAACCTAGATTTCCGTCAAGACGGAACTGTGATGATGGACATTAGTTATGTTGCCGGATTGGCAGGTATTCTCAGTTCCCCTAAAGCCAACATTTTAGCACCATCAACCGATAGTATCCTAGAGAGCCTATCATCAGTAAAAGCAGAGCTGGATGAAACAAACAAAGCGCAGAATCTGACCGCCCGCCAGCAAGCCCGCAAAGATGAACTTCTCGAAGAGAGAAATAAGATAATTCAACAAGACCGCCTTATTAAATATAAGAAACTATTAAGAGGACTCTTTAGTTCCACCGACTCCAAAATATATCAGCTCCCGGTAGATATTAATGATATGCTCCGGGAACCCTGGAGTAAATTATCCGATGCACAGCGCGCCCAACGAGCTAAGCGCAAGGAAGGCGAAGCTAAGAGCTTCTTAATGACAAATCCCCAGCAGCTGAATCTCACATTATTGGGCGCCGTAAGCGACTCTTTGTCCGCCGGCGGCACGGATAACGGAGCCGCTGCCTTCTCGGAAGCAGAACAAAAGCGATATGCGGAAATTCAATCAAGAAGCAGCCAATTTAAGTTTGTGCCCTTTATGTTTCTTGGGGACCTCATCGACAACGTGATTGAACAAACTACTGTTAACAACAATGGCACCAAACTTAACTTTACAACTTTTCTCTCAGACACCGATATGGTAGACCCTCTGAAAGCCCTCCAGCTCAAGGGTATTACGAGCCTTCAGGATATAGATCTCAAAGATGTTGGTTTCCTAGAGAAACTGAGACAATCCGACCCCATATCCTTCCGCGACGATAACGGAATTGTGCTCAGCATCAATATAGGCGATATCCCCATCTCAGTGGATGCCTTTCAGGTTTGGTTTAAAGATAACGTAATTAAAAAAGATCTAGAGAAATTTTATTTGCTGTACTTTATTAAGAAGCTGTGTGCAGATTTAATTGTGAAGGCTTTTCAGTCCGACTGCTTTGGGGAAGACCTGAGAATTAACCAGCGGTTTGATGCTCATCCTGTTACTTATAAGTCCGCCGGCAGCCCAATCCCCGCCTCCATCTCAGCCACCGCCTTTGGAAAAAAGCTGCAAATCAAGACTTCCACACCTACCAGCCAGACGCATAATGCTATTGTGGTATTACCCACTGATTCCCGCCCTGGTAATCTGAAGGGAGACTACTGGAAAGACCTTGCAGTAGGTATTCATCACCATCATATCGGCGCGCCCTGCGGACTCCTTAAAACGATTAAATTCAATAGAATGGACCAGGAATATCTTAGAGAAGCCAATATTCAGAAAGAGGGCGCCCTAGGTCCGGAGCAACTCCGAGAGTTATATACGGTTACAATTGAAATGGTGGGAAATAACCTATATGAGAATGGCATGTATATTTATATTAGTCCCACTCTGATGGATGCCAACAAGGACAACCTGGATTATCTGGGGCTTCATGGGTATTACTTGATTACGTCTGTTGCTTCTAAAGTCACAAGCGCCGGCTTCACCACCACTATCAAGGCGCTTCATCAGGCTGTCGACTTTACGAATAATTCGGATCTGGTACCAGAGATGTATGATCTTCCGCCCGAACCGCCCCTGCCGGGCTCCAATCCAGCCCCTGAGAAGTCTAAGTCTCAGCTTGAGAGCGAGGCTAATGCAAAAGAAGCGGCTACAGCTGAAGCCACCCGGACTGCTGCAGCAACCAAAGCCCAGGAAAACCCGGACGACATTGAGGCACAGAAGGCGGCTCTGGGCGCCCAATATGCACTGGATGTGAAATTGCTCTCCCCAACGTCGCGCCCAGACCTCACCAACTCGGAGCGCACCGCAGCCGTGAAGAAGCTCGCCGACAAGTTCCTGACTGACTCCAAAGCGCTTGAAGCAAAGTTTAAGGGACCCGAGGATCCCCCCAGCGAATGACCACTTTTAATTATACCGAAGACGACCTCCGCCTGCCCGCGGGAGATAACGGACTTACATCCTATGCGCTCTTTTTCCAGCGTATGCTTTATAAAGAGGTAATATTCCCCTCTTCCCTTGTGGCCCCTCTAGACACGTGGTATGGCAAACAGCTTTATGGCGTGGTAGATCAAACACAAAACAGTATTATTGCAGCCCCCCAAAATCTAACCGCAATTCCAACCGCTGTCACTCCTAATCTGGTTGCTCTGAATTTTATGGTTGAGGCGTTTGAAGACTTCGCCGCACACATGCGAAAGGGAGTGGTGATGGGGGTACTCCGAGCCGACGGCACCCCTCTCCTTAGGGATATGAAGGCTAAGAGAGCCTACATTGACCCTAGCAATATTTACCGACAGTTCCAGCAACAGGTTTACTCTGGATTCATTAAAAGCCGTAAAGTAGAACAACTCAATCAGATCCGGAGCTTTGAAACATATCTTCCTCAGATGCTCAACTACCTGCGCCTCGTTTCCCAAACGGTTCCGGTAACCAAAACTGGATTTATGGTGTCGGGAATCTGCAGCGTGGTCAATTCCGGATTAACCATTTCCATTGATAATGGCCCTGCAGACGACGACGCATATAAGTATCAACAATTTATTGATGATCCCAATTTTAGCTTTTATTTGCGCGCAGCTAAGAAATTCGGACTTAGTGTAAACAAGAATATGCCTTGGATGCTCACAGCTGATCTCTTTTCGGATGCTATTCTAAAATATCTTAATGGTTATATATTACCGGACGGATCTCTGGTCAATGAAACTAATTTCTTTGAGACATATTATCAACCTACGCATTTCGCAGATGTGACAATCCTTAAAACCTTCATTATTAATGCATATAAAAACTTTGTGGAACAAAAGCCCCTCTACGAAGTAGAAAAGTTTAGTAGCACTTGTAACACTACAAGTATCAACACCAAGTATCGCGTGCAATTGCCCCCGGACGCCCATGATCTCTTAACCGACAAGCAGCTTCTGTATTTATACTTGGACTTACGAGACAACGAAACAGGCAACAGTCGCCCACCCACCTCAAAGATCAAAAGAGAGATCCAGAGCGTTTATTCTTTGCGCCCGGACTCGTCCTTGACTGCTGTCCAGAACGCCGCCGAGTACATCAATCTTTTGTACCGCGATTACATCTATGAGCGTTCCTATTTAATGACCGCAGACGTTTTTACGAGATTAGGGCTTGACAATCAGGCTAGATCTGGTAATATTAGTACAGCTGGAGCAGTTACCCAGCAGTTGTACTAGGAGAAAACTTGCTTTTTCAGGTTCTGGATCATAAGAAAGATTGCGTCGGATATTTCGCCGACAACCACATTCACTCAACAGGCAATGTACCCTCCCAAGGGACCACTTGGGAGATGTCCGAGCATATGCACGGTGAGACGTACGAGCTAGGACGCATCTACAGCCAAGGAGCGCCTCTTACAGACGTTTGTCCGGAAGATATGAAGGAGGACTGGGAAAAGATCAAGAAGACGCTTAAATCGTGTCTGAGAGCCTTCAACACTGCCAAGCTTTCTTTGCACGAAAATTGCCTTTATGACGTATTGCCCGAATACTTCCTTTATGAGTACCTAAGTGCCAAAAATAAGATTACCCAACATGTAGTTGAGAATCTTCCGAGACCTAAGAATCATGACGAGATGCTAAATCTCAATAAGATGCTCGTTGATATCCGCTCCCGGCACTTAAACATTAATATCAACCCTATTAAGCACCTTTTAAGCTCAGTCCGCGGAATGAACTTCCACCGCACCCTCCATAACGTGCGACACGTATGCGATTATAACCCATGGGGGACGATTACTGGCAGACTCTCTACACATCCTCACACTTTTCCGATTCTGACAATGAACAAAGAGTTCCGAGCCTGTATTCACCCTGTTAATGATTATTTGGTTGAACTGGACTTTAACGCCGCAGAGCTAAGAGTGCTGTTGGCATTGGCCGGCGTTGAGCAACCCCAAAACGACATTCATGACTGGAATGTAAAGAACATTTTTGGAGGTCAGCTAACCCGTGAGGAAGCCAAGACAAAGACTTTTGCATGGCTGTATTCTAGTAAGCAAAACAAGGACTTAGAGCGACTTTATAACAAGGATTTAGTGCGAAATAAGTATTGGGATGGCTGTAAAATTGAGACAGATTATGGTAGAATAATAGAGAATGTGGACGACCATCATGCGCTCAACTACATCATTCAGAGCACCACGATTGATATGGTGCATGAGCAGGCATATAAGGTTTATGAGTTATTGAAGGACAAGAAGAGCTATATTTCATTTTTGATTCACGATGCGGTCTATATTGATTTGGCCGAAGAAGATCGCTATGATTTATTGAATTTGCTTGACACCTTTAAGAAAACACGTTATGATATGTTCAAGGTCAATGTCGCCGCCGGCAAAAACCTTGGAGATATGAAGGAACTAAGGTTATGAAGAAGATTTATCAAAAACTAGTAAGGGATCGCATCCCCGGCATCATTGCAGACGCCGGCAAGTCCTTCGCCACGCGGAAGGCGTCACCCGAGGAATTAATGGACTACGCTATGAAGAAGCTTCAAGAGGAAGTGACAGAATTCATCGAGGATCCCTGTGCAGAGGAGGCCGCCGACATTATGGAGATCTTCCACTTTATTTGCGACCAGTTGGAGATCCGCGACCTTACGGTTGTCGCAGAAAAAACCGCAAAACGCGTCAGTCGCGGCGGCTTTGAGCAGGGCATCATCCTAGAGTGGGTTGACGACGAATGATAGTTGTCGGACTTGGCAAAGCAGGCTGCAATATCGCCAAAGCATTTTCAAAGTTTCCACAATATGAGACGCTTGGAATTGACACGGACGATTCAGCAGATATTACCATTCGGAAGAAAACTAATCATGAAGACTATGATGAAAACTTCCCCAACCTGCGAAGAAAGTTAAAATTCAGCAACGAGGACGTTAGTGTAATTATTGCCGGCTCAGGGCAGATTTCTGGGGGCTCATTACGCCTCCTGGAGCAGCTTAATAAGAATAAACTTACAGTGATTTATATTCAAGGCGATACCGCAATTATGTCGGAGGTGCAGAAGAAGCAGGAAAAAATTGTTAGAAATGTCTTGCAAGAGTACGCTCGCTCTGGTATTATTGAGAGTATGATTATGGTAAGTAACAGTGCCCTAGAGCGCAGCATCGGCGACATGTCCATCATCGGATATTACGATACGCTCAATCAGGCAATTGTTAACACTATTCACATGATAAACGTATTTAAGCACACAGAGCCTGTGATCGGGAACTTCATCCAACCGGCCCAGACCAGCAGGATCGCAACGGTAGGGATCGTCGACATTACAGACGAGGATGAGAGAAATCACACAGAAAAATGGTTTTACCCCTTGACAGGAGTTCGAGATGTGGTATACTATTATGGTATCAGCGAGGAAGATTTGAAGAACGACGGCACATTGTTTAGGAAGATTAATAGCTTTGTGAAGTCACGCGTCGATGATGCCTTGAATGTTTCTTATGGAGTCTTTAAAACAACATATGAACAAAAATATTGTTATTGCATTCGGTACACCTCTGTGGTACAATCGTATGCAGAACTACTAGACGATCAAGAGATTAGTTGATCGTACTATAACCCAAAAAGGAGATTAAAATGGGTATTAACTTAGATAAGATGCGAGAAAAGCTCGCATCCCTTAGAGGAGAGGGCAACTCCTCAGATTCGGTTTTCTGGCGTCCGATTGACGGCGAGCAAGATATCCGCATTGTCCCAACAGCTGATGGAGACCCCTTCAAAGAGATGTGGTTCCATTACAACGTAGAGAAGGGTGGATTCCTGTGTCCGAAGCGTAACTTCGGCGACGACTGCCCTGTTTGCGAGTTTGCTTCACAGCTCTGGCGAGAAGGCGTCGACAACAACGACGACCACTCTAAGAAGACGGCAAAGAGCCTCTTTGTTCGCCAGCGCTTCTTCAGCCCCGTGATGGTTCGCGGTGAGGAAGAGAAGGGCATCCGCGTCTGGGGCTACGGTAAGACTGCTTACGAGAACCTTTTGACGCTTGTGCTCAACCCTGAGTATGGTGATATCACCGATACTGAAGCTGGCACTGACTTGACGATGACGTATGGAAAGCCCCCAGGCGCCTCGTTCCCTCAGACCAAGCTTGTTCCACGGCGCCGCTCGTCTGCACTTTGTGCTGACATGACGCCAGACAAGTGCGCCGAGTTACTTGATAGTATCCCAGAGTTTTCTGGGCTGTTTGATCGTAAGACAACGGCAGATGTTCAGGCATCCCTGGACACTTTCGTTAATGGTATGGTCGAGGATCCTGAGTCTGTCAGTTCCGAAACCACGCGATATGGTAACAAGACCGAGGGCGAAGGAAACGCCGTCGATGCCGCTTTCGCAGAGTTAGGGTCGCTCTAAATATCCCCCCCACAGGGAGGCACAGGGTTATCAGGTGCCTCTTATAAGAAAGGAAGAGTTATGACTACTACTACAACGAACCGACTTGAGACGCTGATTACGCTTCTTGAAGAGACTCGCGACGATCATGATAAGTTCTTCACCAGCGGTAACAACGCTGCAGGAACTCGTGTACGCAAGGCTATGCAGGAAGTTAAGACGCTCGCTCAAGAGCTTCGCGTTGAGGTCCAAGAGACCAAAAACGCAGGGTAGACTCTACCAGCCGCAGGGAGGCCCGGGGATATAGGGGTCTCACATTATCACAGAATAGGGAGATAAAAATGAGTGATATCGTAAATACATTGAGAGAACTAAATGTTTCTGAGGACGACCACGTAACCCTCAGTTACGCAGATGGCGCCGAAGTGTGGCACATCAACGAGAGCCACGTGGAAGAAAGCGTTGCCGAAACTGGAACCGCCAGTATGCTTGCTGGACTTTTAGTTTCGCCAGTGCCGGTTTATAGCACCTGGGGCGAAGTGTCCGAGGGGAATGATATTCTTAACGACATGCGCGCCAATGAGTTGCTAGACGACTATGAGCGCGGCGATGAATGTTTTGAGGATTACATCCAGGAGAAGCTAACTGAAACCATTTACGACGGCGAGTATTCGCTGGAGTATTCCACCGAGCAGTACGATTATAAGCGAGGACGTTGCGAGATCTCAACCGAGGTTCGTGTCCGCGCCGGCGATCTGATTGAAGCAGATGAGAGCAAGGAGGGTCGCAATTTCTTTTTCTCGGCTGATTCCTTCGTCTCCGGCTTTAAGGTGTCCGTCCAGACAAAGGCTGGAACCTTAACTCTCAACTAATGATGAAAACCTTAGATTTACACGGTGAGAGGCACGAGGGGATCGTTCAAAAGATCCACGCCTTTGTGTATAACAACGAACTGCCCGTTCGTGTCATCACCGGTAAATCTGAGATGATGAGAAAAATAGTACTTGACACGGTGTCCCAACTAGGGTATCATAGTCATTACGAACGATTGATCAACGAAGGATGTTTGGTCATAACAGAACAAGATTTTTAGAAAGGTAAAAAATGATTGCTCGAATTAACCGAATCGCACTTTTTGCGATTTTTGCCCTTTTGATGGGCTTTACTGCGGTAACCTTTAGTGAACTGATGGAAGCTCTTACATTTGCAACAATGTATCAGGCGTTTCTAGCAGGCGTACTTGGTTGGACGTTTGCATATACGCTTGTGATCCGCAGCCGACTAGCTAAGCTGGAGACTCATCTCCACGAGACAGCGGAGTAGGACAATGTTGACGGCGCTGTGCTTTGGTATCATGTTATATTGGATGCTGGAGCTACAGCGCCAGATACGTGAAACTCAAGAAGAGGTCTCGCGACTTCACAAAGACTTCCTAGCTGAAGTTTATATAAAATACGGAGAGAGATTCGATGGCAAAGAGTAAGTCCAAAGCAGGCAAGATTTCAATTGACGGTCTGCGCACCTTAATTAATAAAACTTCGGGCGTGGAAGTCGCCCACAATCTGAAGGAAGCAAATCCTACAGAGGTTACAGAATGGATTCCCACTGGCTCGCGCTGGCTGGATTCCATCGTGTGTCGTGGCCAGCTTGCCGGCATCCCCGTTGGCAAGTTCACAGAGATTGCCGGTCTTGAATCGACGGGTAAATCTTTTATGGCTGCACAGTGCGCCGCAAATGCCCAGAAAATGGGCATGAATGTGGTGTATATGGATTCAGAGTCAGCGATTGACCCAGGTTTCCTAGAACGAACCGGATGTGATTTAGAGAATCTGATCTATGTCCAGGCACAATCAGTGGAACATGTTCTAGAGACTGTCGAGGCTGTATTAGCCTCTGGTGCCGAACGAACCCTGTTCATCTGGGACTCGCTGGCTCTGACTCCTACTGTGTCCGATGTGGAGGGGGACTTTAATCCCCAATCCACGATGGCAATGAAGGCGCGTATTCTCTCAAAGGGAATGTCTAAACTAACAATCCCGATTGCGAATACAAAGTCCGCCTTCCTGGTGCTCAACCAGCTAAAGACTAATATTCCGCAGGGACCCAACGCACGTATCGTCGCAATGACGACACCCTATATCACTCCAGGCGGAAAGGCTATGCATTATGTATATTCTCTGCGCATCTGGTTGACCGGGCGTAAGGCGAAGTCTGCTTTCATCGAAGATGAGAGTGGTTTCCGCATCGGTTCCGAGGTGAAGGTGAAGCTTGAGAAGTCTCGCTTCGGCACACAGGGACGCAACTGTGCGTTCAAGATCCTATGGGGCACCGACGAAGTTGGTATTCAGGATGCCGAGAGTTGGCTGGAAGCCATCAAGGGCTCCGATAATCTCAAGCAAGCCGGCGCATGGTTTGCGCTGGTTTATAAGGATGGCACAGAAGAGAAGTTCCAGACGGCTCATTGGGTGGAGAAACTCAAGGACGATAAGTTCAGAGGCCGCGTGTTTGAAATCATGGACGAACAGATCATTCGTAAGTTTGATATCCGGGAAGGCAACGCCGAGGATTTCTACGACGTAGATAAAGAATGAAAGAATTTGTAAAGTTCTTCCTAATCTGGTATAGTCAGCAAATGGCTATACCTTTTTGGATTGTGGGACACGTGCATTTACACTTTGCCAGCTATCACAGTGCCACCGAGTATGGGGCTTCTTTATTAATGCATGTGATGGTGGCCACCGGCTTCTGGCTCGACTGGAAACAAAATAAAAAGAAGCCTTGACAAGAGTCACGCAATAGCGTATACTCAATAGTGTTAGGGGATAACACACATGAAACGAGTCATGATCGT
>Ga0208030_1000214_pt1 | contig 43600 bp, 45 predicted proteins | sample MalvirDeepMed_M9_FD_184246 | JGI IMG/M metagenome (GOLD analysis project Ga0208030, IMG submission 184246) | Marine viral communities from the Global Malaspina Expedition - Malaspina viral metaG DeepMed_M9 (SPAdes) (version 2) | ecosystem: Environmental > Aquatic > Marine > Oceanic | place...
GAATAATATGGAAGAAGAAAAAAGAACAAAGATAGAGCTTAGGTTAGCACACCTACGGCAAGAGGCTGTGTCTTTGGGAGACTCTTTAACAGGGAGCGACCCAGAGTATATGCAAACTCTTGATGCGTGGTATGATGCAGTCAGAGAGATTGAAGAGATTGAATATGGAATGAGACCTCCATTTCTTTCTGGATACCTTGCAATACCTAAAGGCATGGTGGTATTAAGAGGTGGAGACTATCCATTAATGGAAGGTCTTATTGATGAGAACTGCAAACTTGTGGTAACAGAAGAAGCTTTAAAGAAAGCAAATCCATAGAAGCAATGCCTGAATGTCCTAGCAGAGTATCGCTGAATGACCTAGGTAAGCTTAAAACAGCTATGGATTAAGCAGGGGGGAAGAGCCTCATGGGCAGGTCCCGTGGACGAACTCCCCTGCATTATAGACGAGGGACTGATTGGATAGGTGCTGGTCTGCAAAACCAGTTTAAGCGGGTTCGATTCCCGTCTCGTCTTCAAAAGTATTAGGCAGAGTTGAGAGTTGATACCGTGAGGTCAGCCAAGGGCTTTAGATAGGGTAACTTTCATTGCCCACTCGAATTGTAGTCCTTTTTGAGGCTCTGCCGACATTAAGTAAAGGAGAATAAAATGAAAAAAGCTGACTTTAGTGGAAAGCTAAAAGAACAAAAGATAGACAGGTTAAATGATTATATATTTGAACTGGCATCTTGGTGTTATAATGTAGAAGGTAGTGCTTATATGAAAGAGATGCACGAAAGAACAGAAGAAACTGACCCTGGTGGTTATGCTATAGGTAAGTTTCGTGATATGCAGAAAGACTTTGTGTGGTGGTATGGTGGATTAGATGCCGAGCACAGAAGACGATTAGCTAAAATAATATATGAAAGGAGGCAGAATCGTTATGAGCAAGAAGATAGATAAAGACAAGATAGTTGAGGGCTTAGAAGCAGCAAAGACTATATATCCTGAGATATTTGGAACAAGTAGTTCTTTTGTTGATGACTTCAATAAAATGCTGGAGGTTATAGGACATAATCCTTCAGATAAAATGAAAGAAAAGTTAGAAAACCTAACAGAAGCGTCAGATAAGATGCTTAAACAAGAAGAAAAAACAAAACAATCAGTCAAAGCAGCACAAGCTGAGATTGATAAACTAAAGAAAGAAGGTATATAATGGGATTTGATTTATACGGAGAAAATCCAAAAATGCGTAAACCTGCAGACAAGTTTCCTGTCTATGGCAAGTATGTAGATATGGGCTTTCAAGAAAAACAAAAGGTCTTTAAAAAAGATGAAGCTCTACAATCTATGTATTACAAAGAGATGTCTGAGTATGAAGAAGCTAACCCTGGTTTCTATTTTAGGAACAACTGTTGGTGGTGGAGACCATTGTGGAATTATGTTTGTGAAAACTGTCAAGATTTCCTTGATGATGATGATTGCGAAGCAGGTGGCTATAATGATGGTAAAATAATCAACCAACGTAAAGCAGGCAAAATTGCCAAAAGGTTAAACTATATGCTAGATGAAGGGATTGTCAAAGAGCATGAAGTTATGCATGAAGCAGAAAGACTTGCTGCTAAAGAGAACAATAAAGGCAAGGAGATTGATGATGAAGGTTACATGTGGGGAGCAAGCTATCCGTTCTGCGAAGATAATGTTAGAGAGTTTGCTAACTTCTGTGCTGAGTCAGGTGGTTTCAGTATATGTTAGAAAACATGTTTGGGCTTTTAGTTATCATTCTTATTATACTTACCATTATTGGAAAGGTATTGAGATAGCCTTGAGACTAAATAAGACTATTAACGAGTATTAAAAATAATTTTAATATTGCTTGGTATATTAAAGTATTTAATGTATTATTGAATATTGAGATTTGCTTAAAAAGAGGAGTTATATGGATACAGAACATACAACATATGTGATTAAATCTATTCCCAGAGACACCTGGAGAAAATTTAAGATAAGGTTTATGGAAGATGGATTTGACACATGCAACAAAACGCTGTTAACAATCATAGATAAATATTCCAAAGGTGAGATTAATGTCTCAGGCTAGTCCTGTTGATATTGAAGGCATTTATAAAGATTACATATCTAAAAAGAACGAAAAAAATAGAGCTGAACGTTACGTAGGCAAGGAAGAATACTACCACGCAAGCAGTACGGGCTCCTGTTCTAGAAAGATATGGTTTGAATCTATTCAGAAGGCTACGCCAACTGATGAGCCTGACAATAGAGCGCAGAGGCTTCTTCGTTTAGGAACGATTGTTCATGATGACATACAAAATGCTTTGTTACAATACAATGTAACAATACATAGTAACAAAGAAAAAGAAAATAATATAAAAGAAAAAGAAACTAAATTCTTAGTAGAAAAGGAAATTATTTTACCTACCTTGAACGTCAGAGGTTTTTACGACCTTGTGACGTTAGCATCCGAGAAAGTTTACCTGTTTGATTTTAAGACTATGGCAAGTTATACTTGGAGTAGGAAGTTTGGGCATAACAAAGACCCTAATCCTTCAAGGCTTCACGAAATGCAACTTGGCACTTATGGGCTTGCAGTTAAAGAGGAGTTTGGTAGGCTTGATGGTATGTATCTTTGCTACTACAAGAAGGATGATTCTAGACTTAAAACTGTCCCTGTCGCTATGACTTATCTTGGTTATGCAGAGTCATATTGGAGGGATATTAACAAAGAACATAAACTTGGAATCCCTATGTTTAAGGAAGGTATATCACCTGCTTATCCGTGGATGTGCAATTACTGTCAGTTCAAGACTTTATGTTCGCCAGTAAACCTAAAATAGGAGTAAGCATGATAAAAGAAAAAGACCTAAAGAAACTCCATGCCGAAACGCCTGTTAAAGAGAGGAAATACAGAGTTGGTAATACTTTTGAGTATAGTGGTAAAAAGTTTGCTAATATGCTTTGTTATGTTGATGCACGATATGTGCAGGACAAGCTTGATGAGATTATAGGTGTCGGTAATTGGAGTTCTGATTTTACTGAAATCAAAGGAAGTTTATTCTGTAGGATAACTATTAGTTATCTTAGGGATGATAAAGAAATTGGAATTGTTTCAAAGATGGATTGTGGAACAGAATCTAATGTAGAAAAACAAAAGGGCGAGGCTAGTGATGCTTTCAAAAGGGCAGCAGTTCATTTTGGTATTGGCAGGGATTTGTATAATCTTGATAATAGCAAACATAGAGTTGAAATGATAAAAGGCACTAATGGTAAGTATTACCCGCCCAAGAACTGGAAACCAGAACAAAAATAACAAGGAGTACTATGGAAGACATGAATGAAGTGTTTAATAGCTCTACTGAAAGCTCTGTTTATATAGAGGGCAATGAAGAGCCTAAGAAAAAGTTCATTCCAATAGAGCCTGGAGAATACACTGGTCACATTACAGAGTATTCATCTAGAATTGTTGAATGGACAAAGGACGAAGAATCTTTTAAAGCAAGAGTTCACAACTATAAGGTTGAACTTAAAGTTGCTGACGAAGAGTTTAATGGAAGAATCTTTCGCTCAAGTGGAATATTTCAATTCTTAGAGCCTCAGAAAGGAGATACGTTTGTTTCTAACAAAGGTGGGAACAAATCTTATCTTAGATTCTGTGAGGATATAGGAGTAGAGTGTGAAGAGGTTGAGCGTGAGGTTGACGGAGAGAAGCTTAAGGTTAAGCAACTACCTAATCTTACTGAGAAAGATGTGCTTGGAGCACCTGTTATAGGTGTGTTAAATTTTGGTAAATCATATAAAGATAAAAATGGGTTTACAAAAAAGCCAATGCAGGTCAAATTCATTAAGAAATGGGCTGATGGAGAAAGGTTGGATATTAAGACTGCAAAGGAAATTGAAGATGATATTCCATTCTAAAACATCAAAAAAGTTAATAAGTAAGGTTATGTATGCCTTTGGCGTAAAACCTACTAAAATAGCTAAAATAATAGGCGTATCTAGAGCAACTGCTTATAGGTATGTCAAATAATATTACGTCAAAACCTGTTGTGCCCCCTTATGTCCGCACACAATATGCCATAATACGCAACAGGTTTTTTCGTTTCAACTAAGATAAAAAGGAGAAAAGATGGGTAGAGCAATTTCTATGGAAAATGATATTGATGCCCTTTACAGAAGAGTAAGGGACATTGAAGATAAGGTTGACCGCCTTATAACTGCTATGGACTTAATTATAAGTGCTACCGCTAAAAGTTCAGAACCTAATGGTAAGAAGGGAGAGGAAAAAAGTGAAGGGACAAAAGCTAAGAAAAAAACCGACAGTAAAGGAATTAAATAGTAGGCTTTGCGACTTAGAAGGGTCTTATGAAAGAACAGTAATGCCTTTGCTAGAGTTTGTTCACAGGATGGCACAGTCTACTGATGTGGCTTTTGCTGAATATCTTAGGTCAAAGGATGAGCTTGATGAATTTGTGTCTCACATGAAAAAAGTTAATCAAGATTTATCTTCTAAGGATTCTGATAAAAGTGAAGAAGGAGATGATAAGGATGATTCAGACAGAACTGAGGATAGTATATCTGACAAGTAATGGTAGAAAATTTTTATCAAGAGACCTTGCAGAAGATTATCAAAGATGTTACGATAATGAAAAGTTAGAAGAGGAGCTAAATATGATAGAGCAATTATCTATAGTTCTTGAAAGCGTTTTAAAGAAAAATAATTGGGGCATATATTATAAGTCAAGCCCTCTTGCAAATTTACCTGTTGATGGTGATGCACCTATATATAAAGTAAATGATGTAAGTTATGAATCTTTAATTGACGCTGTTAAGAGTGAAATTGTTTCTACGGAGGGAACGGATGATACACAAGGGTAATGCCCTTGACGTTCTTCCTACTCTTAAGAAAAAATCAGTACAAACGATAGTGACTAGCCCTCCGTATTGGGGGCTCAGAAATTATGACAATGACGAGCAGTTAGGGCAAGAAAATAGTCCTGAACAGTTTGTAGGAAAACTCGTCTCAATTTTTGGTTGTGCAAAAGATATTTTAAAAGATGAAGGAACGTTGTGGGTTAACATAGGAGATACATATTTCGGAGCGAAGGGAGGCTCTTGGAATGGAGATAACAGTATAACAACAGATAGTACGGGCGAACAATATAGATTAAAAAGAAAAGCTCCCCCAAAACACTCTTATCTTAAAACTAAAGACCTTGTTGGTGTGCCTTGGATGTTTGCAGTAGCAATGCAAAAAGAAGGTTGGTACTTAAGGCAAGATATAATCTGGCACAAGCCTGTGCCTATGCCAGAATCAGTTAATGATAGATTACAAAAATCTCACGAGCATATATTTTTATTCTCAAAGAAAAAACACTATTACTTTAACGCAGAAGCCATAGGTACAAAAAAGAAACATGGAGAAGGCTGGGTTAGACGTCATGACGTTTGGGATATAGCCACATCAAATTATCAAGGAGCTCACTTTGCAGTTTTCCCCGAACCACTTCCAGAATTATGTATTAAAGCAGGAAGCAGAGAAGGAGATGTTGTTCTTGATACTTTTATGGGAAGTGGAACGACTGCTTATGTAGCTCAAAGGCTTGGAAGGAAATGGATAGGCATAGAATTAAATGAAGATTACATTAAAATCATAAAGGACAGAACATCACAAACCGAACTATTTTAAAGAAAGGTAATAAATGGGAAAGGAAAACGACCACAATCTTGTGGCAGAGAAAGCTATTTTAGGTGGCGTTCTTAGAAATGAAGAAAATTTTGACAAGGTTTCTCCTTATCTTAAAGACGAAAAAGTGCTTAAAGATTTTGAGACTAGGCTCCTTTGGAATAAAATAAAAGAATTAAAGGAAAGTAAAACGCCTATAGACCTTATAAGCGTATGTAATGCCTTAACTAAAGATGACAGACTTTTAGGATTGAATGAAGATTTTGTAGTTGGTTGCTCTGAGATTGAAAGCTTAGAGACAAGAACAGAATCTTATGCTTCACAATTATACGAGAAATATCTTTTAAGAAAAATTATAAATAAATCAAAAGAAATACAGGAAAAAGCAGAAGGTAATTATCCGAATGTTTATGAGACAATTAATGAAGCTCATACTCTTATTGGAAATCTAATAAACATAAAGCCCTCCAGAGAGTTTAGCGTTAATGAACAGTTAACGGAAGCTATCAACGATATAAGTTCCAAAGAAAAGAAATTAATTGATACAGGATATGAAAGTATTAACAGATTCGCAGGTGGATTAACACGAGGCGAAATAACTATAATAGGTGGAAGACCAGGACACGGGAAGACGACCTGCATGCTTAACCTCCTTGCAAAAGCAGTGTCGAACGGATATAAGGTTATCTTATTTAATAGAGAACTCCCTAATTCTGAGGTCTTTAAAAAGTTAATCTGCCTTGAATCTGAAAAATTATCCTACTCAATGGTAAGGAAAGGTATTTACAATCAAAACGATTTAGACGAACTTGAAAGAGTTAGAAAACTAATGCTCACAAAATACGCTAGTGAAAGGTTTCTTATGTTTGATGATATAAGAGATTTTGCTTCTTCTGTGCCTGAGATTAAAAAGTTTAAACCTGATATAATATTTGATGACTATATACAACTTATTTGTACAGATTCTAAAGATGATAGAAGATTTCAGATTGAGAAATTAGTAAACAATTACAAATGGTTATCAAAAGATATGCAATGCGCAACTGTTATCGTGTCTCAATTAAATAGGAATGTTGAATATAGAGGAAGTAAGATGCCTTTGTTATCCGATTTAGCTGAAAGTGGCTCAATAGAACAAGTGGCAGAGAATGTATTCTTTGTTTTTTATGAATATAAGGCAGACCCTAAATCTAAACTTGGAAGTAACGTTATAACCTTGTGTGCAAGGAAAGTGAGATATGGTGATACAGGTAGTGTAAATCTAGGATATGATGGAGATAAGTGTACAATTTATAATGATTTAAACGAATTAGAAAATAGGAGGCAAATAACAAATGAAGACATCCCATTTTAATTATATAGGAATAGACCCTGGAAAGTCAGGTGGAATAACTAGGCTATATAAAGGTTACATTGAATCTTTTAAATGTCCTGATAGTGCTGAAGGGATGAGTAGCTTATTTAAAAATATGCTACAATTTTGTGATGTAAAGATTCCTTTAAAAAATACTAAGTTAGTCATGGAAAGAGTTTGGGCAAGACCAAGCAATTCAACAAGAAGTGCTTTTGCTTATGGGGTTAACTACGGGCAATGGCTTGGTATATTTGCAAGTTATGGAATACAAATTAATACAATACTTCCAACAGAATGGATAAGATATTATAACTGTGATAAAAAATTAGAATACAATGAAAGGAAAAGGTGGTTGAAACAAAAGGCTCAAGTAATTTTAACAAATTATAGAGCTCATTGCTGGAAAGGTGTTGCTACACTAAACCTTGCTGATTCTATCTTGATTGCACATTATGGAAAAAAAGAATATTTCAGAAAATAAGAAGAACCACGATAGGCGTACATCTATTATAAGCAAAGCCTCTGATAACGGAAGGTGTTGGTGGATTAAACAGTATATAATAGGCAGTATGAATTTCGGAAGAACAAAAAAAAGAGGGGAGAGTTCCTAACTCGTGAGATTAGGAAAGTAGCATTCCTTTCGCTGCTTGGTTTGCTCTCCCCATTAACTAGGGGAAATAATAATAACACTCAGGTACATTGCTGATGTATTTGGAAGACTTGAAAGAGAAGTCAATGGGAGGTGGTGCGTCATGACAGACGAATATATAAAAGGTTGGGATTTGGATTTAAAGTTCGGAAAGATGGGAGAAGACTTTACAAGAGATGTTTTTGAAGGCAACTCAAAAGTTGAAGTTAAAACTGAGCGAGACATCTGGAAAACAACTGGAAACATAGCAATTGAAATTAGGTATAAAAACCAACATTCAGGCTTAACTACGACAGAATCAGGTGTTTGGGTTCATTTATTGGCCTACAATGGTGTCATAGAGGGAGGATTCATCTTTAAAGTAGCTGACCTTAAGGAAAAAATAAGAAGGCTTAAAAAAGAGGGAAACCTAAAAATTGTTATGGGTGGTGATGATAATTTAAGCCAACTTGTTCTTCTTCCAATAAAAGATTTATTCTAATTCCTTAGGTAAATCTCCTAAATATTTCTCTCTAAGTTTAAGAAGTTCATTGTTTACCCAATCCAAATCTACCTCAGCTTTTTTGAAATCAATTGTCCATAAAGGGTCTGAATCACTTTCCATAACTTTAACTAATTTTTTAATTTTTCTTGATTTCTCATAATTAGGTTCATCTTTATAAAGTTGTTCAAAATCATGTTGGGTAACATACAGGTCATGAATTTCCTCAAAAGTCATTTGTTTATTACTTACAGGGTCTGTCCAGTAAACTCCATCCTTTTCTTTATAAACCATATTAAATGGGGAACTCTCAGTAGCTAAATACGTATAATAAGCTCCTATTTTCTCTTCAAAATCATCCACAAATTTAACAATTTCTTCTTGGGTTATAAAATCTAATACATTTTTATCTTCAGTGTCTTTTACTTTAAGATAAAGATTCCAAAACGTGTTAGACGCTTTCTGTTCTTTTTGCACAAGGTCATTATAAAACTTTTCTCCATCTTTACCATTTCTAAAAATAAGCCTTCCATTTTTATCTTCTCCTACTGTGAAAGGTGTTAAAATTCTAGGACTGTATGTTCCGTCTTTTCTCTTAAACCATTTTATTGTGCCATTTTTATCTTTGATTAAATTGAGTCCGCTAATCTCAATCAGGTTTTGAGGGTCTAAAAGTCTAACTGTTTCCTTATAAGCTTTATCTATAGATTTAGAAGAAGGGAGCCCTCCATTTTTTGTGTAATTTTGTGTATAACTCATAGTCCAATATGTGTATATAAGTTTATCTAACTCTTTAGGGTCTAATAACCAAAATCCATCTTGAACGTTCTTTCTAAATTGACTTAAGTTTATAACATTAGAATCTTCTGTAAAAAAGTCTTCTAATCCTATCGAGCCATCTGGTTTTGTAACATAATTCCTATTCTTAACCAAGTCATAAATATCTGCATCTGCAAGTTCTTGATATGCTTTTTTAATTTTTTCTTTTTGAACAAGCAATGGGTTAGTTTTAAGACCTTCGTAAAGAAGTTTTTTAACATGCCCATAAGTTTTAAATATTTTAGAAAGAGATTCGTCAGCCTGTTGATAAATATCTTTTCCAGCTTCCCTTGGATTATTCCAAGAACGTATTAAGCCAGCTACACCTACCCATGTATCATGAAGTCCACTGAGCTGAGGTATTCCTAAAACTTGTTGCCAATCGCTTCCTGAGAAAGAAGCTTGAGTTATAGGCCCAAGCATACCAATAAATCCTTCTCCTTGAACAATATTGTTTAGAATCATTTTAGTATTATCATCTTGATGGTCAGGAATTTTTCCATACATTCCATAGGACATGGCTGCAAGTATTGAGGCTCCAAATAAACCTCCAGCCATCTGAGCAAAAAGAGGGAATATTGTTCCATTTTTTCTTCCTAGATTAACCATTTTAGCAGCATTATATGTGCCTTGCATAGCCATCTTCTTAAATAGTAATAAATCGCTAATATAAGCCGTATCCATAAATCTTGGAGTGAACCCTCTAAGCGTTGTTCCTTGAGTCCTCAAAGAACCCATATATCTAGCTTTTAATACCGTTTCCATATACTCTCTTATTTCAGTGCCTCTTTTGCCTTTATCTTTAATACTAGAGAAAGTCGATAAATTATCCAATCCTGTTCTTTCTAAAATAATACCATGTTTGGTTAAAAGTTGTATTTGTCTATCATTTAAATTCCACCAAGTTTTAAGCCAACGTTTTGATTCTTTTGAATTTTTTTGCATATTAAAAGATTTTCCATTGTAATTTGCAAGATTTATATGTTGCTTTAAAGCTATTATAGAAGCATAATCTGTAGACCATCTGTTAAACTTTTCTCCAAAAACTGTTCCTCCAAGGCCAAAGCCAAAATCAAGAGGCATTTTTAACCATTTTGATATTTTGCTAGTTCCTGCTCCTGAGCCTATGTCGTAAATTCTAGTTCCAGCTCCTTCTAAACCCATATCTTTTACATTTTGTCTATAATCTGCTGAGAATGCTTTAAGCCAACCAAGAAATGTTGCATTACCATAAGCTGAATAGTTCATCATTTGACCTACAAGAACATTTTTAGCTCCATGGACTAAAGGTATCCCTAAATATGCTTTAGCCACTATTCCTGTCACAGGTGTTAATGCTGTCCTTCTTATATCATCAAGAGGGACATCCTTATTGCTCAAGCTTAAAGCCGATTCAATAACCTCAACAGAAGCTTTAGCTATATTCATAAGCTGAGGGTCTTTTTTAACAAGAGAACTTTTTAGTATTGTTCTAAAAACAAACTCAGATGACTTTCTACCTGACACTCCTTCTATAGATACAAAATCTGGAAAATACTCCATCGCTGATAGTAATCTTCCCATTGAATATGTGTAACCACCAATAATGTAATCAAAAGAATTTGGCCCTATTTCATAAGTAGAATGTTCTGATGTTGCTCTATAGCCTTTGGGAAGAATTTTATTCAAAATCCATTTTGCTTTAGAAGCTCCAGGACCTCTAAAATTAGGAGAACTCACATAAGATAAATCAAGCTCTTTCATGCTTCTTCTTTGTAAAGGGTCGGCAGTAATTTCACTAGGAGAGAACTGCATTCTAGAAGCAAGGCTTATTTCTATATTTTCTCTAGCAAGCTCAGCTGCTGATTGAAATGTGCCCTCTTTTTTTATGGAAAATTGCATTTTCTCTTGTGTTGTCATGTTTCTTATTTCAGCATCAGTTAAACCTGATTTTTCTCTTATAATTTTATTAACCTCTTTAGGAAGCTCTTTTTCAACAAATGCTTCATAGAAATTGTTGCCTTTTTTGAAATGATTTTTAAACTCACCACTTACCCTTAAATGACCATAGTTTTTAATCCATCTTTCTCCATTAACTCCATATTGCTTGATAAATTTCCCATACTGTTTAACAGTGAATGTTCTTTTTGCAACCTCTCCTAGATTAATCTTCCATCCATCATACCAGTTTTGCAAGACATCTAAAGCAAGGCCTTCAACAGTATCTTTTCTATGTTCCCATGTTTTTGTATCATAAGCTTTTTCTATCACCTCTATCTGCCTTTTACCATAAGCTCCATATTTCTTCTCAACAAACCTCATATCAGAAAACTTTTCGCCTTGTCTTCCCGGTTTAACACTTATCCCAGGCTGCTTACTATTTTGGGTATAAATTTTTTGAGCTAAACTCACATCTTTGATTGATGCTAAAATGCTAAGCATATCCTTACTCTTAAGCCTTGCAAGCCAATAAGAAACAGGATTTTTTATAGGCCTCCATACTTCAGTTTTAAACACAGGGTCATAAACACGCTCACTTGCTAACGCTGTTATTAACTGCCTTCTTATTATACCATATTCCCCCTGATACCTTCCAAGAGATGAAGTGTAAAGTTCTAATTTATTCGCTAAACCTGGTAATCCTATAGCTCTTAAAAAATCATTTCTAGGCATAAGGAACCCTGCACTCTTTGCCCCTTTTCGTGTTATTTCTGAAATTAAATCACTTATCTTTTTATGGCCAGGTGAGCTTGATATTCTTTTAATTTCAAGCATTTCTTTTTTAGCTTGCTCTACAACAGAAGATTCACCTCTCATAATCTCAGGGCTATTAAGATATTCAGTTAATAATTTTATTTGAGTATTATTTGCAAGTTCAACCCTTCTATTTCTTACGCCAAACATATCTAAAATTTTATTCCAACTTCCATCTTGGATGCCTCTCGCTTTTCTTGTAAGTTTAATATCAGAAACTTTCCTCCAAAATGCAGGCTTTTTATGTAACTGAGCTTTATTTGAAGCTTTAAAATCTTCAAAAGCTATTTCAAACTTTATTATATCTGATATATCTGTCTTAGTGTTATTTTTAAGAGAGAATCCAGAGCCTTGAGAAATATCAATACCTGCAATTTCAGCTATAATATGTTTCATTTCATCGATTTCAACTTGAGTCTGTTTCCCTAAGTAGTTTTTAACGTAACTGAAGAACTTTGCTCTTACATTATTTATAACTTCAAGCCTTACCTTTTCAACCAAAACAGGGTCTTTAGATATTTTATACGCCTCGTTAGCAAAATCATCCAAGAGCTGCTCATTTTCTTTTTTCTTAAATTCTGGATTTTCAGCCATTATCATAGATTTTAAATCTTGTATGTGTTCTTTGGCTGTTTTAATACCCAACGAAGTTACCTTTAAAGCTGAATCTACCGCTATCCACATTTGAGCTGGAAGTTTAATTAATTCAGCCATACCTATATCAGCACGAAGAGCATTATCGAGAGATAGAGATTTTACAAACTTTCTAGCAGCATCTATTCCAGGTAATATAGAAGGATATTCTCTAACGATATCAAAGAAACTTACACCCTTTTCTTTTGACCTTGAAGCTAACTCTTGGGACCATTTTTTCTGTATTTTTTCATAACTCTTTTTACCTAAGACTTCAATAATTCTTCTTTGAATCTCTATATCTTGAGTGAGAGCTTTTAGAAAGTCATTGCTTATATCTCTAACATCCCTTTTAACTAGTGAATTAACTAAATTTTTCCTAATCCTCTCAATCGCCTTTCCTACAGAAGGATTTTTCCCCCAATCTTTTACCATTTCAGAGGTCATCCTAAAACCACTTATAAGTGAAGATGTTGGGGCTTTTAATAGTGCAATAATAGATTGCGTTGAAATATTTCTCTCTTTAGGGTTTACGTATTCAAAAAGCTTATTTAATCTTTCCCCAATATCAAAAGAAAGGATTGCGTCAATAAGATTTTCTGGAGATTTGATTTCACTTTTATCTAAATCCCTCTTTACTCTTTGAGCGTCAACTTCTATTTGAACATATTTTTTAAAAGCTTTTATTGCTTTTATAGTCTGAAATGCAGAACTGTTGTTACTTATTAACCAAGCCTCTAATTTAGCAACCTCTTTAGGGTCAACCCCACTTAAAAGAGCCTCTTGGTATTTTCTGTATACTGCCTCAATATTACCAAGATTTCTATTTGCCTTATCAAATTCCTTTTTAATCCAGTTTGTTATTTTTGTTCTGAATTTACTCTTTTTTGACGCAGTGTCTCCCATCTCTTGCTTAATTTCAACAACATCTCCCTCAACGTATCCTTTTTTACTAATCTCTCTTCCTCTTATCCTATTAGTAATAAAATCAAGCTCCTGAGGTTTAAGTTCTCTGTAAAATTCTGTAACAAATTTTTCAGGAGTAATTTTACCTTGCATTAAATCACGAATAAGCCTCTGTGATACTTCAATAGTCTTCTTTTTTCCTCCTGCTAAACCTTCATACCAAACCTTTAAAACATCCCTTTGCCCTATAGCATACTTTTCTCCAATCATTCTTTTGAAAACTTGTTCTAAATTTGCACCGTCCGAAGGAGCCCCAATCAAATCAAAAAGACTTCTTATTTCTTTCATATGGTCTGTAAATCTTTGTACCACTTTTTTTCTTAACCAGCCAAGGGATGCCGATTCTGTCATACCTTTTAATATTGTCCCTCTAAAACCAACTTTACCTATAGTGCCAAACAAATCTAAAATAGTTTCTCCAGCTTTATTAAGTTGAAATTTACTTACAGCCTCATCAAGCTTTACAGTCATTTTTCTACCTGTTGCTTTATTTGTTACTGTGATTTTTCCATCAAAAATCTTTTGATTTTCGCTTATCCCTCTTGACTTATAAAAATCAATAAGGTCATTATATAACTCTTTACTAATCTCTACCTTCCACATCCCAGTTCTTGCTTCACCTTTTGGCTTCTTTACTCCAGGAGTTATATCAATATAATATTTCCCATCTATTTCTAAAATAGCTTTTCTCGTTAAGTTATTCATCTCTGAAATTCTTACAGCAAAAGATTCACTAGCCATCATAAGTCTAAGCCTTAAATTGGCAGCATTTTTAAGCATATCTCCACCTTTTTCATAGGTTACATTTATGCCTCTTATACCCTTTTTTACCATTGTTTCTGCAAAGGAATATATTCCTTCTTTAAATCTAGCAAAAGCTGGCTTTAACTTCCCAATTAATTCACCTACTTTAGCTGCTCTTCCTGCCCTATAAACCTCTTGCTCGAAAACTTCTTCAAATTTTCTTATATGCCTTTGCTCAATAAAATCTGTACCTTTCTGACCTGTCAATGATGGGCTTTTATGGATATAATTAAAGAATTTTTTAAATCCTTGAACCATTTGCATGTGAGAACCAGTTTGGCCTTTTGCTTCATAAAACTCTATAATAGCTTCCATATCTGCTTTAAACCCGTGAATATCGTTCTTGGTTAATTCAAGTAAATTTCTACCTTTTTTTGAAAATTTATTTGCAAGATTAATAAGAGCTCTTTGGACAGGCTCTGAAAGTTTTAACTTATCAACAATAAGTTCAATAACTTCAGCATTTTTATTCTTCTGAGGCCCCTCAAGAGTAGGTAACTCTCCTCTATTCATTCTTTCACGCATTTTAAGGCTAGGCTTATGAGGCTCAAGTGAAGGGTCTTCTTTAACTATACGGTTTATCTTTTGGGTAACAGTTTCTTGCCCTCCTTCCCCTTTGCCTTTTTTTGATTTACTTGCTTCAAGAGCATTCTTCTTTTTTATCTCCAAAAGCTTCCCGTTCTGGCCTTCGTAAGAATTTTCAATTACATCTTTTTTAGCTTTTGATTTATTGCTAGAGATATTTTTATCAGCACCATCAATTATAGACTCTATTTCAGCTTTAGTTTTAAGCTCATTGTTAATGTAATGGCTAATCTTATCAACCTGTTCAAATATATCTAATTTTTTTAATTTTTTCCACCAATCTGCGCTAGGCGTAAATTCAGATTTTAATGTTTTAAACCTATTCTTAATTTCATTAATCCAAGTCAAAGCCATTTCTTTATCGTTAAATATATTTTTCTTCCCTAGTTCCGTCTCACTACCAGGCTTTCCTCCTTTAGTCGAATGGGAATTCATCTCTGCCACCAATTGGTTAACTCTACTATTTTTTCCTGATAGGGAGGCCATCGTATTATTAATCCAACTCTCAGGGAGTTTAACATCATCAGCGATATTATTATCTTTTCTAATTTTTGATTCAACAGCTTTTCTAAACTCGGCATCATTTTTAATAAGGGCTTCAATAGGCTCTGATGTCAGCTCTAAGAATCTTATTATCTCTATCATTTCTTTCATTCCATCATAGTTTCTTGATATATTTTCAACTGAGTCTAAAAACTTACCACTAAAAGGATTTAATTTATTTGCTATCTGTAAAAGGTTTTTTAAATATGTTATTTCAGCCTTATCTACAGCTATATCTTCAGCCATTTTTTCAATAGCCTTAGGGTCAAGTTTAACAATATTTCCATCTACATCTTCTATCGTCTGGTTCATCTTATCATATGATTCTTGTTTTATTTTTAAACCTTTCGTAAGTTCACCTCTCTTCACAGATAAGGCTAGCTTACCAAGCGTTAATGATGTTTTGATAAAGAATTGATTAGTTTTAAATCCTGCAATTATTGCAGTATTACTAAAAAGACGATGAGTAAAATAATCAAAATAGTTGTCATATTTCGTTTTATCGTAAGCATGCTCAAGCTGGAAGCCTTCATTATATAAATGATGGAATTCTGTTAATGTTGTCATTTGCAAACCTTCGATACCTAATCTAGGAAGTTTTGAAAGCCCCCATTTCTTAAGCATATCCCGCCCAGGACTTTTACTAATATTTTTAGCTAAGTTTTTACTTGCGTTAGCCTGTATTTTAGATAATGTTGTTGAAGTTAATCCTAATGTTAAACCTATAAAGCCATCAGTTAAAGATTGTTTAGATGCATCTCTTATTGCTGCCCATCTATTTAATTCTTTATCTGGGTCACCAGCTTCTATATTAGCCATCTTTTGGTTAGTAAGATTAGAAAGATAATGACCTCCAAGGCTAAATCCGTACCAACCACCAAAATGACTCCCTGCGCTTTCAAATTTACTTAATGTCGCAGGAATAACTTTATCATCAGCAAAGTTCATAACTTTAGACTTAGACCATTGAGCAAGCCTATTAGTGTAATTCTTTTTTAATAACTTTTTACTTAATTCTCTGTTTGCAGCATTAAAACCCTTTCCTAATCCTTTGAAACCCAATTTGCCAATCCCACCAAATGCCATTTGTCCACCGAGCATTGATAAAAAACCATATGGGTCAGCCATTGAAACAGCAAAAGCTGCAACTTCATCGTAAACACCAGGTTTGTAATCTCCAAGATGAGGATAAGCCTGCCTTCCTGTGTTATGAAAATATGCTTGAGCAGCCCATGCTCCAGATAAAGCATAATCTCTACTCTCACCTTTCAACCTAAAAAGGTCGGCCATTTTTTCAGATGACCATCTATCTTCATGCATTGGGGCTTTTGCTAATATATTACTAATTTCATCGTTTGAAGCTTCAGATATAACTTGGTCGCTTTGACTTCTGTCATTATAATTTTTTTGTATTTGAGCATAACTTATTTGTTTTTGATTCCCAAAATCTTCCCAATTTGGAGGCATGAAGCGTACATCTCCACGACTCTTTTGGAATTTTTTATCTTCTCTCCATTTATCAATCTGATAATTATAAAGCTTTCTATGCGCCCCAAGAGTGTCTCCTTGAAATTCTTCTAGAAATTCCTGATACTTATCAGGAAAAGCAGACGCAGCTAAGTCAATATAAAAGTCTCTATCAAAGACATGATTTAGATTTTGTTGGCTAATACCTGCCATTATTTATCTCCTTTTTTCAAACTCTTTCCGTATAATGGGCTCCATGGGGATTTAAAAAGAATATCATCCATTCTTTTGCTTAATTCTTTTTGTTTTTTAACTTCTTCCTCTCCTTGAGCTGTTCCGAGAAACCAATGAAATGATGATTCGAGACCTTCTGTTGGGTCTTTTAATTTATCAATAATATTGTTATTCTTCCATCCTGTTAAGAGTTTATAAGTTTCATTTGTATTATAATTTTCAAGAAGTGTTGCTTTGTTTGGGCTTACCCTTCTAAATAAGGAATAATCAAAATCAGAGCCATATACAGGATGAGGCCCAAGTCTTGCGTATTGAGTACTTATGACTTGAGATGTAGAATGTTCAGTTCTTTTTGAACCATGAATATCACCTACGCCTTCTTCCCAATCATGTTTACCTCTCTCAGCCCATTTCCCATATTCGTAAGAAAAATTAACTCCTTCTTCATAAGTATTGCCTTCTTTTTTATATCTTAAATAAGGAGAGTTACCATCATATAAATTTGCATACTCATCATCGCTCATAGTTGAAATTCTGTGAAGGTCTTCCCATAATTCTTTTGGAAAAAAAGCAGGAGGAGGTGTCATTGTTTTCCATATTTCATTTTCCGAAGTCTGGCCTCTTGTCATTCCAATAAGATTTAATCCTCCTAAATAAGAATTAGAAGCAGATAAATACCTTTTTAAATGTCCTTGATAATCATTTCTTTTCATTCTCTCATAAAACAATCTATTATACACTTCATTTCTCTCTTCATCACTTGTTGCTTGAGTAAAATCTTTATTTCTTCTTATAGAAGAATCTATTTCTAATCCTAAATTTTCTAAAGTTAATGCTTCTTTTTGATATTCAAAATGACCCTCAACAATGCTATTTGCAATACCGTCATATACATTCATTGCCTGAGAATGCTCAAAGCTAAAATCTCTTTGAATTTCAAGAATCTTATTCTTATCCATTCCAAGCATCCACTGGTCCCAACCTGTTAATTCAAGGGCAGGTTTTGCAACACTAAAAATTGGTCTACTTCCAATGTATGTTCCAGAACCTTCATATCCTTGAGTTCCAACAGGTGCTTCCCATCCAAGGGAAATAGCTACATTTCTTAAGTCCTCATCAACTATTGTAGGCTTATCATCACCCCAACCTCCATGCCACAGTCCATTAACTATATCTGGAATCATTTCAAGAATTTCAGGACCTAGAACTATTGCAGCCCCTCCTCTAAGTCTTGGAGAACGTAAAGTTCTTCTTCCAGCATAACTCGTAGCCCTTTTTATTTTAGTTCCAAGCCCTAACTTTATCTCAGAATTTATAACAGCTTGTCTTGCAAACCATTGACTTAAATTTTTAACTCTTCCGTCATATATGCCTTTATAATAAGGGAGACTATATCCACCAGAGGTTCTAAAATCTCCATGCTTAGGGTAAGATGGTCTGTATCCACCTTTTTCCGTCCAACCCTTTCCTTTGACTTTACTTATCATCTTGTCGTAAGGCAATAACCAAAACATAGGAGTCCAATATGACTCTCCTGTTATTTCCCCCGAATCAAAGCTATATAAAGTGCTGTGAACATTATCTGTAAGTAAATGACTTTTTATAGCATATTTCATTAATTTCTTTGTTTGATTTATTCTGTCTTTCAAAAGCTTGCCATCAATGAATTTGTTGTCAATTTGCTGTTGTTCGCTGAGATTGTTTCCAAATATAGGGCTTTCTTCTCCTTTGTTTGTTTTGAACGTAAGCCCATCACCCCAATTAAGAATATTATTGATAGTTGATTCAGTTTTTGTCATATATGAATGATATGATTCGTCATCCCCAGCAATAAAATCATTTGAATTTTTGCTATATCTCATATCTTTAAAATTATCACCTACAGATAATTGGTTGTTAATCTTTCCTTCTTCAATATAAGTATCAACAAAATCTTTTATTTTTTTAAATCCATCATTATGGAACATTACAGCTTCTCTTGAGCCAAGATTTCCAGAACTTGGACTTGTAAGACCTAAATTATAATCCAAATATGTTTCAGATAAATCTTTTGTCCACCAATAAGGAACAAGAACTTTATTGTCAGACAAGTATGATTCTAATTCGTTTTGAAAAACATTTCTTATAATATGGTTTTTTGCTTGAAGATACTCATCGCTACCTTTTTCAATACCTAATAGAACGGCATTATTTAACTCTTCAGTTACCTTCTCAAGCATTCCATTTCTTCCCATTACTCTATTTTTAGCTATATGGTCTACAGCTCTATTCATATTATGCCTAAAAGGCCCAAATGTATCAGTAAACCCATCTAATTCATCAACAAGCATTCTTCCAAAGAAATTTTCATCATTATACATACCGTCTTCATTTTCATCAACAAAAGATTCACCTTCATCCCAAAATCCACTTTGATTAGAATCAGTAAAAGGTTCTCCTGTATTCTTTAAATCTTCTGCCATTTGATATCTTTGAAAGCCTCCTCTATTGTTTAATACATCAGGCTCTCTTTTTAAAATTGTTTGTACTAAACGATTATCCATGTAGAATTCTTTATTTCCATATTTATTCTCAGTGCTACCCCAAGCTTCAATTGATTCATTTTGATTTGCAGCCATAACGTCAGAAGACTGATTATAACTTGCGCCTTTTTCAAAATTAGAATATACTTTTTCAGAAACATAATCAGATAAGTTTAATATAGAATGATACTTTCCTTCTGTATCGAAAAACCCATCCATATCATACTTATTGTTATACCAAGAGCCTATAGACATATAGTTTCCAGGATTATGATACTTTACGCCTCCATCGTAATAAGCAAAGCCTCCATCAGGCATTTCAACTTCATCTAATTTATTTAAAGTGTAAAGGTCTTGTTCGCTTATTTCGTTTTGGTTAACAAGTTGCCCAGAAATAGGGTCTCTATGTCCTTGAACGGCTTCATTGGTATAACGTGTATCAATCTTAACTGAATCATTTAATTGTTTTTCGCCTTCTTTTGTTATAAGCCCACTATTCTCGTCATGAATTGACCCTTGATTGATTTGAGTCTTCATTGCAAACTTGTAGTGTAAATAATTATTAAAAGGAAAGTTGTTGAGGTTACCTTCTTCTTTGAGTTTTGAAAGATGATTGAATGTAAATTCATAAAATGAATCATCCATGCCATCAGCCTCTACGTTTTGAATGAAATGCCTTAAATCAACAGCATTCATAGATATATGCTGACTCATTACAGAGTCGAATTCTGTTCCTATTAAGCTATTTACGCTTAATTCTAAAGGGTTTATTTTCCAATCAAAATTATTTCCATTTGACATTTACTGACCTTTCAGCCCTTTTACGTAAGTTTTTACGTAAGCATCCCAATCTGCATCTCCAGTTGAAGTAGCTTCCATAATCTTCATTACCTCTTCGCCTGATGGTCCTTTAAAATACTCTCCAGCTCCACCTACAGCTATAGGGACTCCTGACCAAAATACATGCTCATAATTTGCTGACAACATAGACGTTTTTTGTTTATTTATAAGGGTTTCATAATACTTATTAACAAGTTCCCTCATTGCATCTTCATCAACCACTATAGGACTCCCTGTTTCATCAGTAAATATATTTTCTCCTAAATCAAATGCATTTGTATCATATTGAAAATCACCACCTATAGCTATGTCTTCATACCAAGTTTTGTCTATAATAGACAAACCACCCGCTCCATCATCTGATATTACACCTATATCTTTTAAATATTTATAGTTTTGGTCACCTTTTGCTTTAGTATATCTATCAAAGTTTCTTTCAGCTCTATTAAAGTCTTTATACGCAGTTTGGGATTGTTTAAGCGCTTTTTTCTCCAAACCTTCCCAATCCCCATTTAAGATAAATTGTATATCTTGTTCAGTAATTCCTGGGAATGCTTTTTTGAATAAAGGGCTATCTTCTGGGATATTAGTAAAAACGTCCCCATATTTCTCAAAACCACTTGCAGGACCACTCCTAGCTAAATCTTTATAAGCAGCAAGGACTATTCCTGATAATTTTTGAAGCTCAGCTATAGTTTCTTCATGTTCCCCTCTCATAAAGTTCAACCCTCCTGGATTTTCATTGCTCTGAGGAAAGGCCTTATCAATATGCACCATAACCTCCTGAATATTGTTAAGAAATTGACTAGCATCCTTAATAGTCCATTCTTTCATAATTGCAAGAGAAGCTTCAGTATCTCCTGCTAAAAATGTATCTTTAACATTTATAGGGTTTGCGTTGTCGCTTATTTTGACATTTGTGCTTATTAGTTGATTAGCTCTTAAGATAGATTGATTGTATTGAGTGTGAGCTTCTTTTCTTTGGTCCAACCTATCTTTTGCTGTAACTTGAGCCATACGAAATGTAGGATTTAAGCTTTCAGGCCCAATTAATGTGGTAGCTAACTCAAATTCCTCTTCAGTATCAATCTCACTTAAAAAATCTTCAAACATAGTTGTTAGGTTAGTTGTTCTTGTATTCCAATAATCTTGATTACGTGCGCTAGGGTCAGCAATACCATCAAGCAAGGATTGAATATTTTCTGGAATTTTTACAGCCATTTAACCGTCCGCTCTTTCAGAGGACATACCGATTTCTTGTAAAATCTGATTAGCAGCATCTCTATAAGCTCCACCTCTCCAGTTTCCAAATTCACCTGTAAGTTTAGTTTGCATATTTTTTTTCATAGTATCTAAAAGCTTCTCAACTCCAAAACCCCCACCTCTCCTAGCCGTTGAAAATGTAGGTGTAAATTCATCAAATAAAGCGTCTTTATCTTTTAATACATCAAGGCCTTCTTCTTTTATTCTTGATAGTATATTAGGTCTATTTTTCATTATATAAGGGAGAATGTCTCGCCAATTACTATAGCCTAAAGTTTGAAGAAGAAAACCTAAATCTTCCTCGTTACCTTCAGAAAATATCTGAACAATTTCTCTAGAATCTATTTCCCCAGGGTCTTCTCCATGTTCTTCCCAAAAATCTTCTATTCCAGGCATTTGTTGCGTTAACCTTCCTCTCTGTATTTGTGGAGACTTTGTAGGCTGTACAGCACTTGTATATGCACTTCTTAAGGATTGCCCAAATTCTGGGTCATCCGATAATAATTCTAATCTTTTTGAAAACTTTGGAGTTAAATGCTTCAAACCCATATCCCCTAATCCTCTAAATACTCCTGCCGCAAGATTACCTAAACCTAAACCTCTCTGTCTCCCAGGCTTCCAAGCTTTAAGAGAAGTAGGAAGTTTAAAGGCTTTGTGAGAAAAGATATCTCCAGCTTTATCTCCAAACTTGCCCAATTTTGGTAATATATGTTCACGTAAACCTAAACCTCTCTGTTTAAATGGTTTCCAACCCGGAAAATGTTTTTCACCCCACTCAGTTGCTTCTTTTTTCATATTAGCGCCTTCAAATAATCTACTTAATAAACTCATAATCTAACCTTTCTTATTTTAAACAATTTAATCACTTGATTTGCTCCCATAAGGCGTAAACGTACCTTTAGACTTTCTACCAAAATAATCAATATCCTTTGTGCCTTCTTTTAATTTCTTAAAATCTAACCAATCATCAGGCATTTTAATTCCTAAAGTGTTATCCAGTAACGACTTTAGAAAAGAGTCAGTTTTTTCCCACACCCATTCTTCAACCTCTGCGGACTTTTCTTCCCAACCTTTCGCTCTCCATTTAGCTAAAAACTCATCAGAACGCTTAACTTCAGAAATTTTATCTTTAAATAAGTCGCTTGCAAGATACTCGTCAACACTTGTAATTCCTTTATCTTCAAACTCTCCACTCTCTATTCCCTTTAAAAGGTCTTTATCATCCATCAAGAGGGTCTTTGCTTCGTTTTTGGCTTCTAAACCTTTAGATATTTCTGTTGTTCCTACTGTTAATAAAGAACTAAGAAGATTTATCTTACTCTGTCTTCCTACTTTCTTATCAAAACTCTCTACAGCTAATTGAGTCTTTTCGCCTAAATACCCAAGCCCTTCAGTATGGCCTATTTTTTTTGATTCATCATGTGCGTAATCTATAGCCATTGAAATAGCCATTATCAAAGGGTTTCCTGATTTTTTACCAGCATCAGTCGCAAGGTTTAGAATTACGTCTAAAAACTCATTTCCGCCTTCCATCTTATCCTGTAAATTCTTCTGTGCTTCTCTTACATTTGTATCCCACCCTACAGAAAAATCACTAAATTCTCTACTCCAATCTATTCGTCTATCTGCGTCACCCAATTTATACCTCTTTCTTCTATATCTGTATATTTTTTGTCATTTAAATATAAAAATAATTGTTAAAATTTACAAAACATTTATCTTGTTATGAATTTCAATGTTAAACTTCCTAAAAAACTATCAAAACCTGCACCGCCATTCTTTATTGTAGGTATTACAATTGAACCAGCTGTTAAATCTACATCATAATCTTCATTAAATTGCACCCCTACTTCTGATGTGCCTATAGTTACATCTGTATCTGAACCTGCTTTAGTAAAAGTAGTAGATGTTGTATCTGTTTGAATATTAGTTTGCAAACAATACCATACATTAATAATTACATCATCTGTAGAGCCATCATTAGCTACAATACCTCTCATATGCTTTAATGTACAATCTTCAGGAACTACATAATGCCCATAAATCCTTCCATAAACAAGAACCATATCAGCATCAAATTCATCCCATTTTCTAAAGTCTTCAGGGTCATCATTATCTCTGAAATAAAATCCTCTTGAAGCTGTTATTGAAGAAGCAATAAAAGGAAATGATTGCCATATAACTGCTCCTGCTGTAATTCCATTTGTACCATTAACAGCAAGACTTCCTGCAAGAGTAGCACTAGATGATGCTACAGTAGCATTAGGATTTATATAAAAATGATTTACATGACTTCCTGATATTTTGTTACTAAAGCTAAATATATTACTTCCAGCTGCATCTGCTGCTGATATTTTCCATTCATCTGCATTATCTTCTCCATCATCTGCTATTATAAACATTTCAGCGACATATCCTGAAGCCCCTTTAACATATAAATCTCCTCCGTCTACTTCTACATCGCCTTTCGCAGTAAGTTTTAAATCATCATCAATAGTCATAGCGGTAGCATAAGCATTTAAAGAACTTCCTGAGCTCCCTCCATCTGCAACATATAATTTAATGGAACCACCACTACCTGAACCTTTACCTCTTCCTGCATAAAGAGATATATGGCCTCCCGCTATATCGTCAGTAGTCCCTGCAGTAGTATTTCCAGCTAGTATAGCTAGATTTTTTCCTACAGTATCATGAGCAGATGCATCAATTGCTATATTAGAAGAAGCAGCATCAAAATTAATATCATTACCATTTACTTGTAAATCACCTACTGAAACATTTCCTGTAGTATCAATAGTACTTGAACCTATATCTATATTACCAAATCCACTTGTGATACTACCACTATCTAAAGCTCCTGTGGTAACTATACTCTCCCCTATATCGCCTGCAATTTGTTTTCCATCTCTATATTTAATAACTCCACTATCTGATACTAAAAACTTGTCTGTATCATCTTCTGCTTGATTGATTGTCTTAACTTTTAAACCTTCATCGTTCTTAAAAGACATATTTTTAATTGGATTTAATGTCAATGAGTTTTCAAATTTAGCTAACTCATCTCCTTTTGGGTTTCCTTTCAATCTAAGATGCTTATTCAATTGAACCCAATCTCTATTTATTTTAAAAAATAAAATAACATTTTCATTACTCTTCCTAAAGACAGCAAAATCCCCACTGCTTCCTAATTTAGGATTTGGCATCATTTTTAATATATGAACATTAGGTTTCAGTTATACTCCAATCTTTGGACTTTTAACTCTATAAACATAGGTTATATCATTAATTTCAAAATCTTCAGGTATAGTGTTTCCTCCTATACTTAACTGAAAAGAATAGCAATCTATCGGAGTTGTGGATATTAATGAAGCAACAGCCCATTGCCCACTTGTATCATTTAAAGAATTCTCATAGTTAGAACCTGTACGATTTGTAGGAAAAGAATCAGTCTCATCGTCAGCCCCATCTGTTCCAAATTTTATATCAATATTAGAGTCTCCTGTGCATCGATATGTTAAATATATTTGGTATATACGCTTTTTATTGTGAGGCTTCCCAAAGTCTTCATCTTTAAGAGATATATTTAAAATTGTATCTTGGTCTCCACTTTCAGGTCTATCTTTCCATTTATAAACTTTATGATTACTTTCAGTAGATATTCTATAAATCATATCTCCTTTGCCTGTATTTACTATATTAGACATACATTGAGAAGCAGAAAACCCAGAAAATGAACCCTGATATGTTCCAATATTTGAAGACCATGTTTTAGATAAAAAGTCATAAAGGAAAATTCTTCCTTCATGTTCCGTGCCTACATGTTTATTTCTTGCATTATATTTTATAATAAGTTTTTTAAATTCACCCGTATAACCAATAACTGGAATAATATTATTAAAATCTGCATTAATATCCCAATAGTATAATTCTGAATTATTATTAACCCAACCTTGGTCATCTCTTGATATCATTCCATCAATAAGATTAATAACCTTTTCTCCATCAAAAACAAAACAGCCCATATTGTTTGCCCATACTACTCCAAATTCTGTTTTTAATGCTTGACATTTGTGGCGAATCCCATTATTGGGAAGTTCAGCAAATACCTCTACAAGATTCCCATCTATAGATAAAATAAAAGAATTCTCTTCTGTTAAAACTACAAGATATTTTTTAAATCCAAACATCTCAATAATAGAATGAATTTCTAATCCAGGAATAGTTAAAATTTCAGATAAAGGAAAAACATCGTTCATAGCCGAAGCAGACCTTAGTATCCTGCTAGGGCCTTCTTGGTAATTCTTATTCATAGCGTAACCATTAAATTCATTAGGTTCTTCTGCTTCATTTATAACAACACCCCCAACATATTCAACTCCATCAACAGATGCTCTAGCATTATATTTAACGTTACCCTGCCCTTCTTCGTTCCACTTATAACCAGTAATACCGCTAAAACTAAAAGTATCATCAGGCGGCTCAGGATAAGTAAAATTCATATCTTTCCACTCTTGATTAAATTTAGGATAAGCAAGACCATCTGTAGTATTTGGATACCCAATAGCATGAGCTGCGGAACCATTAGCATCGTTTAATGTGGTAGTATAAATAATATCATCAGCAATAGTCTCCTGAGATAAATCTCTAGATGTCCAAGGAATCCATTCTTGCTTTTCACCTGCTTGTTTGGAACCTTTAATCCAATCCATTTCAAGCATTTCATGTATTTCGGTAGGGTCAGAGCTATCACCAGCGCTAAACTTTCTTTTAAAATATATTTTTGCGCCTGTGATTCTTTTATCCATCATATTATATCTATCTCCATTTGATGAAAAACAAACAACTGGCCATAACTTAAATACATAAGCATTATCATTATCATCCTCTTCATGAGAGAAACTTACCTCTCCAATTTTTGTTGCTGTTGTTTCTTGTATTCCTAATCCCTCATCATATAACCATGTAGTATAAAATTCATATTCTGCATTATCCCAACCCCCAGTAAACGTATCATTACTTATCATTTCTTTATAAGCTCCAACCGTTTGCTTCACGAATCCTATACCTAATGTATTAAAACTATTTGCAGCGTATACTGATACATCGCTAATTTTTCCAGACCAACCACTATTACTTGGCGTGAATGTTACCAAAGGGTCAGACAAATCAAAATCATCTCCTGATGCGACAAGAACTCTCGCTTTATAATAATTAACTCTTCCATCTGTAGCTGCTGTATCATTATCGTTGGCAATAACTCTTGTTGAAGTACCACCTAAATTTTCGCCCCCACTAACTCTTATATCTAACCCACTACCTGTAGGGCCAGCACAATCTGTTAATGTAAATTGAACAATCCATGAATAATCTGTAGGTGGAGCAGAAGTTTTGGGGTAATAAGCTAAAGAATATACGCTACTTCCAGATTTTTGTATATAACTTTTATTTGTTGCATGTGGAACCCATGTCCAATCATTAGTCCCACTTGTATCGCAATCACCTTTATTACCGCTATTTATAGTATGCCAATAGTGAAGTATTTTTTTATCAGCAGCCGCAGTTGTGTTTTCTGCGTCAGCCTTATTATAAAGCATACCTCCATCATAAACTAAATTAAATCCTGGGAGGGTTTTTGAACCAAAGAAAGTGTTAAAATAAGTTATTACCTGATGGGCATTATTAATTTGTTCATTTCCAATAGCATTATATAGCTGATAAAAATGAACATTTCCTGACATATCTCTTTGATTAGTCACAGCATTTGCTTCAGTGAATATATTAGACTTTGGCCATATTTCATTATCTGTTAAACTAGCATCATGCTCTAATGGCCCTGTTTCCCAAGAATAGTCATAATAAACTTCAGCTGGATTAGCGTTTGTACTTAATGCTCCAAAGTTATTAGTTCCACCTCCATGAGTAGTGGGCTTTCTAAGATTAGCCTCTGTGTAATACCATTCATTTATATATGTTGATAATCCATCTCTTCCAAAAAGATTATTCCTATTAATATACCCTAACCATCTAACGCTTGAATTTCTTCTACTATCAGCAGGGCTTGCTTTAACATTTCTTGCAGTTGCTAAAATTCTTAATGCATCATTAGTGAATCTAAAATAAGGTTTAACAGCATAAGTTATCCCATTTTTTTCAGGCCAATTATTAAAATTGGAATCAATACCTAAATCTGCATCTGTTTGTGCTCTTAAACCTATAGCTCCAGTTCCGTCACTTTCTAAAAGTCCATAAGTGCCAGGAAGAGCCCATGACTTACTAAATCTATTCGCAGAACCTTCTTCATCATAATGTAAATCAAAACACTCACCATCTTGCATTGCTATATATCTTGTAAAAGAATGTTTTGGTATAGTTTTAAAGTATCCACCATGATTAGACCTACTATAATCTGCTGAAGACCTTGTAAACTTCGTTATATTAACATCTGTATCAGAACCGTCAACTACATTAACTAAATACATATAACCACCTATGCCAGATGTTATAGTATCTCCATCAACTTTAAAATAACGATTATTAAGCTCATGAACTGGACTCCCTGTTGCAGTATCAGCGTCATTTACATTAATTCCCCATATGTAAATATAATCGCCATCATTAACCTCAATAGTATAGTTTTCTGCTCCAAAAATTGGTGTAGAAGCCGCAGCTTCCAATTTCAACCTATTGCTTACAGTCCCACCAGTATCATTAGCAACCGATTCTATTCTTCCAATCTGACCATAAGACCATCTTGACGAAAAACTAAAAAGGCCACTTCCAGGGTCAATTAATGGGCGATTAGTTCCCCTTGATTTACCTAGAACATCCGTTGAGGCATCAAGAGCTCCTCCTACAGAATCTAAATATCTATAAGTAAGCCCTTGTCCAGTAACATGGCTTGCTTTTCCCATTAATCGCAAAATCCCTGGTTTGTCATAAACAACTCCTTGAGATTTAGCTAAAGTATGGTCTTTTAAATCCTTTGGAGAAACATAACTATTATATCCTCCACTGAATACAGTTATACTTTTAGTCTTCTTTGCCATTAACTGTCAATTAAAGCTTTTTTAACGACATCTTCAACACTATCCCAAACAGCGTCTAAGATTTTTGCTTCAGTTTTTTCAGAAATAAATGGAATATCAACATTCTCATTCATTTTCTTTATTAACTTTTCTTTCATTTCGTCATTGAATATATATCCAGCAACTATTTGTCCGAAACTATCAGCCATTATATCTCCTTTTTATTTGTTATGCTCCTGCAATAAATATCTCTAAATCGCAACTTGCCGTATCTGCATCAGCTTGAATATTTGTTAAATCTCCTAGGTTTGTACTGGAAGCAGCATCAGCATCTTGAGTTGCGTTCATAACATCTACCATACCACCTGAATTGTCACCATTCCATACCATCGATTGTCCGGCATCTAATTTTATAGCAACTTCATCATTATCTTGGTTTCTAAATGTTAATGTGATAAAATTTGTATCATCAAGATTAGTAAACCTTAAATATTTCACATTAGCAGCAATATATTGTCCTGCTCCAATTATTGATGATAACGTCATTATCACAGCTTCAGTAGTTGTTATAGTTTCAATTCTACGAGTAACATTTCCTATGCTTGAAAATGTCCAAGTAGATTCTCCTCCATAATCTCTTCCATCGAGAGTTAAGCTTTCAGTTAACTTCACAGTTAAAGTGGCAGCAGAAAAACCTGTCTTTCTACTCATTATTTTCTCCTTTTATTTTATAATTACACTTAAAATTTTTAGGTGAATGCGCCACTTCTTCTAATAATTTAAGGCGATTCTCCAAATTCTTTACCTTTCCATCTAATTCGTTATCTTCAAATACATAGCTCATAATCTTATCTAACTTGAAATGTTTAGTTAATGCGTTTGCTACTGAATTTATAAGCATTTTAGGTATTATCATTTTATCCATCTTCCAAATAATTTTTTACCTATTAAAACTAAGCCTATAATAAGAAGAACACTAAATACATCAATTGCATGATTACCGCTATCACTTTCAATAGAACCTATAGGTGTTTCGATTTTAAATTGTTTAGTCTTATTCATTAGGTATTCCTTCTTTTTCTAACCATTTTATAACATCTTTAATCTCGTCTAGTACTAATTGTTCATTTTCTTCATGAGCTTCCCACTCTACAGAAGGCACTTTTTCAAAAACCTTATTTAGTAAACTTACTAAAAAAGTCGATGAACCAGCAGGAGTCTTTTGGCTTACTTCTTTTAAAATGTTTATAAAGCTTTCTTTTTTATCAGGTTGATGTTCTACGCCATATGCTCCTTCACTATGAACTGTCGCATCACCATACTTATCCCATTGTCTTTTCCACTCTGAATAAAGAGAATCTCTAACTGACTGAGGTTGATTCCCCCATTGCTTTGCATGGCCCATTTCTGCAAGCCACTGCTCAAAATAACGCCTTGGCGACATAACTATAGTGTCTTTGGAAAATTCTCCAAGGTCTCTTGAATCTATTCTATAATAACTTCTACTAATACCATAATGGTCGTCTTCTTTCGTAGACCTTAAAAAAGGATTTCCATGTTTTCTCATTACAGAATCAATTGCAAAATGTGCATTTTGCCAATCAGTAGAATAAGTAGATGTGCCATCTTCTCCGTACAGCATATCAGAAACTTCTTTTATTTTATAATTGATGCTATTTGGATTATCTACGCCCCAACGACTTCCCTTCCAATTAACATTACCTTCATCATCATAAAATTCTCTAAGTTTCCATTCAATACTAGGTTTAGTAAGAGAGCCTTTTATACCACTAAGTGGATTTATATTAAATGTAGGATAATCTGATAAATGTTCAAATATATAGTTGTCAACTACCTTATTTAGCATCGTCTCTTGACTTAAACCATTACTCATCGTTCATTCCACCTTTTTCCATAATTCTTAGGAATTTATCTCTTAATCCATTCCCTGATAATCGTGCCATTATCTCTACCTGTGCTTTGAATATACCATTTAACTTCTTCTGTTCCATTTGAACTTGCTTCTGTTGGTCTATAAGTTTAATAATAATACCTTCCAACCTCTTGAAGTCTTGGTCTAGTTCGTTCATAAGAGTAGATTGGATGAACCGATTTTGTTTCCAAATAAAAAACCCGAACGCCATCGCTACCGCTACAGGTATTCCAAATTGTTCCATAATCGCTAAGATATCCATTACTTATTCCCATTTATTAACTCACCCCATAATGAGGTTCTTCCGTTTATTATTTGTATTATATGCACTGTAAATAATCCTTTTGCATAAAAATCTACTATTGCAAATGCATGTGCCCAGTTAATTGGCCTTCCTCCAAGCCAAGTATTTGCCTCTTCCTTCATATCTTTTAAGCACCCTATACTCCAAGCGCTTTTAGGGCCATCCATATGGGTTGCTGACATTTGTTGTATATCATGCCAGTGCCCATACATAACATTACAACCTAATTTCCTAAGATGATTAGCAGTATGGTATTGACCACCATATTGATGGCCGTGATAAAAGTAAAGTTTTCCCATTTTAAGACACTTCCCAAACTTGTAATACGTGTACCCCCTATCTTTAAGATTAACAGCATTAGCAAATTTATACTGAGGTATATAGGGATATTTTTCAACTGCCATATTAAGCCAGTTATCATGATTCCCCTCAGTAATATACTTTTCCTTACAGCCCGACTTGTCCAATGACTCATCGATTTGGTCCATTCCTTTATTAACGTCTTTAATGTCTTCATCAAACTCCTTTATTAAAAATTCAAGTGGTGGTGCCTTTTTTCGTTTGTACTTCCAAGCTGAAAATGCATTCCATTCCCCAACATCTCCTAAATCTACATAAGCATCAGGTTTTACTATTTCAATTGTCTTCTTAAGACAGTTGATTGCAGGTTGGTCGTGAAGTGGAAAGTGTTTATCTGGCGTTACAATTACTCGTTTAACGACACCTTTATCCATATATTATTCCTTAAGCTGTTTACGTATCAAAGCTATTTTATATACAAAGTATACTATAGTAGCAATTCCAACCCCTACTTTTACAATCTCTGGCAAAAAGTCCATAAATTGAACAGTTATGCCTCCTCCTCCAACTATAGCTGACTTTAATGTATCTAAATCCATCAATCCCCCTTAAACATTATCTATTATAGCTGCTACTATGCATTGTATTTTATTACCTCCGGTACCTGCTCCCGATTTTTGCCCAGATATACAATGAATATCAGCTACTGTTACACCATTAAATTTTCCATACCAAGATTCATTTGGAGCTATTTCTATCGCATCAGCTAAATTGTGAGCTGCTGTTCCAGCGTCTAAACATAAATAAACACTATCTGCTGTATTTACTGTTGACCCATCATCTCTATATCCCGTATGTTTTATTAATAAAAATTTTACTTTATCTGCTGTTGCAACTGCATGCATTGCTGTTCCAGTGTCTTCACCTGTTGAAGCTCCAAACTGTAAATAAGTATTTGCGGCTATTAAGTCGGCATTACTTGTAGTTACATCTGTTAATTTATAATACCAACCTTCTGTCCCATCAACTGGAGTATACTGCATAGTTAATCCACTTAAAGTTTTTGATATTTCATCTGGCAATATTGTTGCCGATAAAGTCATTGTTGCGCCATCTGCCATTACATCTCCTTAAATCCTAGGTACACCAAGTTGCCTTACGCCTGATTTGCGTAAAGGATATTGGCTATACATTTTTTTAAACATTTGTCTATAATACATAGCTTTTTGCATATCACCTAAATCTTCAAATAATCTAGATTTTACATAACATACCAAGCAAGGAATAAGCCCTTTATCTAAACCAGTTACTGTCATAATATTTTCATCAACATCTTCAATTTCTCCATACTGTTCATGAAAATGATATCTTAATCCATTAAGGACTTGATTGCCATTATATGTATCATATTCTCCCGATTTAAGCCCGTTATCTTCATCAGTTTCAGTTATAAGCACAACAATTCCAAGTTTATCTCCCTCAGTATACCATGCAAAATAATCATTTGGATAATCTATTTTAGCCATTATGTATTATCCCCTTTCAATAATAAATGAGGGTCTGTTAATTTTGGAATCACATTATATCTTCCATTGGTATCCTTTATTTCAACTCTTGTAATATCAATAATATTACCATCAAGATTATATAATCTTTGGTCTTTTTGTAAATTTTCAGTAAAATTACCTTTTTTAAATTGCCTTGTTGAGCCTATTTCTGTTAAAGCATCATTCATTAATCTCATTATATATTTTTTAGGTTGTCTCCCAAAAAGATGTTCAATTTCACTAATTAATTCCTTAACTTTCATATTATCCCTCCGAATATTTATCTATAAGTTCTCTAAGTTGTTCTGCTGTTTTTGCTTGTGATGTCCTTTTAATTCCACCTTCTTTAGATTGCTTAAAAGCTGCTCCAAATTGAGATAAATATAATTGAAGAGATAATTGATAATCCTGTTTTAAAGAAGTTAACAATGGAACATATATATCCTCATCTTGTTCATTCTGTAATAAATATGTAGCAGCTTTAATAGAGGCACACAACACAATTAAATGGTCAACTTCATTTGGAATTGCTACAGGAGAAGATTCAGAGTCTGGGTCATAATTTAACGAATTCATATTTAAATAAGAGATTTTTATATATGTGGGGGTGTCATTAATGTGTTCTAAATGTGTTGGAAGGGCCTTTACTGTCTGAGCAGAAGATGGGCCATTAAGTCCAACGGTCGCAGGTTGAATATAATATACAGGGTCAGAGATAGTTGCATATTTAACGCTACTAGACTTCGCAGCCTCGAATGCATCAATATGATTTATTTCCCTGCACTCGAAAATTTTATCTACATTCACAAAGGTAGCATCAGTAGAGAAAATAACACCTAAAATTGGCTCAGAAATTGCTTCTCCTGCATATGAAAAAGCAACTGCTGTTTGAGTTGCATATCTAAATTTTTCTGTTCTTGGTATAGAAGAATAAACCTCTCTTATAGAATCTTGTATCCAATCTTGTATATAAGTTTGAATAGTGGCCCCTGAAGTATCTATGCCCGTTAATGAACTTATTCTTGAATCTAATGTCGCCATCTTATTTTCTCATTTTCTCTATAGATTCATCCATAGTTGTAGTGTTAAATTCTAATTTAGTTGTCCCACTCCAAGTTGTACGCATATTTACATAATTTTTAGTATTATTACGTGTCAATTCAAATTCATGGTCACAAGAATTAGGTTTAATAACCTTTTTACATTTATCACAATAAATAAAAATTGCCATTATTTTACATTCAAATAATAATTTCTTAATTTTTCAAAATGCTCGCTTGAGTCTGGTCTACTCATTGCGTCTTCAAGTAAATTGTTAAATTTAAGCCATTCTTTAGCAACTGAATCTGCTTTTTCATCGGCCATAGGGCCATGCAAATCAGTTCCCGGTCCATAATGTTTTACGTAATTTACTATTTGTGAGAGAGTGGAATTTTCTAGAAACTCTATCATTTCATCTGTAACAGAATATTTAGTTGGCATCCCCTGTCGACCCGATTCTTGGGCCATACTTTCTATTACACTTTCTGGAATCTCCCCACCATTAACATATTTTCTAATTATTCCTCCACCTTCGTATCCCATTCCTTCCTCAACAGGTGCTTCCATTTCATCAAGACCTAAATCTGGAATTTCAACATCAGGAGCAATAGGCTCTCCATATTCAAAATTATCACCCATTGGAGTTGTTGTTTTCCTATCCATTGCATTTGAAGCAGGATAATTATATTCAAGTTCCCAACTAGGGTTACTGTCAGCTATAGTTGATGCTCTATTTATACCTTCTTCATTATAAGGTTGTCTAGAGACAACATCACCACTTACTTTATCTTTTACTGTTGGCATTTTAGCCCCTCCTTTTTGCAGCATCTATCACTGGAACAGTATAATTACTATCCTTGCTTTTATGCTTTTTAACTATTTCGTAATCATCAGGATTTTGATTTAAAGCTAATAAATTCTCTTTATGCTTTCCTGATGCGTTATTTTTGTTCTTATTAATAATAATTTCACCACCTTCTGCTTCAATGAGTATTCCTCCTTTAGCATGAGATGAGCCAATCAATTCACCACCTTTTGGATATTTTTTCTTTTTATACATTATAAATAATATGCTATAACACTACCGCTATCTAACTCAATAGAAGCAAATTGTCCGTAAATAGTTGCGCCTGATGGAATTTTAAAAGTAGCTGGTATAGTTGCTGTTAACCATGTTACATCACATTCTGATGTGTCTACTACTGAATCTTCCAAGGCTGTTAATGCAATAAATGGTCCTGTTATTTCAGCTGTTCCATCTATTATAATTGCTCCATTTTGCCCTAATTGATGGTTTTGAGCTTCTATTACTGTAAAATTACGTATTCCTTTTGCCATTTTTACCTCCTGCCCTAAGCACTGACTATGCATGAATGGGCTCGTTAAATTTTAAAGTTATGTTACTTGTAGATTCGGGGGTTACCCTTTATACGATAACCCCCATAGTTCTACAAACTATTAAGCTTTATTGATTTAGCTTATTCATTACCTATACATTAAGAGAATATATGAGTTGCTGTGCCATCACCAAATGTGTCGCCACTAAGAACCCATTTAGATTCTGATATGCATTGGAATTTTACCATACCACCGATAAATCTTCCATCTGAATCTGCATCCATTGTAAGAATGTAGTCAGCTGCTGCTGGGAAATTCCAGCCATCAGTATCTATATTTTCATTTAACGCTTTAACAGTTCCAAGATGGTCCTTATCATGTATTGCAACAGCACCTTGATAAGTATCTGCACTTGAAGCAGCTGTTATTGTTAATGTACCAGTAAAGGTAGTCCCTATATGAAACTCATATACTAAACCAGCCTCTGCAGCTGGAAGAGTAATTGCTATTCCTGCTGCTAGATTTAAATCATAAACTGTACCTGAATCTGCTGCTAACACAGTATATGTTGCAACATCAATATTTACAATTTTTTGATTAGTTTCACCATAGTCACCACTATTTGAATTTAATCTATCACTTCTCATTCATAACCTCCTTAAATCGCTTCAAAGTTGTACAAACAATGTGATTCTGGAAGAGTTATTTCAAGACCTGCTTCTGTAAGAATCATGTCTTTACGTAAATCTTCATCTGCTTGTTGTACGTTTGTTATAATGTGAGTATCACGATTTATACCATTTCCTACAAGAGGTCTATAACTGACTTTACTCATGTCAACTATAGCCATGTAAGAATTAGAAAAACCTCTAAATAAAGGTTCTCTAACTAAGTTTAAATCGCCGTGAATAGTATTAATTGCAAGTAGCTTATGTCCATAAGAACCGTTCACATACTCTTTATCAATATTATATTGTTGGTATGTGTTAGCATCATTAGTTTCTTTAATTAAACCACCTGCTCCGAATTTATTAAATAAACTCATTACAGGAAGTCCAGCTAAAGCTAATTTAGCAGATGAACCTCCACGAGCTGGGTCATATATAACTTCAAAATCAGTAAGAAGTCTATCATAAGTAAACTCCCCTTCTGCTAAAGTTCTATTATATGAAACTCCGGGAGAATATGATAAATTCCCATCTCCAGAAGTAGGGGCAGAATTAGCAACTATGTGCCCTACCATTCCTTCTGAATATTGAATTCCATCTACTCTTGCTCGTTGTCCAAAAAGCATAGCTCTTTCTATATCTACTTTATGCTCTCTTAGTTTTAAGTTCCAGATTCGTTGCCATTCATTTGCATATCCTCTGTAATTTGTCGCAATTGCAGTATTCGTCATTTCTGCGGCCGTTTTAAAGATTTGAGTATAACCGAAGTCATCATCTAATCCTTTTGACCAAACATCAGGAGAACCAGTACCTTCTTCAAAAGAAGTACCTATAACTTGACATTCATTATTATTTGATAGAACATTATACCCTGTACTAAAATCAGAACTTGGTAATGATACTATCCTACCTGTGAATGTATTTGAACTTCCTGCGTCAGTCACAGCACTATCAACTCTAACTGTTACATAAGCATTTCCAATCGCAGCGTCTAAAACTTGAACTGCGAAAACCATACCCTTTTGAAGCCAATTAACATCAGTTGCACTACCAGAAGAACTATCATCAACAGTAAACGCATATTGTAGACCAGCTGTTACAGCTGATTCTCCATTTACGTGTGCTGCTAATTGAAAAGTTCTAGTAGTCCAATCGATTTTTGACCGATTCTCTAAGAATCTAAAAACAGGGTCGGTTGTCGATGCTTTCGACATCTTACTTAAATATACAAAAAATGGAGACTCGTCTGGTGATAATTCAGCAACTCTATCGCCAAAGTCATATAAACGTCTTTGGTCAGGGGCTTGGCCTACGCCAGCCGTAGTGGCTGCTGCTGTAATGTCAGAACTTTTAAGTTGTCCCGCTGTAATTGCCATATCGACACTCCAAATTTAACCCTCTATCAACTGTATAAACCTTCAAGTAGGGCTGTTATTTAATTAAAACTTGTTATTGTCGCTGGCGCCCATAATCCCTTTCCACATAGTTTCATCGTCTGAATCAGTTTGTGGTGTTTGACCATTTAGAATACCTCCAGTAGTTGGACTACTTTGAGTTGTTCTAACATTTTCAAGAGGGCTTTCAGCGTCAGCTGCCGTAAAAGCTCGATACATTTTAAGAATACCATCAATACCATATTCAGAAGGGTCTTTGTCAGCAAACTCAATAAAGCCATTGATTTCTTCAGGCGACATTCCACGAGACTGTAATTCGCCTCTGAGTTTAGTCATAGACTGTTCCTGTTCTAATCGTGCTGTTTGAGCACCAACTTGTTGATTCACTTTTGAATTTATAGTACTTTCAAGTTCTTGTTCTCGAAACTTAAACGAGTCAGACTTTGGGTCATTATAGGCTTCCCATGGGTCAAAATCTTTAGGTCTTTCAACCTTTGGTACTTGATTGGCATTTGGCTTTCCAGATAACTTTCCCTTGATATCTTCAACGATATCAGGTCTAGCCTGAAGAACTTTGCCAAGTTTCTCATACTGTTTAAGATTTTTATTTTCCTCAAAGAGTTTATCCTTTTCAGACTGAAAATATTTCGCCTGACTTTGCCAAGAATTCTCTTGTTGGTCTCCACCTTCGTCTTGCCCTGTGATTTGACCTTGGTTATCAAGATTTTCACTATTCATTTTTTTCTCCTTTTTGATGTCTTTTGTTCAGTTTGACTACGCTATTTTTTTGCTTTGTCGTCTTCGATAGCATGTTTACGTAATCTCTGTTGTTCTAGTTTCACCGCATCATTCAGTCTACCGACTTGAATTTTTGAGTTGGCCTTTTGGCCTAATTCTACTTCTTTTAATCTTCCTTTAAACTTTTCTACCTCAACTTTTTGGTTAGATTGCACAGTTTCTCTTTGAGCTGTTTGTAAATCTCCAGAAAGGTTTTTAATTTGTTCTTCAGCTTGTTGTAGCATATTTTGTAATTTAGCCATTTCATCTGTCCTTTGTAATACTCCTGCCTTATCAAATATTTCTGTTTTCTTAAGCGCTTCAAATCTATCAATCATACCTGCTTGATATGCTTGCATATAAATTTCCCATTCACCCCATTTATTTGAAGGCATTGTTGAGTTCCCTATTACACGAACATCAAATTGACCTACAGTTAAATCATTTTCAATAGCTTGCAATTCTTGGTTTTTATCATCATATAATCTTTTATTGACAGTATATTCTGTTAAGTCATTATTAGGTTGCACAATTCTAAATGTTTTTTCAAAATTATAGTGAGATTTAGATAAATTATAAATACACCTACCTAACCTTCTTAAACTTCCTTCTATGTCTCTTAATTTAGAACGACTTCTTCTTTGCCCTAAATCTTCCATCATCATTGTAGCAGAATAAGTTCTAGGCGCTGCTTCGCTTTGCCCTTGCATCATTTCAAATATACCCATATTTAAATCAATATATCTCTCAATAAGTTGTGGTAATTGCATTATTGAGGAAGCTAAAGGCTGAGGCGAAGGAAAATGTGGTTCCCCAAAAGACGGGTCATATTCTATGGTAGCGTTAGGATTTGCCCAATCTCTTTCTAACTCTTCTATATCATGGACACTTCCTTGTGGAATTAAGAGTTTGAGTCCAGAACTTGCTTGTGCGTGTGATGTGATAAGTGACACCACCTTATTGAGGAACCTTTGAAAATCTTTATTCTTTCTAACATCACTCATTGGATATGGAGTGTTAGTCCATATATTAGGAACAGGAACTATAGGAAATATATCTGTTTCCAATATTTTTTCATATAGCACTATTTGTCCTAAAATGCATGTTAATTTAATTCTTGTTTGAGGTATTTCAACAAAATCAATTAATTTTAATTTAATTTTTCTTTTTACAATAGGGTCGTTAATAAATTCTTGAAACTTTTCAGGTGATATAATTGTTTGTTGCCCAGTCTCTGAATTGGCTATACGATAATAATTAACCTTTATTTTTGAATAATACTCAATAAGTCTATACTTTTCAGCTCCTGCACCAAAATCATAATCTTTAACTACATCAGGAGTATAACTTCCTTTTGTTCTTGAATTGCCAGCGCTAGGGTAATCATCATCATCTAATTCAGATTCTATAGAGTCAATTAAAGGTTTATCTTCTCCTTCAGGTATTTCAAGTAATTCAGGATATAAATCACCTAATTGAAACTTTGTAAATATTGTAGATACCATAATACCCGAAGCATCATCAAAATATCTATGTCTAGCATTAGGGTCAACAGCTACTCTGAAAGGATTTAAATGAGTAAACTTAACTTCTCCACGACCATAATCAGATTCTTTATCTACATATGCATAAAAATACCCAAGACCCGTAACAGCATAATCATGTATGACTTGCTTAAAAGTTTCGTCTCCATCAGATATATCCCATATATATTCAAGTATAGTTTGCCATACTTTTGAAACTCTTACATCAGAATCTTCTCTTGCAATAGCAGAGAATTTAGGGGGCTTTGAAGTAACAATAGCTTTAAACTGCTCTATAGCAGAATAAAGCCTATCCATTGGAACAGAAGTCTGATTCCTTGTTTGAAGTTCGTCTAATTCGTCAGCAGAAAAATGATTGCCGAGATAAAAATCTATATCATTTCGTGCATCAGTATCCCAATCTTTACGTGCATCAGTCCACCTTCTGTACAATTCTTTTATATATTTTACTGTACTATCTTCTTTAATCATGCCTAATAATATAAAAAACTATTTGCCTAAAAACTAATAATATATTAAATTCTTGCCCCTGTTACCCAATTATACTTCTTTTTCCTTGAAACCCACCTGCCATTCTTCTTTATTTTTTTACTTTTTCCTGCTTTTGGATTGCCTCTTGCAAATTGTGTAGAAAGCCAAAAAGCATCAATTGTATCATCATGCGAGCCTTTAGGAAAATCAAGAAGTTCACCAATAAATTCATGCATATCCTTTTTTAAATGAACAGCCCCAGCTTTAAACATAGGCTGCAAACCTTCAAATAATCTATCTTTTTTCTTTTGTTGTCCATAACCTTTTATGCCTTTTTCAATACCAGGCAAGAAAAATCCTTCCTTTTTACTTCTTTTCATTACATAATCTCTAAGCATCTCTTGATATGCTATTGTTTCAATATTTATTCTTTTAATTGGCTTATATCGTTTTGCGATTTTAAATATCTCATCGGCACACTCCATTGGTAAGACTCTTTTTCTCCAATATTCAAGAACATAATAATCATAATCAGCAGTAACACCAATAACCATAATAACACTATAATCATTCCTAACCCCAAGTGTCGAAGCAGGGTCAACACCGATATAAATATTAATGTATTCTTTCCTATCATCCAAATGTTTGATATACCATGAACCAGTGTCTTCTTCAAATCTAACATAACCTTTATAAAAGCCATTTGTAATATCCTCCTCATTAAAGATTTCATCTTCAGGTGATTTGGCTTGATTCATATATTCTTGATAAAATTTAGCTGGAGTTCCTGAATCTATATAAAATTGTTTTCTTTCTTGTAATTTTGGTAAAGGCCAACGACTTGGCCATAAAGGTTGACCATTTTCTAATATCGCCTTATAAGATAAAACATCCCAAGAATAATCTTCACCTGTATTATCAGCATCCTGCTTTCCTTTTAATAGGCCATTAAGGAAACTATCATAATGTACCACTGTTCCATTACACCATAAAAACCCACCTTTATCAAAATCTATCGCAGGATACACAGCAGCAGTAACCCAATTCTTAATTTGAAGTCTTGATTCTGGAGTTTTCGTATTTAACTCTGATTCAAAGTCATCAAGTATCATTCCTGTATATCTTGTAGATAATTGCTTTTTTCCTCTTAATCTTTGTGATGTACCCTTTGCAATCATTCTACAGCCATTTTTTAATATAATTTCATTCTTTGTCCACTTATTACCCTCAAGGTCTCCAAAATAATAATGAATAGCAGGATTCTCTAAAATATGATTAGCTATCCAAGCCAAGTTATCACAAGCTTGGTCTTGAGCTTCACCTATCCAACATATAAATTCAGGAGATTCTTTTGTTGCAAACAAGAATCTATGAAGCACTGCTGTTGATGCTAAAGTTGATTTTGCATGGTCACGAGGCAAAACAAGAGCTAATTGCTTATTTTCCTTGTCAATTAGTCTTTTACCCACTTCCACATGGAAGGGGGGCGTCGCAGACGCCAAAAAATCCTGTGGAGAAAAAAGTTTACCGAAGGCAATCAAGTCCTTATAAGCTATCTGTAGAACCTTTTCCTTTTCGGAAACATTCCCATTAAGGTTCAAATTAGCCATTAATAGTCCCTAAGTTCAAAATGTGGTAAATCTTTAAAGTTTGTATCCTTTACTTCTGTGTTGTCGTTCCAGTCGCCTCCCCAGCGTATAGGTATCCCTAATTTGAATGCAACTCCCTTAACAAAGCCTGCAAAGTAGTACATTCTGTCTGTATCTTTCCAATCTATAGGATAAGGCACAACATCCACAGCATTTGAAGGACTAGCATTATGGCGTCCATTTGGGTACTTAAGCTTACTTTTTCCTTCATCAAAGTACTTATTTTGTTCTTCTTTACCTCTATGGCCTTGAATTACAGTACAATCAAAATATTTAATCACTTGATTGAATAATTCTTGTAAATCTTCATGGCAAGTGTCAAGATTTCCTCTTGAACGTCTTCCAAATCTAGGCATTATGCTTCTCCTCTTATTTCTTCTGCACCCATTAAATCGATGACTCTTTCGTTAAAATCGAATTCAGTTCTACAAAAAGGGCACAACCAACCAATAACATCGTCTCTATCATCCAATAACCCAACTCTTTTACTTATATCCGAATTTAGGTATAAATTTTTATCGCAAGCAGGACATAAATCCTTCAATTTGCTATTTTTTTTCTTTATGGGCGATAATTTCTGTTTTTGGTCCATTATTAAGTGCCTCCAGTTGCTCAGGTGAGAACCCAGCCCACACTGTAAGTTGTTCTTTCTTTTGTTCTGTGTCAAATAGTCCTGATATTTTAGATAATGCATCCAAAGAACGCAATTTGTCAGTATCTCTCTCTGATAAAGCCACAATGTCTCTATATTTGCCTATTATCCACTCAGGTGTAACACCTTCATTAGCTAAAACTTCTTTAATTTCTTCTTTTATCATATTTTGAACACTTTCCTTTTGTAATAATCTTTGAGTCTTTTCTTTAATATAAGAATCTTTTGTAGCTTTTGGGTAAACTTTCTTAAAAGCTTCAATTGTATCAATGCCAGCAGCTACATATCTAGCAAATAATACCTCTCTTGAGTTTTGTTTATTTTTTTTCCAATTTTGTATTGACTTGTAATTTCCAGAAAAAGAATAGATATTCTCTACAATCCCTTCATCTCCAAGCATTTTAACTTTCATATTGTCAATAATGAACATTCCGAGCACAGTCCTTACAAATGTCTTTATTCCGATATGGCCTTTCTTAAGAATTTGGCAAATATAACCATCATCAGAAAGAATCCAATCACCTTCATTAGCATGACGCCAATTTTCAACATATAAAGTACCAGGCTTTATTGCTTCCAACTCTTTAACATTATCATAAAGATAATGATAAGAACCTTTTATGACTTTGAAATCCATATTTAAAATATACTTCCAAAAAAAATATTTGACAAGAATTAAAATATTGTTATATTAAGACTCTTGCATATATGTAAATTGGTTAAAGACTTGTTCCGTATATGTTTACTTGGCTAGAACAAGGGGTAACAAAGCCACAACGCAAGTCGAAGGTGAATAAGCGTGTTAAAAGTCAAAGCAGACTAAAATATAGTCACCCATTTCAAGAAGTGCTTTATTCTTGATTGTCCTCTTCAGGCTCCGAAGAAACAAGGACAGGACTACCACTCCACATCTCAGTGGAGGGGGTAGATAGTCTCTGTCCCATACTCACCAAAGAAACAAGTATAAAGTAATGTAACAGTCAATTTCCTAAAAAATTTTCCAAATTTCAAAAAATAGCGTTAGAATGAGTGAGAGGGTTTTTTATGCAAAAGCCCACCCCCAAGTTGGCTCGAGGGGGAGTTGGGATTTGGTTGAAAAATTGGTTAGTAATTATAACAATATATCCATCATTTAGAATAGAGAGAGTAATTAAGGGCAACTAATAACCTAATGTCCTATCAATATAATTTAAATAAAAGAAAAACGCCCAACTAATAAGTTGAGCGTTTCAAGGTGGGCTAATAGGTGGGCTATATGATACGAGGCCTATATCATATTATTATATCTTAGTATTATAACTACAATTACAAGTATAGTAAATGCTAATTCCTTCTTCGTTTCTTTCTTCATATTAATAAATTCCTTTTATTACTTGAATTACTA
>Ga0208030_1000215_pt1 | contig 43408 bp, 57 predicted proteins | sample MalvirDeepMed_M9_FD_184246 | JGI IMG/M metagenome (GOLD analysis project Ga0208030, IMG submission 184246) | Marine viral communities from the Global Malaspina Expedition - Malaspina viral metaG DeepMed_M9 (SPAdes) (version 2) | ecosystem: Environmental > Aquatic > Marine > Oceanic | place...
CTGGGCATTGGTTGTTTTCAGAATCGTGGACTAGCTCGTTGCATTTCTTGCAATAGAAGTATTCTGCGTTTTCGCACTCGTTGCTATGGTTATCGGTATCATATATGCTCATTTCGTCTTCCTTCCTTCCTTTCTTCTTGCTTTTTTAGGCTCCCCATCCTTGCCCCTGACCGGAGTCAGGGGCAGGGATGGAGTTACCTACTGCAATTTGTGCAAGCCTTGGGGTCTATCTCGTCCATGACCCAACCTGGATCCTCTTCATCGCCAGTGTCTAGATAATTCTCGATGGCAGTGGCGAGATCGGGGAAAATGTATCCCTCTCCAAATGTTTCGAATAGTCGCCTAGTTTTAATGTCACCGCAACCCACCTTGTGGATATCAATTCCATGCCCAGTTACGAATGCTACTACATAGAGGCCATTTGGATTCTCAAACCGGTTCCGGTTCCTGGTGGCTATAATCATGTTGTCCCCCTTGTTAATGTTAATTACCATAATTAGAGTATACACCAATAGTGTATACAATGCAACCATTTAACGCATCAATTTCACAACAATCGTTAAATTGGTTAAAGAGGAAAGGGGCAATCAAAACCGAGCAAAAGAAGGAACTAGCTAATTAGTTCTATGCCAGCTTCTGGAACCTGGAGCTTAGCAAACGCTCCGGAAACCGCGTCGATCTGGTCGTCATGTGAGCCATTGGGGAAGGACTCGGCTTCGTCAAGGTAATCTGTAATCCAGGTTCCTGCGATCAACCGGAAGTTACCAGCCTGGGCAGTAGAACTAACCGGATTGGCTCGTTCCTCTTTACTGCCGGTCGGTCGGTCACCGTAACAAATGTATCCTTGGAGGACTTTGCGGATGTAGTGGTCTATAGTAATGACACCGGAAGAACCTGGTTCTTGTTCAATGTAAATCGGAGTATTAACACCATCAAGGGCAGCGACCTGTTTGATAAGATGCTCGATATCAAGAGGGGTTCCTTGGATACGCACCATATGCATGATGTAGTAAATCCCATCTTCATCGATGCCGACAAGCGCACCGGCTGTCCAATCAGGATCTTTACCTGGCGCAGGGGCTGTAGCAGCCATGTCCCAATAACGCACTTTGTCTACGAGATTAACAGGCACACGATCCAAAGGAGCTTTGAACCATTCGCGCTTGAATTTTCCACCTTGCTGTCTGGCTGACCAATCTCCTCGTAGTAACTGCGCTTTTGTGACAGCATCTAGTTGCGACAAGGATTGCACATATGCTGCACGATCAAGGAACGGGTTATCAGCAAGCCGTGCAGGAATGAAAATACGGCCCTTGGATTTTCCTTCCACCACAAACCGCTGCTTGACCCAGTCATGGCCTCTTCCACCAGGGTTGGAAGCAGAGCGCATCCTTAATGGGATGTTGCTTCCGGTAGGACGACGAAGTCGAGAGAATAAATAAGTGTATTGCGATTGAGTGAACTGGGTTAGTTCGTCGAATCCAATAAACTGGAATTCAGTGGACTGATATCGATATTTGTGGTTTTCATTATCCATGTAGGCAAAGGTCAACGTTGCCCCGCTCGGGAATCTCCACTCTTTCGTCATCTCGTGCCATGTGCAATCCTTGCCATTAAGCCATTCCTTGGATCGTTCCATAATTGCACCAGGAAGAGCAAGGTCGGCAAAAGTACGCCGGAAGAGAATGGCGTGATAGTCAGGTTCATCTACATACTGTAATGCTGCCATGAGCAAAGCTTCTGATTTGCCACCACCGGCAGCACCACCGTAAAGGACTTCTTGTACATCGACCAGCATCAAAAAACGGGCTTCTTTGTGTGTCGGTTCATGAGGAATATAACGATTGCGTACAACGGTGAACCCAAGAATACCTTCGCGTAGTTTTATTGGATCAATTGATGCAGTTACCATGATGTCTAATCCACATCGTATTCATCTTGTTCTACTACTTGAGACTGTCCATCAATAAGTTGATCCATATCCTGCCAGGGGTCAGCACGAATATCAGCAGCGTACGCAGCCAATTGTTCAGTTAAGCTCATTGTATGCTCAACTTGAATAGGCCCACCTTGATCTCCGACCAACTCAAGTCGATTACCTACAGCAACATCCAAGCCCAAAAGACGAGCGCGTCGCTCTAAAATTTTTAGGACACGATCAATAGTTGGGAGGTCTCCAGCCCTGGCTCGGCTCCAAAGGGCCATTAGCAAAGAGTCCAGTCGTGCTAAGTCCATTTGACGCGCTTCTTCAGATGGTTCTTGCAGCGTCTTAAACAAAGCGGTCTGGACGGCGTTATAGGCTCCTTGCTTGTTGCTATATCCTAACGCCTGGGCGATCTCAAGATAGGTCGCTCCAGCCTTTCGCAAATCCACTGCACTTCGTTGTCGATCAACCGCTGCTATGCGCCGAGGGCTGGTTTTGCTTTCTCTAGGCATCACTCCACCCTCCGGGGCTCCAGGCCCATCCCGGCCATCCGCTCTAGGGTCACCGCCACATACTTCGGCTCGATCTCCATCCCGTAGCAGATGCGTTCGGTTTGTTCACAGGCGACCATGGTGGTCCCGGAGCCGAGGAAGGGGTCGTACAGCGTCTGGGCAGCATCGGTTATATTTAGAATTGCCGCAAGGAGTTCCACCGGCTTCTCAGTTGGATGGTTCGGATTACCTGTTCGCTGACAGCGAATAACATTACCCAGGGCCTTGTGGTTGTCAAATTTGATAATGTTTCGACAAGCAAACATGATGATTTCGTGTTGGCTGCGCCATCCAACACCCATACCCGGAGACCCCTTATCCCATACAATCATCTGCCTTACACCAAAGCCTGACGATTCCATGACATCATAAAGGTTGACCCACATTTTCCAATCAGTAAAGACGTAGGCGCCCGCACACTCTATCTCCCCAATAGCTCGTTTAATCAATGCTAAATACCCATGTGTCGACAACCTGTCATTAACTATTTGGGGCACAGGTTGGCCTTGCTGAACTGTTCCAATACTGCCACTGGCCCTTGATGCTTCTTGAAAACCCCCAGAGGAGTACGGTGGGTCAGTCATAATAAAATTAGGTGCCACACCTCCGTACAGCTTCCGCCTGTCTTCCGGGCTTGTACAGTCTCCGCACATTAAACGGTGTACCCCAACCTCCCAGAGTTGGCCCCGTTCGGTCCCCCACTTAGCTAGCAACTCAGCGGCCTGATCCAACTGAGGCCCTGGATCGGGTGCTCCTCCATGTTCTATGGGTAGGTGTTGCTGCTTCCGTATGTCATCCAGCATGGCACTCAGGTCCGGGCGCTGGATGCTCTCCAACAGCGCCGTGAGGTCTCCCTTGTCTGCCTCGGCCATCGCTGCCAGGGGATCCAAGGTCGCCAAGACCACGTCCGCCTCAGCTTCGTCCAGGTCCACCACGAGGACGGGGACAATGGCCTCGGGATCGAGCCCGGCCCGGAGGGGGCCATCCAGGAGTTCGATCCCCTGGTCCGTCTCGCTGCCTATGAGGGCATCCGCCCACCCAACCTCGGCAAGGACCGCCTGGAGGTGCTTCTGCTGGGCCGGAGAATGCCGCCTCCAGTTCTTCGGGTTGGGAACCAAATCCCCGGCCCGGGCCCGGCGGAGGTCGGTTATTCGATCTCTAATATCTGCCATCAGCGTCCCCTTTATCCATTTGATGCAGTCCTCTCGAGGGTCCGGACGATGTCATCCCAATCACGTGGTCGCCATATATATACCTGATGTCCAGGGATTTGTTGCAGCATTTCTAACACCTGTTTTTGCGCAGGTGTTAGCTTTCCCTTCTCGGTCTTTAGCTCGGCGATCACCATCCGTGGTGGTCGCAACAAAACAAGATCAGGCCATCCTGCCGGACTGTGCTTGCTGTTCCACGTGCGAAACTCCTGCCAACCGAGGCCACGGGCCAGTTGCACTACGTGGTTAGCAAAGGTTTTTTCGCTGATCGCCAAATTCGCTGGCACCCTCGTTCTCCTAACGGTTGGCATAATCCCAATGATCTACACCAGTGCGATGATCCCCTGCTGTAATGTACGCTAAAGTAGTTATGCCAGTATCGGTATCCCATAGCCTACTTGCAATCGTGCTGCCCAATACGAGGGCGGTTTTATCACGGGATAGATGCGTGGCAAGGGCTGTCAGCTTCTCGTCTTGATAACGTTCATTTATGATTGTAGAAAGGGTGGAGACGCTAAAGCTGGTAGCGTTCACCGATCCAAGTTCGTCCAGCAGCAGCACTTCGGCGTTAATGTAAGCAGCCTCTACATCGTACATGCTAGGGCCATCAGGGTTCGCAATCGTGGCCCGTAGTTTGCGCAGGAGCATTTCGGCACTTTCATATTTAACCATGTAGCCATCCGCAACCATACGTCTACCGGCTGCTTGCAGTAGATGGCTTTTGCCAGACCCATTGGTGCCGTTGAGCATCAAAAACGGGGCAGTGTCAGTGCGCATGGCCCATGCCTGCGCCAAAGCTAGCGCATCTTCCGTTCCAGGTATTCGGTCAAAGCCTTTGGTAGTGTCAGTTTCCCCGATGTCATCAAAAGTTCGTGGTTTACCCTTGGGGAAATTGTTGTAACGGATCATCATTTCCGCAGTATGCTTAATTGCTTCGGGGCTTTCAGAAACGCAGTGACAGCGAAACACATTGCCGAAGTCGGGATGTTCCAAAGGCACTTTGTGACGTACCCAGCCAGTGCCTCTACAATCAGGACACTGCGTTACGGTTTCGTCGTCGTTCGGATAATCTTCGACTCTCGGTTTCAAACCGGTTCTCGATAGGATTGTGCTGAGGTTTTCCATTCCCTTTTGGTTGGTCATTAGTACCTCCGGTCATCATGCACCATGTACGTAGCACGGCATATAAGTTTCGATAGTGTCGTTTTCCTGTACCGCTGTGATAATCCCAACCACCACCTTTTTTGTAAGTGAAACTAGCAACCATAGCCCAAGCCTTCAACTCTACGGTTTCCGACGGTATTTGATGTTCACGTTGCCAGCGATCAAAATTATCCGCTTGCTTATCCACATAAACAAAGCCTTCAATATACGCCAGGATATCGTGGACAGTCTGAATATTATCAACATCCACCGGTATAGATATATTTGATGTTTCTTCTGATGTTTCTAATGGTGTTTGGGGTGTTACTGGTAACACCCTAGGTTGTTCGTTTTTACACCCTAGGTCTAATTTATTACACCCTAGGTTTTTGTCATTGTGTCTAAAATTACACCCTAGCTCTATGTCAGATTCAACAACGCTATCCTCGGCACTTGGTTCAGCACGAGCGGAACTTTTAAAGGGTGGCTTAAGAAGACCTTTGCTTAGATCAATACGGTATTCGGTAGCATAACCGTTGCGACCTCCACCACCACCACGGCCAGGACTAACGGGTATCAACAAGCCTATCTTTACCAGTTCCTGAAGAATAGTCTGCACTCTACGGCGAGAGTAACCGGTTTTCCACATCATACGAGCTACGCTTGGGAAGACCTTCGTTCCATCGTCTTGAGCATGGTCGGCAAGGCAAAGCATCAAAGTCTGTTGAGTATGTGTTAACTCAATTGACCAAACCTGACCAGACAGTAGACCGCTCATGTAATCATCCTTATTGCGTGGTCTCGGAAAATTGTTCCACCTGAATGCTTTCAGCTTTTCGTTTCAGGGCATCCTCCAGTATAGGCACTGATCGTGTGGTTTCTTTATGTTCCACAACGTATAGGCGATCCCAATATGGCGACTTACATTTGGCACAGCGTGACGGTTTCGTCATATTTCGGCTATACCATATGTGACCGCAAGCAGGTCGTGCGCATTGGTTCGCTTCCACAGATACAGTGGGCATATTTAACTCCTTTCTATCCCGTGGGACATGGTTACCAACCATTTAACACTAATAGTGTGTAGTAGTCAACACTGTAAGTGTTACTAACACGTTTATTATACAGAGAGATGTAATGTTACACAACACTATCAGTGTAGGCACTGATAGTTACTCAAGGTTGACAATAATACACTATTGGTGTATTATTTTAAGGAAGGAAAAGAAAGGAGAGTGAAATGGAATTCGTGATATCTGACATCAGTGGAGACTTTCTAACATCAGTCACCATCGTTGCTGACAGTGTGGAGCAAGGCCATGAATGGGCAGCGTCTCATGCAGCTAGCCTCGGTTTCCCTGGAGTTATCTGTGTAAGCCCACGTTATCCGTTGGTCTGTTGCAACTGCGGTACACGAACAGAGCCGTTAGTGTCTTACCACCAATACGCTGGCGGTCATGGCAGTGTAGTCGTTGTGTGCTGCGATGATCGATCTGCATGCTGGGAACGTGAGAGGAGCCAATAATGATTGCTGAATCTGAATTAACAGACGCAGAACTGGTAGCAGCATTGTACGAAGCCAAAGAAAGCCGCAAGCGGGCATACGCTACGCATGATGCGCTAGAGCTAGCGTTACTTCAAAGGATGTACGAAAAGAAGGCCCAGGCCCTCGCTGGTGTTGGGATGAACGCCATCTTCGATGAAGATACCACCTGGGATGTGGGCATCCTGGAAGGTTTAAAGGAGCACATTGGCCCCGAAATCATCCTGACCGCCTACACTGCCGAGCACCAAGAAACGGTACCGGCAAAATGGGATATGCGCATCGTGCGCTCTTGGGGAAAGTTTGGAGAGGAAGTCTCTGAGCTTCTTGACCGGGCTAAAATCCGAGGCAAGCAACGGGTGAAGATTGTCACCACGAAAGAACCTCCGTCCAGCCATTAGGGGTTGACATGTGTACACCAACAGTGTATTATAAGGATAGAAAACAACATTAACAGATATGAAAGGAGCCCCACAACATGCAAGCCATCAAACAAGCCAAGGACTTCACCGGGTACATGATACTAAAGCACACCTGCGGAGCGATAAGCCGGGTGTATGTAGGCCCCTGGTACTTCAAGGGCTACGCCGCCGACGGTCGCACCCCAGCCGACCTTGATGCGACGATAACTTGCGCTTGTGGGAAGCAACTAAAAATAGAGCATGGCCGGGCCTTATATGGCCGGTATGTAACCACCACGATCTGCTCCGATAAATGCACCGGAGCCAGCGGGCCATCCTGCGATTGCCAGTGTGGCGGCATGAACCACGGCGGCAAATACAGCAACGATGTGAAATAGTGAGGGGCCTGGCCGAAGCCAGGCCCAACGCCAGGGCTGGTCCCAAGGCCAGCCAATATAAGCGAGAAGGTATAGACAATGGCTCAATATAAAGTGTTATGTGGCTGCGGCCACGAATGCTTACCTCATGGAGGCGCTCAAGGTCTCCAAGGAGGACCTAATGCGGGAGCCCGATCCGGAGGAGGTATCGGCATGACTACGGCGGTAGACCTATTCCCTTTCCAGGATGCTATCAGTCAATGGGCAGTCAACAAAGGACGGGCGGCTATATTCGCTGATACAGGGTTGGGGAAAACTCGGATGCAGCTTACATGGGCAGAGGCGATGGCAGGGCGCACGATCATCCTTGCTCCGTTGGCTGTGGCCTTACAGACAGAACGGGAGGCGCAGCTTATTGGCGTTGATGCTGGCTATGCCAGGCATCCCGACCAGGTCTCGGCCAGGGTGACTATTGCAAACTATGAAATGGTGGACAGGTTTAACCCCCAAGATTATCAAGCCGTGGTGCTGGACGAGTCTTCCATTTTAAAAAATGTTGACGCCAAGACTCGGGGTAAATTAACGGGGTTATTTGCCCAGACACCCTATCGCCTCTGTTGCACAGCAACTCCATCACCCAATGATATCGCTGAGTTGACCAACCACGCCGAATTCCTTGGCATCATGCGCCGGACAGACGTACTCGCCAAGTTCTTTGTCCATGATGATGATGGGTGGAGGCTCAAGGGCCATGCTCAGGAATCATTCTGGGAGTGGGTATCGACGTGGGCGATGGCTTTGCAGCGGCCATCGGATCTAGGATATACCGATGATGGTTATGACCTCCCGTCCCTCAACATTCATCATGTAGAAGTAGAGGGTGAAGCGGCTGCCTATGCCCAAGCAACGGGGCAGCTATTCGCCACCGAACTGAGGGGGTTACATGGCCGTCTAGCGGCCCGAAAGACGACGGTCGAACAGAGGGCGCAAAAGGCCATAGACCTTATCTCTGAACATCCCGACGATCAATGGCTAGTGTGGTGTGGATTGAACGAAGAAGGACGGCTACTCAAACGATATTTATCCTCTGCCACTCTGATAGAAGGTGCACATTCTTTCGATACTAAAATGGACGCCGCCCGCCAGTTCGCCGATGGAGGGCTAGGTGTCCTCATTAGCAAGCCGTCGATTATGGGGTTCGGCATGAATTTCCAGAAGGCGCACCGCATGATCTTCCTCGGTATCAATGACAGTTTCGAGACTTACTACCAGGCGATCCGGCGATGCTGGCGATTCGGTCAACAAGAGGCCGTTGATGTATATACCATCATGTCAGACCTGGAGCGGCCGGTTTGGGATAATGTCCAACGCAAGGCAAAAGAACATGAGGGGATGGTGCAAAAAATGATGGGATTTATGTCGGACTTTGGCAAAGCCGCCCTGCATGGTGCCATCGTCGACCATGAGAGGATGCCAGACGACACGGCCTCCGGACAGGGATGGACATTGCACCGGGGCGACTCGACCGCCGTTCTTCCCACTTTGGAGCCCGATAGCGTTGATCTGACAGTATTCAGCCCGCCCTTTCTCAGTTTGTTCGTTTACAGCGATGATGACCGAGACCTGGGGAATAGTGATTCCGAGAATGTGTTCATGGAGCGGTTCCGGCCCATCGTCGCTGAACTCCTGCGGGTCACCAAGCCTGGCCGCCTGGCCGTGGTCCATGTGGCCCAGGTGGCGGCGACATTAGCCCATGATGGTTTCATAGGGATCAAGGATTTTCGGGGTGCCGTCATCAAGTTGTTTATCGAGGAGCAGTTCCACTATCATGGTGATGTCACCATCGATAAGAATCCCCAAGCCCAAGCCATCCGCACCCACGCCAAAGCCTTGCTATTCAAGCAGCTCCGCAAGGACGCATCATGGCTACGTCCTGGACTGGCAGACTATATGTTGCTGTTCCGTAAGCCTGGCGAGCCAGCGATACCCATCCAGCCCGATATCTCCAATGAGGAATGGATCGAATGGGCGCACCCCGTCTGGTATGGCATGAGAGAAACGGACACGCTAAATGTCGCCCTGGCCCGAGCGGAACGGGATGAACGCCATATCTGCCCCCTTCAGCTACCTGTTATCGAGCGATGTATCCGACTCTGGAGCAATCCTGGCGATGTTGTGTTGAGCCCCTTCGCCGGGATCGGTTCCGAAGGCTACGTAGCGTTACAACAAAAAAGACGGTTTGTAGGGGTAGAGCTAAAGGATTCATACTATCGGGTCGCTTGCCGTAACCTGGACCATGCTGCGACGACCCGACAGGGCCAGATGGAGATGGTATGAGTCGCCCCCTCCGCCGTGGGGTCATGGACTCCGCCTGGAGGGAGATCACCCGCCCGATCTGGGAGACACACCTCCAGGAGGCGGAGACCGAGGGGAATGAGGGCCGGGCTGCATATGCCCGGTGGGGTCTTCACGCAGGCGGGGGCAGGAGTAAAAACAAACCTCCTCTTCTTCAACAAGGGAAGCCACACTGAGAAGATTTGGTACTATGACCTATCTGACCTGAAGGTCGCTAAACGGAAGCCCTTGGCCGCATCTCACTTCGATGAGTTCTTCAAACTGCTGCCGGGGCGAGAAGAAAGTGAGAACAGCTGGACGGTTACGAGGGCGGAGATAGAAGCAAAGAACTACGACCTAAAGGCAGTCAACCCCAACAGGAAAGAAGAAGTAGATACTCGTACCCCAGAAGAACTCCTAGACATCATCGAACAGAAGGGTACTGAGATACAGGAAGCGTTGGCGATGCTGAGGGGATTATAAAATAATTATATTTAGGTTCTATTTCCCTATAGGAAGACTTTGCTGGAGGTCAACCAAGAGAATGTGGATAGAACCTAACGCCTAGGAGTCAAGCCTGCAGTTAATGAGAGGGAATACCACATGCGTATAGAGGAGTTAACGACATGGATGTTCTACATTGGGCTTGGATGCAGACTGACCGAACGACCGGATCATCAAGACCGGTGGACGAGACGGCGGTTAGAATGGCAATAATCGATTACACCCATGACATTGACCGTGCCATCGAACTCGGATATCAAGGTGAGAATTTGGAGACTTCCAACAGTTTTTATCGATACGAGGGCAAGCAAGCAAACCGGAGTGTTGAGTAATTGCATTATATACACTGTTAGTGTACAATAGTAGAGAAGAAAGACGTTAGGAGGATGAAAGGATGATGTTACAGCAACGGGACATATCAATGGAGATGGAACTACGTGGCATTACGCAAAAAAAGACTAAGGCTGATAAATCCTATGCCGATGTCGAGATACAGTTAGACCCTGTATACCGCCGAAAATACCCCGAAACCCTTAAATGCTGGGACTGGGACATGGTGGCGCACCTCGTGGATCAGGCTGGTACTCGGCAGACATTTCACCTCAGTCCAGCAAAGTTAAAAACTAATCAAGACGGTTCTGTTAAAGACGACGATGGTCAGTGGGGAAGTTACGACTGGAAAATCATCGGTGTTGGTGACGGTGATGGTCTACCAGCCTTGGATGCGCCAGTGTACCAACCGCAGCCCAAATGGCATGACGAGCCGTCCGACGATTCCAAGCCCATTTACGCCAACAATGCTGGCGATACGTGGTTGCGCAAGGATCGCTCAATTGAAAGTCAGACTGCCATGTATCAGGCGATAGATTCAGCCAAGTTCCTAACTAAGGAAGCTGCCAATGTCCGAGATACAGTGTTTGAGCAAATCGATGGAGAGCTAATTGTTCACATTGACAAGTTTACCGACATAGTGAAGATGTTGCATCCGGTGTATGTACAAATGATCCGAGAGGAACGGCCTGACAATTGCTGATGTTGTGGACGAAATGTTGGCATTGTAAATCGGATAAACTTAAAGTTGCCGATGGCTCACACATGGTGCTGGAATGTACTATGTGTAGAGCCATCATGGTTGGTGTTATTGCCAACCATCCCAACACCAAACAACGAAATTAAGGAGGCTCAACGTGCCGGTGTTTTATGACCGTGGAGGAAACCCGATCTCGCTGACGAGTTGGACACATAAACTCAACGATCCCGATTACTGTGTCATTGATATCACTGAGTTTGATGACGATCACTCCACCAAAATAATCACTCGATGGACTGGCATTGATCTCGGCATTGTGCCAGCGGAAGATGCTAATCCGAGTCGACATCTTATCTACCAAACTGTGTTGTCGGATGCTCGTGATAACAATATCGTTTATGTCCAGCCCTGGGAAACCGAACGCGCTGCACAACTGGGTCATCAAGCAGCATCCCAAGCATTTACCGATGGACATATTCTGAGTTGCAGCGAACCGCTATCGGTGGCAGCAGAGCAATTAAGTGACGTTGAAAATACAGTTGTTGAACCGTTAGCAGTCGAAACTGTTGTTGAAGAAGCCTTACCAGTGCCAGTGCCAATTTTACCATCTGTTGCCGTGAGCGATGATCCGAACCGTGTGGTTCTTGACCACACGCCAGCTATAGCGTCCGAACCCGTGGTACAAATGCAGCCATCAATGGCAGCAGGAGCCGTAGCAGACTATGTGGACGAAAATCGTGTCGTCATTGCGACTCCCGAAGGACAGCAAGTGGAACTACCTGGTACGCATCCCAGAGATCATGTTGAAATTAGACCTCATGCGTTCCACCATCCGGAAGGCGGTATCTTTGACGGGGCTGGTGCGCCCCTCTGTTCGCATTGTTGGAATCCTGAAGCATTACATCCCCCTATGTGATCCGTGTGTCAGAATACCAACAACTTCAACAAGTTTACACTGAGGCGTTGAAAATACGGGATGCACTTATAGATAAGTCTCTACATATTGAGACGGATCAGGACATGAGGAACAATATGATGATAGTTTTGTCCCATTATTTACTCTCAGGAGTAAATGAAGAAAATGTACCTCGAAAAATTGTGTTTGCCCAACGAAACGTGATTGATGCGGATCATGATCTGATGAAAGCAACAACGGAGCAATCGGAGGGAGTGACAAAGTAATGGAACAGAATGTTGATCTTAGTAGTAGCGTTGAGATTGCCAAAACATCAAGCTATGTAGTTGCGAACGAATTATTAGCGCACGGTTACAAATGGAGGTTCATTATCAATCGGAGTGAGGAATCAAAACGTAGTGACGGTCAAACCTATCTACGCAAATGGTCGGAGTTTGTACTCTCACGCTCGGCTGATGTGGAGAAATATGATCCTCCACGTCGGACACCCTATCAGCAATCCCGTGATTAAGGAGAGTAAAGGGAGATGACAATTCAAGCACGATTCAGTAAAATCGATACCCCTGTTGAAGACATGGTAGAGGAAGCACTGAGCATCCTGATGAAAGCAAAGGAACTCTATAAGCCAGTGAAGACCTTTGTGCTTACGTCTGGTGGTAATGATTCAACCACGCTAATGCACCTAATCAATCCATACGTGGATGCTGCCGTTCATATAAAGACAGGGATCGGCATACCTGAGACATCGGAGTTCGTCCGAGAGGTGACGGCATCATTTGGGCTAGACCTCATTGAACTGGTAACGCCTCCAGAGGTATATAGGGACATTGTATTGCGTGATAAGGCTAATTTCTATGGATTCCCAGGCCCATATATGCACAACATTACTTACAATAGGCTCAAGAGAGATCGGCTCAGTGATTTGCAAAAGGACTACTCCAAGCGAGGTGAGCGGTTGCTCTTGGTAAGCGGTGTTCGTTCTAATGAATCAGAGAGACGCATGGTAAACATTGGGAACGCTGAACACCAACCCCCAGATAGACAACTTGTACGATGCGCTTGGGTGCAACCCATCGTCCACTGGACAACCTTTGAGATGAATAAGTACCGATCAGCCCTTGAAGTACCTAGAAGCCCTGTTGCAGACAAGATTCATAAATCTGGTGAATGTCTTTGCGGGGCTTTCGCTCGCCCAGATGAACTGAAGGAGATTGAGTTCTGGTATCCAGAGACAGCAGCCTATATTAAATCAATGGAAGCAGAGGCACTTGCCATGGGTAAGAAGTTCCCATATTGGGGACATAGAATTGGAACGAAACCAAAGGCAACAGGGCCACTTTGCTCAGATTGCCTATTCAACATGGACGATATACCACAACAATGACCACAACAATCACAACCGACCACAACGGTTATAAGATCGTGATAGAGGAGGTGGCGTGATGAGTAGCCTTATTACCTATATCGACCATACTAACCACAACGATGACCACAACGAAGGAGATCGCATGATACCCACGCAATCAGAATCGGCAGGTAACGCAGGTAGGCCACATATTGTTAGGTACTTAGAGACGGGGCAGGCAGGGTACATTCCTGCCAAGAAGCCTTGGATACAAGCTGCTAGACCCTGTTGTTGCCCTAATTGTGGAGCAGATGCACAATGTCATCTGTTGCGGATGGAACCGTGCAACGACGGTTGGTATTGCCAGCCATGCGGATGGACGCTCTTTGACCCTGGTATAGATGCAGACCGGCAGATCATCAGCAAAGCAGGCATCCATCAGAGAGCGAAACCAGGAGAGAGCAAATCGGATCAGGCAAAATCCGATAAATACAAAGGAGAAAAATGCTGACTGCCGAACGACCACCAGACGACACCACTTGCACCTGCGGACATGCAGAAGAGGAACACGAGGCGCAGGGCATGTGGACTCCATGTGAAATAGATGACTGCGAATGTGGCAATTTTGAGGAAGAACAGGACGATTAGACAGCATTATTCTCCTTTCTCCTTGTAAAAAGACCCTGGCCCGTAACACATTTCTATTCAAGTCATCAACCTAAAAGGCAAGGTAGCTATGTCTCACGTCGGGGAATGCTGGGAAGAGCAACATTAGAAAAACCACATAGAAAGGGGCATGCGATGAATTGGGGACAAATTTATTGGCTGCAAATGGCGAACCGGTGGCGTGAGTTGAGGAAGAACTAAGGAAGAACTAAGGAAGAACTAAGGAAGAACTAAGGAGGTAGATAAGTAATGGAGTTCGTAGTTACTGACATGACCGGAAATTTTTTGAAATCTGTCACTGTAGTTGCTGACAGCGTAGAAGATGGTCAGGCAAATGAATCTCCAGTATGTCACGTATTCCCAGCTAATGATCCTGAATCAAAAGGCTATACGCAATCAGTTGAATCGAAGTCTTCATTTGCACTGGGCGACCCCAACCGGTTCCATATAAATTAGGCATTGAAAGGAGACCCATTATGAGAGAACACGCACCCTTGGACGTACGAGCCGAATGGCTGACGATCACTCCGGCTATAGCAGCAAAAATGCTGGAGACTATGAATCGCAATCGCAAAGTAAGTGAGCGTCATGTTACCCAACTTGCTGAACTGATGCAAGCTGGTCAATGGAGAGAGGATGCCGGTGACCCCATTCGGTTCGACAAACGTGATATTCTGTGGACGGGCAGCATAGGCTGTGGGCGGTTATTGAGTCTGGCGTAAGCCTGAACATGTGGGTCATGCGAGGCATCGACTCAACGACTATGGAGGTACTGGATACCGGCAAGCACCGCAGTTTGGCCGACTTTTTGCACATGCAGGACGAACCCTATGCGCGCAGTCTCGCTGGAGCGTTGTCATGTTTGTGGTCATACGATCAAACTGGCATTGTCTCGAGTGATCAATGGGATATTGCTCCTTTTGCCACCCCTTGGGGCCTTCAATTACTGGATGATAATCCTGAATTGCGCCAATCCCTAGTTCATGGTGATCGTGTCCGAAAAGTTCTCCGTGGTGGTTGTGGACGTTGGACAACGCTCCATTACATCCTCAGCCGAATCAACAAGGAAGATGCACACACGTTTTTTGAAATGCTATGTACTGGTGAAAATATACCTACGCAATCGCCAGTAGGATTGCTGCGGAAACGGCTGATAAATAACATGCGTGGCACCATGAGGCTCGGCCAAAAGGAGTACACGGCATTGGTCTTAAAAGCGTGGAATATGTACAGGCGAGGAGAGACTGCCAAAACTCTGTCCTACAAGCCTGGAGGTGCACATCCCGAAGAATATCCGACTCCCATCTAAGCACAGCAGCAAAGACCATAATATACAAGTACCGTCGTAGAACAACATCCAATGTTTTGCCAGTCTGAACACGCAATCATCGGCGCATTGAAAGGTAGTCATATGCTCACTGTACACAATACCGCAGAACTAGCAGATCATCTGAGCTTGATTGTAGAAAAGCTCCGGGTGACATCCAGTGCAATGGTATCGGTAGACCTGGAATCGGGGTTTCCGCTGAACTGGGGGAACATGGTGCCAGCAACAGAGGCAATCATAAACTGGTACGATCCCAATTATCCCAACGCAAATGACATGTCTGTTACCTATACAATTACATCACCGATAGAGGCAATGATGGTGACTGAAGACAGGCCGAGTTTATATCTGTATATGAACGGTGATTGGCATATCATCTCGGCGAAGATGCTCTTGCCTGTTGCGTCGCATGGTTGCCAAGCGATCCTGTTGGAGTATGTAAAAGACCCTAGCTGGCACACAGTTATGGCAGCTGCGCGGAATGCAAGACGGGGAGATTGATATGTCCACATTATCCTAATATCCAACGTGGAACCGAAGGGCGGTGTTTCTTCAAGGCCTCGGATTAGCCGTCAAACTATATTCCGGGGCCTTGAGCCTTTTAGAGGATATTGAGGAGCAGGTTCAAGAACAGCTCAGGTCTGCGGAAGAGGTGCTAGACGCTATCAAGGTGATCCGAGCTTTCCAGATGTTTCTACTTTTTAGGTTGAGCAGTTTTCAAATTGCCCCTATTTAGGGTTGATCGGACGATAAGACTCGGAGCATCCCTTCATCTATCTACAATCGAAAGTCCCCCTTGCGCTTGATACAGCAGGGAATCAAGACGCTCAGGGGACTGAAAGGAGACCCATGCGAACCCTAGCCCACACAGGGCATTGCCAGCCTAGCATCTATACGTTATTAGTCAAGACGCTGGCGTCTTCTGCCGTTTCATCAACCGCAAAATTGACCGCTGACTAACCGCAAACCGATTAGCAGCTTCTTCAATCGTTAGGTGTTCAGCAGATATGATGGCTGCCCGATACTGATCCTTATGGTTCTGTAAATGGGCCTTGTACCCGGCAGGGTCATCATATTTACATTCGGGCAATGGACAGGTCAGGCATGAGTCACTGGCATCACATCCATCCAATGCTGACCAAGGCCGTCTACCTGACATCAGAGCCATGTCATTTATTTGTTCTTTTCCAATAGGTTCGCCCTAGCCAATATGGAACTGAGGTTGCCTGGTGGTCTGTCAGGGATGATATTGAGGCGATCCTGTATTGCATCATATGAAGTTTCGATGATGAAAAAGGTTCTCAAATCATCGAAAGCTGGGGTCGATACGGACTCTGGAACAAGGTCTTGTAGGCGTATAACATCACCGGCACGAACACGCCATTTGGGACATTCAATCAGGCTGCCATCAGCGGTTCCGGGTCCAGCATCAGTACAATAGATAGCACCGACAATATCAAATCCATTGTCCTGGCGAGGAAGGTTGCGTTCTATCAAAGCTGCATCACGCGCGTCATTCTGAGCATTCGCTGGAGTCCCAGTTGGCAGACTTAATACCATATCACGCCTCGGATAAATAGCCTGGCTATCCGTATTATTGGCCGCTGTTCCTTCAGTGCCACCAACGGATGGGATGATGCGGTTGCGAATGTGCTTACCTTGCTGTTTTAAGGACCCGTTGTCGGTATCATCAAGCCAAACAAAAATATCAACCTGGGAAATTGTCCGTTTTGTTAGCACCGGGATACGGTCCTCATAGATATAAAAAACTGGCACACTATCATCTGTATCTGATAATGGCATCAATGTGTCAACTATAATATCCTGAGGATAGGCACGGGTTTCCAAATTCAAGCCTGCTAAATCGCGGCTGAAGGTTTCAATCTGAGGCCAAGTATCAGATACAGAATTGATATCAGGACACGATTTGTCTAGCAGTTCTTTGACTATATCATGGAGTTCATGGCCGCTTCCAGAAGTCCAATCTGTATTACCAGCATCTTCAGAATCATACATTTGGTCTCGACACGATGACCAATAACCAAAGGCTTCGAAATCGATGCCTAATGAACCTGTTCCCCACCGGAGAGCAACATCAAGGATGCGACCTTCCCAGATGGTCCGCTTTTCTTCCGTTATCAATAGATGCTTGTAATGTACGCCTCGTTGGTTGTCCGTATGCAGATAAGACCAAGCGTCAACCAACGACATATCGATGGATATGTTGCAGGTCGAGAACCCTCCATGTATTCGCGTCGTAAATGTCAACCCACTGAAGCTATCTGTAAAGTCCGCTTCTAGCGCAGCTTTGTTGTAGTCATCGTACAACTGCACTCTCAGGTTGGGCCAATACCGTGCCATTAAGCTTCAGCAACCTGGAGGAACTTGGGCAAATACGTGATCCCTATGGTCCATTTATCAGCTATGTCGGCAGCTCCATCATCGGAAACAAAATAGACGCGAGTGCCTTCGGGATGAGCTTCTGGTGGACGACCTACCTGGTCAGCTGGGAAAGACTGGATAACATCAGCACTGTTCATTATGTACAAACCTTTCGGATTCGACCGGCTATCAGCCCAGACAATATTGGTAGCAAGCGTTTTATTGAGATAAGCAAATCCATTATCGACCGGCATTAACATCACCCAATCGACCCAAACACGATCTGTATAGGAGGGGCCACTTTTTGGATACATGGCAAGTCGCAGGGTCAACGTACCGACAGTGCCACCTCCAGGTGTTGCCACTGGAGGAACTGTTAATGTACCTATATCAATGATATGTCCAGTAGCAACGTTGATTGTTGTATAGTCCGCGGCTACTGCTGGGTCTTTCGTCACTCCACCATAAGCATAGCCGATGCTCATGCCAAATTGGTCACCAGCATCAGGAGCCGCGACACGGGCAAGCACTCTGTATAAACCCTCTGGTGGTGTTGTCACATCTTTGGTAACAACTGTAGGAGATGCAGCCGTTGCACCAAACATGGCAGACCTAAACGCCGCTGCTACTTGACACCAAGAAGCGGACCCGTCAGGAGAGTGGGTCATAGTGGTTGTGGTGCTTGTAGCAATTTCATAGGACGCTGTTGATTCCGGTGCGCTATTCTCGCCGAGATCAACTTGCCCAGCACCGGGTGTCCAGGCACGACTATTGCTGGTGTCAGAAGACACCATATCTATTACTATATCGCCAGCAACCGTGGTAACGGCAACCGATGGTGTAGTGCCAGAGGCTCCGTCTGCGGTTGCATTAGAACGACGTGGATTAACTGCATCTACGCCGTAATAACTCGATGCACGAACAGCGATTTCATCAATAGTGCTTGCAAAACTGACGACGATGTTATTACTGCCAGTATCTGGATTTACCATGTAGAATATGGTTGCCGAAGCATTGTCTTTGGTAGATGTATCTATTTTGGTCAGTGCATCGCCTGCATACGTAATACCTGATGGCCCAGATGTGGAGGTATCTTTGGTGGCAACACCAACAACCAACAAGCGACTGCCTTGTGCCGTCCCAACGGTATGAGAAAGAGTTATGCTAGTCGTAGACGTTGCTACTCCACCAGACTGTGCATCGAAGATGGTGCCATTTATCATCTCACCAATATTGCCAGACGATGGCGAGAGGTCAGTTGGTTCATCGCTAAAGGTCGCAAAATCCTCACCCTCATGCCAAATCACAACATCACGCTGTCTGGTGGCATGTCTGGCACCGCACCAAAAATCCGTATGCCCTTCAGCTTCAGTAGCTTTGATTTGTAGAGGACATGGTGCATCACCAGGGATGTTCTCGATATCGATGAAGTTCAACTTTGATTGCTGTATCTTGCCACCATCCTCATTGTTGTTGTAGACATTGCGACTGCTTACCCAGGCTGTTGGTGCCGTGGAACCATCGCCAAGATATGCCAAATCCATGAGGACAATATCATCAGTATCGGTACCGCTTGCTGCACGAATTCCTGCGGTGATGGATGTATGGCTAGAACTATCGCGAGTAACTGTGGCTGTCCGTTGGGTATTATCTGGAGTGAGGGCTGTTACTGTGGTGCCACCACTATCAGTCAGGAATATCTCGTATTCTTCACCTCCATTGATCTTGTACGTAAGAGAGAAGATATGCACTCCGCCAGTCATTGTCTGCACTTGTGAACACTGGAATACTGAGCTAGACGTATTAAGGGTTATCTTGCCCCAGACCGCTCCCTCTGGAGCACCACTGGCTTCAACAGCTCTCGTACCATTTGCAACAGTCCAGTCAGCAAATAGAGTACCAGTGCTGCACTCAAAACCAGGATCGTCAAGATAATTTTCAAGGCTTTCTTCTGTCCCTTGAGCAAAAGGCTCACACTCCACAATAAGACGAGCATCGCGAAGCCGTGTGTGCTTTTGCAAGAACACGCCCATCATGGTAGGCCCAAGATCAAGGTCACCCTGAAGCACATTGAAATAAACCGGGTTAGTTGCACTATTCCACTGGAACTTGACCTGAACTTGGTTACCTACTCCCACAGTGCTAAACTCTTTAGCCTTCCGGAGCAACGTGTGGACAGACTGAATACGGGTAGCAAGATTATCTGTGCTGGAGCCTAAAACTTGGAAGTTGATCTGGACTGTACGGTTATTGTATGCAAGGGATATTAGGTCCGAACCATGCCGAAAAAGATTGTCGCCGGTATAGCTCGTCCGTGAAGTCGGTGGTGGACATTGAAAGCCGTTTTCATTGACCCAGGTATTGCTGAGATCATTGCAATCGAATGTTGTAGTCCCGTCTGTTAACTGGACTGTCCACGCCATCAGGAACTCCTCACTTGTTCCTGATTCTCGGCAATCTCTCCCAGACGTTCATTGAGACGATTAGCAACTTGATCCGCAAATTGTCGAGCCTGGTGCATATTAGAAGCATCAGCACCATTGATATTGATAGTGGCGTTCACGGTCGTTCCATTTGGATGACTAGGCGAGTGACTGGAATGGGAAGCTCCGTTAGATATGTTTGAAGAGTTACTTCGGTCAGGACGGTAATGCCACAATCCTGTTGGTATATCCGGAATTATGGGCGGAACATATGAAGGGTGTTGTAGACCGCTCCTGACATTGGACGTGCCACCAGGGATGTTTGGTATATCAGGCAACAAAGGAATCGCATTGATCTCATCAATACGGGCGTTAAGAAAATCAATGAGTTCCTCCATTGCCCGTTTAATAGGACTGGCAAAGTCAATGCTAAAAGCATCTTTGATACCACCCCAGACAGCATTCCAGTTCTCCTTAATAAAAAGGATTGCCTTAATCAATGCTCCGCCAGGGAGTAACCACCCCCATTTGCTTTCGTAGGCAGTTTGAATACCAGTACCGGCAGCACTAAAGGTTGTTTTTACCCCATCCCATATGGGCTTCCAATTATCCCTGATCCATAGAATAGCCTTAATCAATGTTCCGCCAGGGAGTAACCACCCCCATTTGCTTTCGTAGGCAGTTTGAATACCAGTACCGGCAGCACTAAAGGTTGTTTTTACCCCATCCCATATGGGCTTCCAATTATCCCTGATCCATATAATAGCCTTAATCAATGCTCCACCAGGGAGTAACCATCCGAAATTGCTTTCGTAGGCAAATTTAATACCAGCACTGGCAGTGCTAAAAGCATCTTTTGCCCCATCCCATATGGGCTTCCAATTATCCCTGATCCATAGAATAGCCTTAATCAATGCTCCGCCAGGGAGTAACCATCCGAAATTGCTTCCGTAGGCAGTTTTAATACCATCACAAGCAGTGCTAAAGGTTGTTTTTGTCCCATCCCATATGGGCTTCCAATTATCCCTGATCCATAGAATAGCCTTAATCAATGTTCCGCCAGGGAGTAACCATCCGAAATTGCTTTCGTAGGCAGTTTTAATACCAGCACTGGCAGTGCTAAAAGCATCTTTTACCCCATCCCATATGGGCTTCCAATTATCCCTGATCCATAGAATAGCCTTAATCAATGTTCCGCCAGGGAGTAACCACCCCCATTTGCTTTCGTAGGCAGTTTTAATACCATCACTGGCAGTTTCAAAAACTGTCTGTGTTCCCTTCCATGCAGCACCCCAAACATCCTTAAGAAAAAGGATTGCCTTAATCAATGCTCCACCAGGGAGTAACCACCCCAATTTGCTGCGGTAGGCTTCAGAAATGAAGTCAAAGGCTATGGAGAGGCCATGTATAATATCATCCCATTTCTTCCATATCACGATGCCAGCCAATACGACTGCGGCCAACGCCAGGATGATCAGCGTAATCGGCCCCATTGCAATCGTGAGTGCAGCAAAAGCACCGGTTAAAATCGTAATGGAAGCAACCAGGGTTGGAAGGATAAGAAGGAAAACACCAGCAGCGAATGACATTGTTCCAAGGGCAGCGGCTGCGATAACGATAACTTTGGTCAAGTGTGGATGTTCTTCCGCAAATGCGGTAACCTTTACGGCTACTTTAGTCAAAAAAGCAGCCATCTTTTCAAGCGCAGGTAACAATCCAATGACTATAGCCTGATGAACATCGCCCATTGAATTTTTTAGTTGGATAAATTTATCGGCATCAGCTTCGGCATGACCGGCAGCAACACCCATGACGGCAGCCAATCTTTCTGTGAAATCAGCTGTCGCATCTACAGATACACCGGTTGCGTCCGAAGTATTAGTCAAACCAACCATGAACTTCGATAAGGTTTCAGAAACAGTAGTGGCTGATCGCCCAGAGAATGCAGCGGCATCAAGGACAGCAGGGAGAGCCTGAAGAGCCTTTTCTTCATCCCCGATTACAGCAACTAACCGAGTGAGAACTTCACGTTGTTCTTCATCGCCGAAGTTCGTCTTTCTCTGTAGAGAAGTGATAGTGCGTTCAATCTCTTTTCTACTACTTGCATAAGATGAACCAACCCCTTGTAGTGCAACGTCGAGTTTACGAATACCTCTCTCTTGCTCATTAACACTTTTGATACCTAATGCAAGCACACCCAACGTTGCAAGGCCGAAACCAGTCAAGGCAGTTCCGAACCCTCGTATCTTTCCAGCATTTTGTTTGATGCTGTCATTAAACCGTGCGAACCGGCCTTGAGCTTGATCAAGCGATTTCTTGGATTCATCCTTGACCTTTAGCAGCACTGATAGAGTGGCAATATCAGCCATGCTGCTCCTTTGCTACCTTATTCATCTTCATCATCATCTTCATCCAACAGATCGGTCATCCACTTCCAGAGCTTCACTTGATCCGAAGTCAACTTGTCAAACCCTTTGTCCTGATTGATCTGTGCTTTGATAGCTTTCCATGACCGGTAAACATTAACCATCCGCACTTCTGTGACATTCTGTCCTTTTGCGGTTTCAAGGTCACAGTTAAATGTTTCTGCGATCTCACTTAAAGTAGCGTCTGGGGGTTGGGGGTAGTCACCGTTACGGTCTGCGATATATCGGGCAAGAGCTGTGTACCGTTTTTTAGTTCATCATCCGATTGGTCATTTATAGACTGCACCATGAGATAAGCCAGTTCATCATTGGACAGGTCTTTGAACGCTGATGGATTGTTCCAAGGTTTTGGAAGAAGCTGACCTTGGAGGTCTGTCCAATTCCAATCAATAATGCGTCTTGCTAGAGACTCACAAGTTGCATCAATCCAATCAGTAGTTTCCTCCGCATCAATGTCTTTGCCACTCATACCTTGAAGCCTACTCAGCATAATCGATTCCCCAACGGTTATCACGGGAATATATTTGATCCATTCGCCGATGTGTACATAGGATAACTGGCCTTCCTTAACAATCGCACCATCTGCAATGATCCTCCCGATGCTGATAGTGCAATCATCCGATTTACGACATATTGGAGGGATTTTCCAGTTAGGTTGTGGTGGGACGATCTCGCTATCCACCACAACCGCTGGCACTTGACTTTGATGTTCTTGCTGCATTGGGTCTCCTTTACTTAGTTCTGTTATTTAGTCTTTATTTAAGCTCTGGTCGGTGCGGCTCCATCAGCAGCAGCGGAGCCACCATTGTGCCGCAAACTGAGCGAATACTTGATAGCGTCGTTTACCGAGGCTGTGATTGAATAGCTGGTTACGATAGCGAAACCGTTATACCCTGTGGAGCCATCCGGCTCGAAGTCCCATTCTTCGCCTTCCAAACCCAACTCACCGAAGATCGTTGCATCGCCCTGGGACGATGCAGGGTCCCAAGCACCGTCTGCATCCATCGTAGCTGTAGGTTTGCCAGCTAGGAAGTTCTGCCACGAATCCGCAAAGGCTGTGATATCTGCTTCCGGAACACTGAAGTTGACCGTAGCGGAACTAAGTTCATCTTCTAACGCCACTGAATCAAAAGAGAAATCCGCATCTTTACCATGAGTTCTTGCCATTATGCACCTCCATAATTTGCCCTCTGAGGGCTTAAATTGGATTCTAGGGCTATTACGACACTACCCTGGTAGTTGCACCGGAATTTTGGATAGAAGCCGAATAACTGGCTTTATCCCCGACAGGAAAAGAAATCGAAAGAGACGCTACCAGAGAACCGGTTGGGGCTGATGCTGCACATTGATACTCCGGATCATTGGTATCCGGCCCAGAACCAGTAGGGTCTAAAACGGTTGCAACTACTCCACCACCCACGGCATCAAATAGAGTATTGACACCCTGGCTGGCTGCTGGATCAAGAGAACCTCCAATATCAATCGTGACGTTTTTCTTGCCAGCCAGAAAGTTTTGATATATATCTGCAAAAGCCGTAATGTCGGCTTCAGCAACCGCGAAGTTGATTGTCGCCGTATCGAGTTCATCTTCAATAGCCACTGCGTTGAAGCTGAAATTCAAGTCTTTGCCGTGCGTCCTCGCCACTCTTCACCTCCACATTTAATCTAATGATCCGGATCAACCATGTCGTCAGTCATTATATTCTCGAACGCCGAAAGCTATCACAATGCTAAACGCCCTACTACCACCACCAGACACAGTGGCCACCGCCCTCCAATATGTATCAGTGACCGTAGCTGTAATTTCTTGGACTTCATAGGTGGCTGTACTGGTCTGATTGAGAGTGGTAAAGGTAGCCCTGGTAGTTTCACCGCCTGCTGAAGCATTAGCATCACTCTCTATGGTAACCACCAGATCATTGCTTCCTGATCCTGATGGAGCAGCTAGCAATCGCAGGACTGCAACACCACGTTGACTGGCACCGATCGCTCCCTGTTGGTACTTGGTGCCAGTAGCAGTGGACGAAATAGCTGTAGCAGTATAGAGGATGATGGATCGGTTTAAGGCATTATCACCCCGCCAGTTAACATCAAGAGTGATCGCTTCACCAATCGTGGATGCCCTGGCTTGATCGCCTGGATTAGTCAAACCTTCATATCCGAAGGAACCAGCTACTGTATCTTGATAAATTCCCAATTGGCGGTCTACTGTCGTAAGGTCAGCAAACATTTCAATATCATAGCCACCAGAGGCGGGGTCAAGTAGACCACCTATGCTGGCTGTGAATCCTGGCTTGCCTTCCAGGTAGGTCATATCAGTATCAGCAAATGCAGTGATGTCAACTAACGCATTGGTTACGTCAATTGTACAAACATTGGATACACCAGAAAAATCAAATTCATCTACATAATGGGCAACTGATTTAGCATGGATTCTAGCCATAATTATGTACCTCGCGACCGTTCATTTTTCTTACGTCTGAGCGGGTTGTCTCGTTTCTTTTTTATCGCAGCAGCACTCCGCACCAGTAAGGCTTTTTGTTCTGGAGACCCATCATAGACTGCAATGGCTCCGGTGCTAAAAAGTCTTTCAGCATTAACACTTTCATCGCCATCCAGTTGGAACCTTTGCCCTGCCTCAACCTTGGTAGAACTCGGAATAGAACCTGGAGCATTCAGTATGTTTAGACGAACAAGTGCAATCAACCATTCTTCAGCTAATTCGTTCTGCGAATCCTCCATCGATCAATTCCTTCTCAGTTAGTGGTTCGTCACCGTCTAGGCTGAATACATCACCATGCGAAATTATCAAGAATGTGCTAGAACTAGAAGGCCCATTCATAAGCCGGAACTTTTTCAATGCCTTTAACACAATACTAGGATATGTACCCAAGGTCTGACGTTGAACTTCTCCTTGCTTGCTCAGCTGTTCCAGGCGATCAGCTGCATCCTGAGCATTCATAGTTATACTCCTACGGCTCATCAGCCCAGATATCATAGAATGCTCCTACGTGGAACCAGCGTTCACGTCCAACGTGTTCAGAGAAGATCACATCCCGCACTTTCTCGCAATAAAGGAAAGTATGATTTTCAATGCTCAAAGTAGCGCGATCCAGAAGATTGATAATCTGGCTCTGGATATCCTGGCCTGGTTTAGGCCATCCATCATCCGTAACAGCCTTCACAAGGTAACGAACTGTGTGGTATTTCTCGGTAGGACTGAAGGATCGAGAGGAATCCACATTGTCAACGAAGTTAAAGACCACGAATGGTGGTGCAGTCTCTTCCGGTGCTATCCAGTTATGCACTCCACCTGTTGCAAGACTAGTAACAGCAGATACATTTAAGGCTGTGAAAAGGCCCTTATCGCAAGCCTGCACTATATTGTCAGTCGACACTGGTGAAAAGCTCCTCAATCTCATCATGAAATCGCGGCTTGACAGACAGGAGAGCTGGCACCATGTAAGGACGGGCTGGCATGTTGCGAGTGCCGAGTTCAAGGAAATGGGCGTAATCGGTGCCGGTGTTAACCTGACCACCGATTCCCATTGTATCTAATTCAGTGTGAATCGCTGCACGGTTTCTACCAGTATCGACAGGAGACCTCTTTTTAGCCTCAGCTTCAACCCTAAATAGGTTGCGCCGCACAATTTTCTTTAACTCCGGATGGACCGTATCTATTAATTTCTGTAGCTTCCGGTCATCAAGTTCGCTGCGAAAACTGACACTAATCATTATGCGTTTTTCTCACCTACTGAAATTTCTAGGTGACCAATACCAAAAGCCAAATTCGAAGGCTTCCGCACTCCTACAACCTCAAAGACACGCGATCCACTATCCATTGTGACCCTCTTTGTTTCATCAACCGCCACATCATGATTGGCATAGATAACGTATGTCCTCAGGTTATCTTCTCTGTTGAGCCGTATGGCTTCAGTGGTGCGACCACTGATTTCGGATAACCGGCCTTGAAAGGTGTTACCGTTGGCATAGCTACTGCTTCGCCCACCGTATCCATCGGCACTTAACGTCCGGTTCTGAATGGTAAATGTGGTATCTAGGAGTCCTGTAAACATGTACTACGGCTTCGCTTTCGATTGCTTCGCTACATCAGCTTTTAGTACTGGCTCAACTAATCGGTATTGCAATATCGAAACAATGGCATTGACTGACATATGGCCTAGTGCCTCAAGCTGTTTCGGATCGTCTATGGTTCCATCTTCGATTCTAGCCCGGGCATAACGGATAGTATCTCGCAGCTGTGTAAAACCTTGCCCTGGAACTAACCGTAAGATTGTTTCCACTAGTCGTTCCACTAATTTATTAATCATGTTTTTTACTCCTCACCATAACAACCATCGGGACAGAACTTCCATAGAAATAGCCCCAGTGCCGATCAGACCACCACCGGCCATCACCTTCTGCCGTGTTTTGTTTCCGCGTTCATAGAGTATTTCTACTCTGGCTTCCATAGCCTGGATGCGCTCTAAAAGGTTATCTTGGCTAACCTCTATTCGTCCCAACATGCGCTGAACATCATCCCAGGGAGTCATTGGCTATTCATTCTCCAATACCTTCATCCCCAATGCGATAACCCCTCCGATGGTACCGGTGGCTATCTCAGGCATCCCCTCGGTAATGCCTACCACTGCAAGTCCACCAAGCACTATTATGGCGAGGAATATCTGCGGCCGTACCTTGCCGATCATGATTACTTCACCGTCGTTTCGATCTCAATGTTGTTGTCGCCAGTGCTGTTTTTGACTGTCAAACTACTAAACAGGAAATCCGCCGTAGCTAGGCCGTCTCCTGTCCCGATCACCATGTTCTTTAGCGTCATCGTGCCTACGTTGAGGTCACTGATCACGCAATCCCCGCCAAAGGTGCGTACATTCGTTACTGTGAGCGTCTTGATGACTGCACCCGAGGTGCCGCCCCGAAGAATGATTTTATCGTACGTCTCATTGGTTGCAGTGAGGTTGGTATTGCCTCGGCTGGATGCTACCGACACGTTGCTCGGAGTGCCTACGGTCAAGGCGAAGCTATTTCCGTCGGCTTGGTTGTCCTCATAAATGAGATCATGGACGGTCGCATCGCTAACCGTGAGTTTTCCACAACGCAGTCCATCTACTGTCATGGTCTCAATCAGAGTGTCGCCAGTGCCACTAATCTCAAACACATTGACTACGCCACTAGCTACACCAACATCCAACTCGGATAGGTTGATGGTGCCGAACCGCTGTCCATCAATGGTCAGGTCGAAGCTGCGGGTTTCGGGGAGTTCTGCTAGATCGGAATTGCTGACCAGTGATCTGGGTGACTCTCGTAGATCGTAGATACCAGGATCGGGGATCGATGCCCAGGTTTTGCCATTGGCAAACAGCAGAATGAGGCCCACGGTAACACCGAATGCTATCACCAGAGCCATGCCTACCCAGATCATGGGGTTGCTATGCCCCGTAGCCATTGTGGGCATCGAGTAACGATAAGCTTGACGGTCTAACATGCGGATGCGGAACTTCACTTGCCACCTCCATTAACGCCAGTGGCTGCGTTAGTATCCTTTACACCGCCCTCACTCACCCACCGGCGGAAAAGTTCTCCGAGGACTGCTCCAACAGGCAGGTTTAGGGCCGCTACAGGTATCATGAGTCCCTCCACGTTATCCAGGAGGGATATGTCTCCGAGAATCCTTAAGCTGATCATCAAAAGCAGGATGAGCCACATCCAGACCACGGGGACGGCGACGAGGGCAACCAAAATTGTGGTGCCTGAAATGGTATCTGGTAACCCTCGCCCTGTTGGTTGTGCTGGTGGAGAAGGTGGTTGTGGTGGTGGTGATATATCGTCAGATGGTGTTGTCATGTATCGTCCTCCGATTTAATGCAAAACTCCCTGGACACAAACGCCAGGGAAGTCATATTGACTACACCGACGCTCTAGGCGTTCATCGAACCTCTTGGGTCTCTAGGGTGCTTTATTCGATTGTCGTAGAAGCTAGCTGTTTAATCCAACCACCTATGCCATCCGGAAGAAGTGCTACTTGTTCCTGGTCAACACCGAATTGATTGAGATGACTGCACTTGCACTGAATCTCAACGGACGATTTAAGTTCTAGATATAGTCGCTCTAGCTTCCGGTGGCACCGTTCACAGTAAACCCATTGCATCGCTTCAAGTTCATCTTCGGGAATGTGGATACGCACGATTTTCATAATACTGGGATTCCATAAGGGACCAAGGAATCCCAGATCGTTTCATATTCTTCCTTCACGCTGCCTTTGGTGTAGCTATAATCACCAAGTCGCTCTGCGGCCATGCCTTTACCAACTCGGCTATAAGCAAGCTCCGTCATGCGTAGCACAGCTTCCTGCACGGGGTACGGATATTCGTAGATATAGATATCACTGTTATTTGCGTGAGATGCTGCGGTCGTCCCATTGACACCACGCTCAACGGTGAGATTGTGGGTAGAAATGGCCGAAATCCAAAGCTGTTCGGACTCAATAAGGATTGTTTGACCGACTTCAAACTGTGTTCCAGCATCAACAGTCAGAGTAGTATCGGTTGAATTAAAAACTTCATTGACATCTGTTCCGGCATCATTATAAGGCGTCGCAGACCTACCTGTTCCATAACCCCACAATGCAGCAATCTCAATGACACGCTGACCAGATGAAAATGTAGCATAGTCCCCTTGCCGTTCATCCATCTGAACACCGCGTTTAGGGAACCTGGAACTTTCAAAGGGCCAAAGAATGTAATCAGTTGCTGCCAGGGTGTCTTCGTATGTTGCATCCTGGTTAGAGTCCATCTTGATCGTGGTGACGCTTAGGATATCCGGCACCCACAGAGTGCGAGTATCGTCACGAATGATGGGCTGTAAACTGAATTCCTGACGTTGGCGGGTATTGTTGAAACGCTCCAGAGGAATGTCAAAATACTTGGTGTCGGTAAGAACGTAGAAATGTCTTCCACAATAACTGTCAACTTCTCGGCTAGCTGCCTCAAGACGGCGAAGAAGCTGAGCATCCCACGTGGTGGTAGCGGCAGCGATGCTCAGGTTCTCCTTGATTTGATCTAATGTGGCGTATAAATTCACCTACAGGTTGTCCTCCCAGGCTTTTTCATCAAGTTCGATTTCTTTCCTGGTTCTATGGGGTCCAACCTTCCAGGGCAATAATCCATATCGATCACGCAGCATAGCCGCTTGTTCATCTCCTGTCAGTAATTTCTTGTCCGGTGCTGCTTTGGTAACTGATCTGGTTATCATCTTGTGATTCGGAGGACGTTCCAACAAATACTCCTGTGGGGATCGATTGGGTTTTCGTTGATTGTTCATGACCATTCGATCCTGGGACAATTATGCTAGATAGCAAATCATGAGGATTGGCTTCCTTGCCATCTGGTGTTCGGCAGATATCTTGCAACCGTTCTTTAATCAGGGCCATATCCATCCTCAGAGCAAATGGCCCTTGGCTATCTGTCCATTCTACAATCCAGTCATAGTCGGTCTGTTCCAGAGCAACCCAATCCAACTGATTAGCTAAGGTGTATTGGAAGGCACGGATGACTGAAGCCGCTGATACCATACCACTAGCTCCCTCTATCCGCTTTGGCCTACCTTTATCATCGATATCATGACCATAGCCATCATTAATCAGAAACATTACAACTTGAGCGAAGGTAGCTTCTTCAATCATGGCTTTGCTGTAGACGTTCGCACCAAGAGGCCATTGAGCAGCTCTGGCTTCTTCTAAAGATTCCCGCTGCTTACGAGCATCAGGGTCTACAATCCGAATAGGAAAACCTTCGACACCTAAAAAATCTGGGTGATATCTTATGTACTTCAATGGTCTCCTCTCATTTCAGCACCTTCATGGCTTATCGGGCAGCCGCAGTGTCCAGCGCAGCAATGGCAGAAGCAGAAAAATCGGCCAACGGTAATGCCACAATCCTGACCGAAGTAGCTCTCCGTGACGTAGCAGCGTCCACTACTTCACATTCAACCGTCAATTCGTAACTGACTGTGACGCTTTCATCTGCGTTTACGGTCTTCACCTTCCTCACCCTTGTCCACTCGTTATTCTCAATAGTCATTGCGTCCCCTCTCAGTTCGAATTCTCGTTTCCCGTCCGGTGCCGGTGGCTACTCGTGAAGGAGGCGTTTGATCCTTTAGCCTTGCTCTGACCACTGCCAGGGGTTCGCCGGTTTGGATAGCGACTTGGCGATACCATAGATATCGGGGCATATCATGCTCCTCGCTATCCCAGGGCTGAACGCTGAAAATGTGTTGTTGGCGGTTATGGTCGAAATAAGCATCAACCGCTTCGAAATACTGGGGGAACATTGTCGCAAGGTCTCTTAACAGACAGCACATGCGGATACGAAGGGTCTGTCCTAGGTAGGGATTTGTCCAGTCCTGTATGTTGTGAAATGTACAATCACATAGATCATCGCCATGCTGCCACCACGTTGTAGCAACAGGTTGTTGCAGAAGTTCTTGAAACGCTTGCATCCTACTTACCCCACATTGCTGACGGTGCCGTCAGCGACAATTTTTTTCAGAACTCCAGATGCAGAGAATATCCCGCTCGCATTAGTAATAGCACCCGCAGGAGCAGTGCCGTCGCGCAGCACGATAGCGTTGGTCGGCTGCGTAGTGCCAAATGTCGACGCTGTCCCCATAGTGAGCTTGACGCTGCCGTTGGCTACATCAATCTGTTGTCCCGATGATCCCAACGTCATAGTTGCTGAGGTACACAAAATCGTTGATGCTTGAGCAAACGTCAAACCTCCAACATCGGTGAGACGCATCTTTTCCCCAACGCTGCCCCCGGATCGCAAAAACCATGTAAACGCCGAGTCCTCATTCGCGGCATCAGTCCAGATAACGTTATTTCGACCTGCTGTCCGGCCCTCTGTTCCACCCTCATTTTCCAGAACGAAGCTGAGTCCAACTCCGAAACCATCGGTCGCTGTGTTAGTCGAGGAGTGCTCCAGTTTGAGGGGCTGGATCGCCGCAGTAGTACCGGTATCATTGACATAGACATCCAGGTTTGTCGTAGCAGCACGATTAATGCCGACATTGCCATCAAACTGATAAGCCCCTCCCGCAAACGTCAGAGTATTGGACGCGTGAGTAATGGTTATGTCAGCAGAGGCAAAATTGACGACTGCGCCCGATGTAAGAAAAATGTCATCACCAGCATATATATCGCCTACTACCCCTAAACCGCCGTCGGTATGGATGGAGCCAGTCGTGGTGGAAGTGCTTTCAGTCGTATCATCTACGCTGATAAGACCCGACGACGTAATTGTTTGATCGTTAGCAATGGTTATGGCTGTGGTCATCGTGCCGCCACTGGTAGATGTTCGGAGGAGCATTTCTCCACCGATTTGATTTGCGGCTATGGACGAATCGTCGACCACAAATTCAATCTGAGCAACATTGGTTTCCAGGTCTACTCCATCGTCGGCAAAGGCGGCCACAACTCCTAGCACCTCATTGTCTGTGACGATGGTATGGCTACCAATACTGGCATTGCCACCTTTTACAAGAGCCAACATCGGAGCGGCAGCATTGGTAGCCGTAGTAGAAAAGACCGCCGCCATAATTGTCCCATCGGCTTGCGCCGTCCCTAGCACTTGTAGTTCAGGTACTAAATCTGTTGCGCCATCTAGGGTAGATATGGTTTCTTGCGAGGTATGTCCAATAACTATTCCGTTGCCATTGTTGATTAGGAGGTTGCCTGCATAGCGCAATCCAGATGCACTACCGTATAGCTCTATGGCAGGGATATCATCTGCCGAGAATCCAATGGAGATCGCAGAGTCACCATCAAGGTCAGTAATAGCAATCACATTGTTGGCATCATCATCGAAATAGGTGGATACCACTCCACCCTTCTTCTCACCCAGGATAAAAGTCTCGTGCGATTCCCCTGTATCAACATGCTCGATATATCGCATCTACTAAGCCTCCAGACTACCCAGCACATAAACTCGGACTATATATGTCGCATTATTAACATTTTGATTAGCGACTTTGAACGTCAGCACATCATCGGCTGCGACCGGAGGATTAACAGATGTGCCGGAGAACACGATACTTACCTTTTCCGTGCTAGAGGTATGTCGATTCGCTCCGACACCCTCCAGCACATCATGCCCATTCGCATCTACTATCGTAATGTCATAGTTACTCGTGGGAGCGGTTGACCCTGGATTTGTTTCCAACGCCAGCAGTCTACCGCTCATCCTGGCGGTGATGTCAGTATTTGGGACGGAACCATCCGAGCTATCTCCAGTACAACTCAACTCCACCACCGCCACGGGGCCACGCTTGGTTGCAGCTTGTGTAACTGTTCCAGCCACAGATTTCTCCTTATGAGGCTACTGTAGTGGGTATCAACCGACCGGACTGGTCTACAGCATCAGCTTCGTAGTTCTCAAAACACATGCAGCTACCAGGGTCAAGCATCGATGCAAGGGTGCCTTCACCCATTAGGTTGTAAGCGATCATGCCGGTTGCAGCAGCCGTGAAGATGATCGCTGGCCCGTAAGTAAACCGGTTGCCAACGACCTCACATTGTGTCTGGGCAACGCCGGAGTTAATGGCTCCGGTGTCCCATCCGTTGGTGTCAGTGCCACCGAAGAACCGGCAATTGTGTATTAATACTTCGGTAACGATGGCTTCGATTTCAATCGCTGCATCGGCACCATTTGCCGTCACGACGAAGGTGCAACCAACAATCTCGGCACCATCACCGTCACCTGTGATCGTAATTGATTCCAAGTTCGTGGAGCCGATGTCAAAGTGACAGTTTGAGACCTTACAGTTTGCAGCGTTGATATCAATGGTTGCGCCACCAGAGGCGGGGGCGGTCGTCGCTTCGTTGAAGTAGAGATTATCTAGGACAACGTTGGCAGCATCTAGGGCGAAACAATCACCAGCCACGGCTTGCGTAAACTGAGGACGAGCCGACCCTTGCCCAAGGCCAAGAACCGAGATACCTGCGCTGTCCATTGTTGTCTCGTCGGTAATTGTTTCAGAATGACCAGGCAAAACAAAGATCACATCGCCTTGACTAGCAGTACAAAGAGCTTCGGCAGATTCAACGTCTGCAATAGCTTTATCAGGGTGCATTCCATATGACGAAGTGGTGCCGGTTGCTAGAGCGTTGCTGTCCACGAAGAACACATTGCCGGAGAAATAGTTGGCGTTAACAATGGAGGGGAGTTGACCAGGGGCTTGCTTCCAGAACAACCCAGTTCTGGAACCGACTATTGTGGCACCGCCTGCCACCATCGGGATTCCGTTACGAGCAAGCATCGCACTCTGGTAATGTCGGCGCATCCGTGACGGTAAACCGAAATACCAGAAACGTGTTGCCTGTCTATTCAGATGGCGTTGCTGGGCATACATGGGATTGCTGATTGCGCCAAACTGGAACAAGAGGACACGTATGTAAAACAGCTTGATCCAATTGGGGAATCTTCCCAAATTCATATTGAGCGATACACGTACAACATCAAAAAGGGAACATAGGAGTACCAGGGAGCGTATCCAAATGGGGCCTGAGAGACCGGCTCGTAGCATTTCTACCCTCGCTTTTCAGGATTGGCCTTTGTTGCGAGTGGTGGATTATCTACTAACTAGATTCCACCTCGCATTATGATGATTGTGTCACACAATTTACATCGCCTTGGGCGGTCATTCCAACGGGCACCGCAATGACCGCAGGTATAACCATCATAATCATTAATGGTGCCGTAGGCAGCTGTCCTACTGTGGGGAAGCCTACCGTGCCTACGAGCTACCCTGAGTTCCCACCAAACATTGGTATTGGTTGGGAGTGACCCAGTTACATCAAGCCAGACTCGTGCTTTGGCTTTGACCCTCTGGAGTTCGTCCGGTGTGAGGTACTCAAACGATTCATCGTACCAGTAAACTCCGTCCAGAGGGTCATCTTGTTCCGCGTAATGATCTACCGCTTGTACAAATAGCTCAGTGGGAAGATCTTTAGGAGCCTCCCTTTTGTTGAGCTTCCAAACCTTGATCCCGTCATCCGTCAAGTGTTATGACGGTCTCACGTACACTATGCTACCAGCGGATGCAGTTCCATCAAGCTGTTCGTGTGGGTAGTGGTAATCGTATCGGATAAAGACACCGAATACGTTGTCTGTTCCGCTATTACCACCTTCAGCCACATATAGGCGCACGTGGTTGAAATCGTTGCCAGCGTCCATCTTCTCTTGACGGGCTTCGATAATTACCTGATCGCCATCAGCATCGATAGGAGCGTCAGTATCGTAATTACCGCCACTGGCATCGGTGGTGAAATCCTTAACTCCAGTCCCAGAAGAGTCTGAAGCTTGCTGAATCCGGCATTCGTCCAGGTCATCGCCGGAATCCCAGGTGCCTAGCTCAACCTTAGCAAAGACACGGTCATAACCGAGCATGGTGAGGTATCCACCCGCATTCTGGGCATTGGTGCCACCGATATCGGCTTGTTCCAGGAAATCAAAAGTCGCTATTTCCGAAAGTTCTCGTCCCATATCTCATCTCCTAGCCTATGGCTCTGTTATTTAAGACCTGACTGCAAGCTCTACGAAGGGGCTGAGAGTGTTGCTGCCATTTTGTGGGGTCAGCGCAGAGATCATCCAGGGCTGACCATCGACTCGCTTTACAAACCTCCAGCAAATCTCGTCAGTGGTGAACTGCTGGTGCATTGACGAATCGATCCGCAAGTCCATTCGGTCACCGATCAGGTACTGGCTAAAGTCGGCCAACATGATGTCCCCGGCCGTTCCGAGAGTCTGGGCATGTTCGGTGTAAACGATTGGCCTACCGAGTAGGGTATCGGGCATGTCTGGCACTGAGGACTGCACCCACATGGCTGCTCCACCAGTACCAACGGCTAGGTTCATGGTCATTAACTGAGGGATAGTATCCGAGTTGGCTACCCATACAGCCCTACCATAAGAAGTCGGCATGATTCTAGACCGCATCTTCACCACGTTCTCATAAACAACTGTGGTAGCAGCCTGAGATGTTTCCTTAGCTACCGTGACACGGGCAGGTGAGTTCTGAATACCGAGTGGCTGACCTGCACCGTTGCCGGAGAGGAAACCGTCATCTTCGAACCAGCCTATGGCTCGACCGAACAGCTGGAACAGTAGAGCTTCCAACCCAATGGCCGAGTCCTGCAAAAGTTCAGTGGTTGAATAAGTGAGACCGACGAGCTTCCGGCTTCGGAGTTCAACCGATCCCAAAGTGGGCTGAGAGGCGGTAAGGGTTGCGCCTTCGCCTACCCAGTAAGCTTGTACGCCACCGAAGACGGTGGATGCACGGCTGCTTTCATCAATCCTGGGAATCTTGACAAGATCGCCAGCCATTGGGATGACAGTAGCTCTGGGACGAACCACTGCTTCCTCCATAGCATTCTGGAGCAGTTGGGCGCGAAACTCATCAGGGACAAGGAATCCACCATCTGCGCCGATCCCTTCGCTGAGTCCGGTGGCTCTGGTTTCCACAATCCCTATATTCTGGCTTCCTTCAAGTCTGGGGTCATGTCGCCCAAACTGAGAATTGTGAACCGATACAAGGTACTCGCCAAAGGATTTAAACTTGTCACCGTTTTCGTACGGACGACCGGTCGCATGGTCAACAGGGCCAGGAACAAATCTTTGGAGCGGATCGTTGGCTGGAGTAGGTGCGCGCCGACCACTGCGGTAATCATCGTGTTCTTCACGACTCCGCTGACCGGCAGCATCCAAAGCATCCTTGATCTGTTGCTCCACGTTCGGGGAGAGGTTCTTGTTGGCCTTGTCTACCGCTTCGGCACTGGCCTCCTCGATCGCTCTGCGGACTGACTCCGGTAATTGTGCCTGCATGTTCATACCGCTGCTCCTTCTTCTTCGGACTCGACTTCTTCCCAATGGGCAAAAAATTGGTCGATTTCAGCTTGGGCTTCTGCGCCATTTCCGTTATCTTCTTGCTGCAATTCAGCAAAGAACTCGTCAATTATGATTTGCTCATCGTCTTTGGCCTGTTTAATTTCTTGAACAGATGCAAGAGTTCGTGCTTGCAGTATTTTATCCATGATCGACTTCGGTAAGTATCGGGTCAAGTTTTCTACAGAGGTGAGGGTCAAGAGTTCAACTACGGATTCCATCGTGGTTGCCAAAGACTCAGTCAAGCTGGGTTCTTCTTGACCATTGCGCTCCCAAGGTGGTGCGCCTTTATCAAAGTCCTTGTAATGCCTGGCGATATGGGACTTAACCTCAATTAGATCGTTATCGGAGATGTCGTCGTATTTACCACCTGCAATATCAGCAGCAACTGCCCGAACGCCTTTCCAAACGGTGGCATGGTCGTCGCTGGCATCATGATGGATACCACGGTAGGATCGTTTCCTACGCGGTTTTCGCCCTTCAACATAAACAGCCATGATCTCTAATTCATCAATCTCAGACTTAGCCACTTCATCGCCTTGCGACCATTCAACATCTTCGGGAGCCAGTGGATGCTTCTTATAAGGGATAGCATCCTTTTGCTCAAGATCATCGATGTCGCCAGGGCTAGTGTAAGAGAACGCCTTATTGGACGGTGTCCAAAGGCCAGCTAGGTTCAGCACATAGTTGCTGATAGATTGTGCTTCATCAATGGACACTGCGCCGAGTGTAACAGCTTGCATAAGAGCATTGGCATTGGCAGGAACAGGCACTGCGGAAAGCTCTAGCAATTCCTGTTTTAGAAATATCTTGGGCATGAAAAATTGGGAGGGGTCATTGTCAGCTTCGTCGAGGAATTTCCACTCTTTGGGGATGAATCCTACTGAGACGGCAGCTAAGTAACCGCCTTTATATAGTTTATATATGGTGTCAGCGAATTCATATTCGGCAGATGTGGCAAACTGGATATCAAAGATAAGTTTGCCGTTCTCCGAGGTGATTACTTGGGCTTTCCCTATGGGAGGTGCGAAGTAATCGTGCGCCCACAAAAACACTGGGTTCTTGATAAAGTTGTCAAGCTCCCAGCCTTCAGCGAGGATACGATCACCGCCACGGTCTTGGCTTTCATCTGAACCAATAAAACGAAGCACTCGGTTCTTCTCTTCGCCCTCTTGCTTTACATTGTAGGAAAAAGAGAGCTGAACCTTCTCGCTCGACACATTAGCTTCAATCATGGAAGCTCCTAATGTTACTCCCGTGACTACGATACTGCTGCTATGGGTCTCCAATAATAAGGGAGGTATAAGTTGTATAAAAAATAGCAAATTGCCTTACAACAAGTCAATGGGGGAAATGTCCAGGCAATAAATAGGCTCTCCGTATGGCGCAACCGGAGAGCCTTTGCAACGGAGGAGATACTGTGCTTCTACGCAGTATCTCAGGATGATTCTATCATTATAAAATCACAGGAACAACAGTACACCGACAACTAGGATGGGCAGGAGGGTGGCTGAACCCACCAGGGAAATTCTTATGGAGATCAACGACGACACCATTCAAAGCTTCACAGATGGAGTCTTGCCGTCCATCCAAAGAAGTCAGCCATTCCATACCATCTACTACACCGGATTCGATATATCCCTCAACGGTGCCACGATTAGACATCGTAATGACTTCAGTACGGGCAATGTTTCGTGATCGCCGCACAGATGCTTCGGACATGACGGAACGTATCCTCGATTGTAATGCCGGAATACCTTCTTCTGCGGTGAATCCTGCTAACAAAGTAGTAACGACAGCTTTTCTCGTTATCTCATTGATTCCAACAATAGCTTCCCCAACATGTTTTCTAATCCAAACCATTGCTGTGGCATTTAATTGGACTTTCCGGATGCCATCCGTATGTGGTTGTTCAGGATGTACCAATGCATCACCAGCATCTAAGCCTTGCTCAAACACGAAGATAAGCATGGGGAGAAGCTTTTCTTCCATGATTTCTGTAAATTCATCTAATGGAAAGATCAGGTCATCAATAGATGCAATGCCTTGTATACGTCGAACCAGATCATCTGCTTGATCTTCGAACAACTGTTGAAGAACCTTCACGACAGGGGCTTCCATTGCTTCTGTATCAGTTACAAATTGATGCCAGATGATTTCCTTCTGTTCAGTGGTGTATCGGCTCTTCGGCATCACCGGCAATGATTCATCATCATTGGTTGGCGCAGAATCAGATGAACGCCGATAAATAGTTTCTTCAGCACCGTTCAAAGCGCGGTTGATCATGCGTACCATGCCACCTTCAAACACATTCCGGTCCTCACCGATAGCCATCATCGGAGGTGGACGGTCCGCTGGGTTAACTGGCACTTCTATCAGTCCAGCAGCACGTAGATAAACGTCGCCTCCTGGTACCTGGTCGAAGCCTAATAACTTGCGATATTCGTTCACGGTAACAGCACCGGACGACAACTCCCTAGATGCTATGTTGACTTGCTCTACCCTGTTTTGCGGAGCAGGGTCGGTGAAATCAAGTTCAATATTACCACCAAACATAGGCACCAGAGTCATGTTGAGCTTGTTCCTGATACGTCGAAGCCTTGTTCTAAGCACATGCCTTCCATATACATTCTCGGCTTCTCGCGCATTGGCAAGATTGACGTTTTCAGACAGCCCCATAATGTGTTGAGGAACGCCGTACAAACCAAGAATATTGTCACGGCCAAGCTTCCTAAGATTAAGATGATCCATATCACGCGGACTTAGCGAAACGGCCTGATATTCCAGGTCACCAGTAAGCACGGCAATAGAGTGGGAAGCACCCCAGCCGCTGTACTGTTGTTTCCACATCTGCTTGATCTCTTCTTTTTGCTCTGGAGTGGTACGACCAGATTTGGTTCTTAGGATGCCTTCGGGTGTCGCAGAGTTAAATAGCATATTTCTGTTCCACTCTGTCGCAAACCGTTCGGTATCTAGTTCAGTTGCCATCGGAGCTACGGGAGCCTGTCCACGGTACATATCTACAGGATTGGGGGTCTTGAAATGGATAACCTGTCCGATCTCTAAACGTTGACGAAAGTTCTGTAAGCGATACTCGTAGTGATCGATAAAATCAGTGGGCGAAGGCACCACAGTCATCCGACTGGGTGGAACGATCCATATTTCAGTTGGGATTCCTCGGTTGTCACGGTTCAGAATCCAGAAGCTTTCACCAGGTAAATCCATATACATCTGATGAAGCTCTCGTACTTCATCGCCAGATTGGAAAGGATTGGCCTTACCTTCCAGCAATTCTAAAAGCGGATGGGATTCAAGCTGGCCCTGGCGTTCTCCATTACGGATGCTGTATAACTGCCAGTCAACTTCTGATACTGACGATGCGATCTTGGACACTACGGCATAAAGCCATCCAATCGAACCGAAGGCTTTTGTATAATCCTCGGCCCTCATGCGCGGGGGAATCTTCATCGTCATGTTGGTGGACATGGGAACTGGTATGGATCGGAGGATAGGATTGGGAGAAGTAGCTAAGGCAAGGGATGCCTTATTCACCATTGATGGAACGAAGGATTTGATACCCGTGACAATGCTCATTGGATACCCCTTCTAGTTACTGGTTGATTTATTATATCAATTGCAGCAAGACGGTACAGTCTTAACATTGGCCTGTAAAACTAACAGTGTTGACAAACATTCTGGAGGAATGTTCATAATGCTTCATAAAGAATTAGAAGGTGATCTGTGAAAGTAGTGATTTTGTGCGGAGGGTTTGGAACCAGGCTGCGCGAAGAGACAAAGGATGAGGCGGCGGAGAGGAGAGACCAACAATGGCGGTAAACGCTTACCAAGTGAAAGTTGCGGAATGTTTTTGAGAAATGACCTTACTGAAGATGGCGAAGCGTATATAAGACAATGCGCTATTGACGGCGTTATTCTTCTGGAATGGCAAGAATGCTATTCCTACCTCGGCATATAATTTTGGAAAGCGAGATTGCTGTGATTTATGAATGTCCACATTTAGGATGCTCCGACAAAGTTCAAGGCGATGATATGCAATCGGTGATGCGACCTTTGGTAGATCAAAAGGTAACCTTTACTGCTATCAAACCATTACCGCACGATTTTATTGATGCTGTTTTCGGTGTATCAGGTAGACAGGCTCATCGAAAACTCCAATGTTCTCAATGGTGCCGAAGGGGTCCTGATTGCCGACAATCCTGACCTCGTAGCCAATGTATACCCAAGGTGTTCCTGCATCATACGTCGATGCTCATCTATCCGGTGGCCTCGTATCTTCCGTTGCTGATATGGGTAAACCATTATATCCATCCGCCTTGTCGTAAAAAGCGTTCCACCACTTTTGGTAGGATGCCATTTCCAAGGGCACTAAATTGACCCACCCTATCGGTAACCCCATCAGCCACTCTACCCACCTCGGGTTCAGTTTCCCACCAACCTCCCTTGGTAGAGACGATTGGTGGCCTCCCCGTTCCGTTGTGCCCGTCCCTGGTGCGCCCTTGTAGTCCCTGCTGTTCGGCGTTGCCCATCGTACTACATCCCCCAGACTCTCCCTTGCTGGCCCGTGGGGACCGTCCTGCGCCCGCGGCGTCGGCCCATGCTGAACAGTCTCTCGTAGATTCATACCCCTCTTGCCATTGCTGTAGGTACTGGTGTTCGCATCGGGTGTAGGCCATAGCCTCACTGCCGTATCCAGCGTCAGACCGAAGCCGTTCCCGTTCTTCTTCGTTGCTTGGATGGATGCTCTGCGCTCCAACAGCTTCTCCAAATCCTTCTCGCCCTGTTGCCAGTTGGACGGGGTGGGCCACATCCCGGTCGCTGCTATCGTCCCGAGGCCCGCCGTCCCATCTACATTTTGATTGCTCTTGAATCGTACTCTCCCACTCGTTGTCCGATACATTTGTTCCTCTGGCCGTCCAAGGCACATCGCATCTGCTGCCTGCGGGGTAGGCAAGGCACCACCACCTATAACGAAGGTGTGGCGCACCGACTTCGGCGGCAGATACGCAGTCCCAGATACAATCGTACCCTGCTTCGGCCAACTCCCCGACCACGGTTCCAGCATATCCTGGTTCCACAAGGAGACCTGGTACGTTCTCCAGCACTGCGAATCTCGGTCCCACTTCCCGAATGATTCTAAGGGTATCGGGCCAGAGGTTGCGTTCATCCTCTGCTCCTCGTCGTTGCCCTGCGACTGAGTGGGGCTGGCAAGGGAATCCTGCCGTAATGATGTCAACCAGTCCTCGATACTGGGTGCCGTCGAAGGCACGTATATCGGGGAAGATGGGAGCATCATCGAGGAACCCATCGAGTATCCTCTGCTGGATAACCGCTTGGCAGTAGGGGTCAATTTCGACATAGCCCACCGTCCTTACATCAAGTCCTGCAAGTCGTAACCCGAGGCTGAAACCACCATACCCTGTGAATAAGGATAGTTCGTTCATCTAAGGATTAGATCGACACCATGTTGCCATCCAAAGGACATCCGACGTATCAATTCCTTGCCAGGTTCTGGCGTTGGTAGCATGTCGCAAACACAACCTTCCATGCGAGGGATAAATTTTAAACAGGCTGGGCATTGGTTGTTTTCAGAATCGTGGACTAGCTCGTTGCATTTCTTGCAATAGAAGTATTCTGCGTTTTCGCACTCGTTGCTATGGTTATCGGTATAATACCCACTCATTTTTGACTCCTATGGATATATGTGATGTGCCGGTAGTTATTGCCTCTCTCCATCTGCATGTAGCCTGCTAAGATGATGAGGAGTAGGGGGGCCGTTCCCAGGGGTACGTAGTGACTCTCCTTGAGATTGGACCTCCAATTCTCCAGGGGGTGGGAATGTTCTAGCCTCACAATAGGCGCAGTTACCTACAAGACCGATGCACCCGCAGGTACCACACATCACGTACTGAGGGGGATCTTCCTCAGCGTCGATCAGACATTGTAGCATGAGTTCTTTGAGTTCGTTACGCCCCCAGCTGGTCTTCTGGGCTAGGCGTTCCAGTAGTAGCTTCCATGCTCGTTGGTACAAGGGCTCCCTCCTTAGAAATTCTCCTCAAGAAACCTCGCTGCCACTGACGGAACGATCCCGTTGCCAAGGGTTCTAAGTCGGTCCACCCGATGGGCACCCCCATCAACCACTCGACCCACTGCGGGTTCAGCTTTCCACCAGCTTGGGTTGGTAAGTCTGGGGTGTGGTGTTGGTGTTCGGCTACTCCCCCGGGACTCCGAGAGTCTCTGGCTTTGGGAGTGGTCCACATCTTGACTGCTGTGTCCAGAGTTAGACCGAAACCATTCCCGTTGCGACCCTTGGCCTTCTCCCTGATCCTGCGCCGCCTTAAGGTCTCTAGGTTCTCGTCCTGCACCCATCTGCTGGGACTGGGCCAGACACCACCACCTCTTCCTGAGATGAGGGGCTCCTGTTTCGGCAGCAGATACAACTCCCCAGATACAGTCATACCCCGCTTCGGAAAGCTGCCCGACCACGGTTCCCCCATACCCTCGGGAGAGGATGCCCGGGACGTTCTCCAGTAGGACGTACTCCGGTCCCACCTCGCTGATGACTCTGAGGGTGTCGGGCCACAGGTTCCGCTTATCCGATTCTCCCTGCTGCCTTCCTGCAACAGAGTGGGGCTGGCACGGGAAACCTCCCGTAATGATGTCCACCACTCCTCGACACTGGCTACCGTCGAAGGCACATATATCGGGGAAGATGGGGGCATCATCGAGGAACCCATCTCGTATCCTCTGCTGGATAACCGCTTGGCAGTAGGGGTCAATTTCGACATAACCCACCGTCCTTATGATAGTAGGTAAAGAAAGAGTCAGGTGGAGGCCTAGACTGAACCCACCGTAGCCAGAAAATAGGGATAACTCATTCACTGAATAGCTCCTCCTTTCCCTCTAAGCACAGATATTGGTTCGCAACA
>Ga0208030_1000227_pt1 | contig 41881 bp, 57 predicted proteins | sample MalvirDeepMed_M9_FD_184246 | JGI IMG/M metagenome (GOLD analysis project Ga0208030, IMG submission 184246) | Marine viral communities from the Global Malaspina Expedition - Malaspina viral metaG DeepMed_M9 (SPAdes) (version 2) | ecosystem: Environmental > Aquatic > Marine > Oceanic | place...
GGGGGCGGTGGAGGAGGAGGTGCTCCACCCCCACACATAAGTACACTCAACAATTCTAACACGTTACGAATCTCCTTTAATGGTTACTTGTCCTTCATGTTCCATACTTTGATCTCTTAATTCTTCCTGCTTATCTTTAATCCAAGTGACAACCTGTTGTTGTCCTACTAACCTAGCTATTTCAGCCTCAGTAACAAGGAACGAGGGTAGTTTATTTGGAAATATAGTATCCAAAGTGTTCAACAAACCATCACTTATAACCAACCTAGTATCATTTTTATACTGTCTCATAATCAAAACTGCTCCTAGAGGTACGAAAAAAGTTTCCAACTTGGAAATTATTATTATTTTACTGGACAAACTCCTTGTAAACACTCGTCATCCTCGAGTTCATGGGTTCCTTTTACTTCATCTAAGTCTACAGGAGTAAGTTGTGCCACATACTCCTCGTAAACTTTAGCTGATACTATTTCTTGGGGAAGGTAGGAGTAGACTTCTTGAGTATCAACATGGGGAAGAAAGCTAACCCCAACATAAGAAGACCAGTTAGACTTGAGCCAAGTGATAATAGTTGGGATTTCATCTGCCTTATAAGTAACTGTAATCGAGCAGTTCTGCTCAACGTAAGCATCCATGAGAAGTTTGTACCTCTCAAGTTGGCTAATAGCCGATTCGTAGCTAACATAAATTTCCTCCTCAGAATTAATATCTCTGCTGAATCTCATGTTGTCCCACTTGACAGGGAAAGTAACGATAACATTATGCTCATCTACAGGACTCGTTACAGTATGATACCCTGCTTCTCTCAACCTTGGGAGAATAGGATCATTAGCAGAGAAGTTTACATTGTTAAATATGTATTTTCCTATGGGTTTATGACAACCTTCAGTGGTATCCATGATTTTACTGAGAGTCCCACTAGGTTTAATTGTAGTAACATTCTTAGGTCTTTGAGTTCCTAACTCATCAGCCATAGAGTAAGCCCCATGTACCGCGAGATTCTTCAATCTTTTATAGTCATAGTAAGAGAGGTCTTCACGGCTGGCGATTCCTGTAAGTCCCACTCCACAAAGTCTGAGGTACTCATTGTTTTCATGCCACGTTCGTTGGAGTATTCCATCATCAAGAGTAACAAGGGTTTGCCTATAGTTTGCTCTAGAGATGAGGAAGATAGCCCTTTCCAATCCTCCAGAATCTTCTCTAAATTTTGATAGATCGACTTCGGACAAGTTACAGAAACTCTTATTTCCAAGAAGGATTTCGGCACATGGGTTGACTCCGGTGAACCAAGGTGCTCGTCTGCGAGCTTCCTTTCCATTGATGATTCCAGGTTCTGAGCCACCTGATTCTTTAATGATTTTAAAAACTTCTTCGATTTCTTCATGAGTAGGTTCTTCCCAAAAGACTATAGAGTTATTAGATTGGCTACGATGAGGAGTATCTCCAAGGTTATCCTTAGCTCTGGCAAACTGTTTCCATTCAGGAGTATTGTGATATACTAGAGCTATCTCAGCAGATCTTCTACTGCTTAATACAGTCCCTAACCAGTTCATTATATCTAAGATGTCCATCTTAGACAGGAGCTGCCCTGATTTCTTGTTTAGAATTTGAACGATAGCTGAATAGGCTTTAGAGATAGGTCCGTCTCCTGAGCTGATCCAACCATAACCACTAAGCCGTTGTCCTGCTGGTCTGAGTTGTGTGAGATCGAGTACGAACCTTGTAGCTTTCCCTTTGAAAGCCAGAAGCTTGCCGATACTTTTTGCCCACCCTTCAGCGGAGTCACCAATTGTAATAGTCCAAATCCCGGTATCGGGATCAAAACTTTCTCTATTTCCGTCATGTCCTCCCTTCTTTGTGCGTTTACTCCTAATGATTTCAATTTCTTCAATGGGTTTGGTAAAGCCTGATAGCGTTCCGACAACAGGTGTGAACCCAACTCCACACCCTTGTAACAAGAGCCACAAAGAGTCAACAACATCATGGATAGTCTCCACTTTTAAATGAGCACAATTAAACTGACTAGCTTCTCTCTTCTTAGCTACATCAGTTCCACCTAACCATAAGGTTCTACCTGATACCATGACCTTACGTTCTAACAGGAGCTGACGTAGTTCTTCAAGTTCACTGTTAAATCTTTCTCTTAAATCTTCACCAGACTCATTCAATGCTCTGCTCCACAACCATGCCTGATGATTAATTACACGATCTATAGTCTGTTCCCAAGTCTCATAGGTTTCATCCTTATCATCTAAAGGTCTACTGTAAGTTCTCCTCGTGATAACTTGTGCTCTAACAGAAGGTTTATTCATACACACTCCTCTAGGACAGGTGGTTTATAGTTTTTTCCTTTCAATACTTTTCCATGTTCACATTTGACAACAGGAAGCTTACTCATGTTAGATTTATGGACAAGATTATATGCCTTATCAAAATCTAATCCAAAAGAAACAGCAGTTCCTTTAAGAACATAGACCACATCACATAGCTCTTTCAAGAAATCCTGCATTAATACATAGGTTTCCCCTTGGTCTATGTTTCCCTCCAACTGAAAGCCAGCTTCAGCCAGTTCCTGCACCTCTTCAAATATCAACTTCATCCTAAACTCAAGGAGTTCTTTACTGAAGGGCTGATCAACAGCCAACTCCATCTTCTCATGAAACTTCCTGACTTTTTGCACTATATTTCTCCTCTTTAATCATTTCTAAATAACGTATTGCCTTATCAATATCTTCTTTACCGCCCTTCATGTCATGTCTTAATACATACTTTATCACGTTCCCCTCAGCATAAGGAATCTGATTCCTCATAATAAAACTGATTGGTTCTATGTCATACCTAGCATAATAATCAGGAGACACATTCTCTTTAATCATATTATAAATCTTTACATTTTTGTTGAAGGAGTCCATAAATTAATTTCCTCTTTGTTAAAATCATAATCTTTAGTTCGTAAAATTCTAGCAACTCTAGCTTGAGTTAACGCATGATCTTCAGTCAATCCTGCTTTTGCATAAGCATCTATGATGGTCTGCCACCTAACCCCTTTAGTTAGAAGGAGTTCTGTAGCTTTCTTCGGTCCTATACCTGGACACCCCTTATAATTATCTACTGAATCTCCTGTTAAAGTCTGGAAGAAAAACATATGATCGGCAGTCTTCTCATCTATAACTTCAGTAACCTCTGAGTCCATGTTGTAATACTCACAAGGAATCGTAAGCATATCCTTATCAATAGAGATGATTATATTTCGATCAAACCTTCCATCAGTAGCAAGGATACCCAAGACATCATCAGCTTCTAACATGGGTTGAGTCTTAGTAGCATAGTACTCTTTAAGATAAGTCTCCAGATGATTATATCCTAAAGGCTTCTTACTATCTTTCCGGTTTAACTTATAATCGGGAAAAATTTTTCGCCTAAAATTATTTGCCCTGTCTGAAAAACAAATAGTAGTAGTAAAATCTTTTCCTTCTCCTAATTTCTCCTGCCACTCTTGAATCATAAAATTGGCTTGAGCTTTTAACTCCTCTACATTAGTAGCAGTTGTTAAAATCCCATCATCCCAATGTACCACTGTCTGTACTGCCCAACACACTTTGTATGTAAGTATGTCTCCATCTATCAATAGTCTCAAAGTATCCATAGTAATCTCCCATCTTTAAATGTTCTTGGTAATGACACTCGTCACATAAATATCTACACTTCAGGGATTCTTTTAATCCTATTTTAAAATTATATCTCCCTATCCTAGAAATTTTAAATCTTTTTGTCTCAGGATTAATATGGTGAAAATGTAAAGATCTTTTTAAATCTATCTTGTTACAGTGTTCACAAGTAAAGTTTCTTAATAGACCTAAAATATACATTCTTACTTGATACCTATAGGCATCATAACCAGTTTTCTTTCTTATATACGGATTTTTAGAGAGTAAAAAAGTATGAAAACCTTTACAAAATTGTGCTAGTTTATCAAATGTATCAATGTGTTTCAGCCCAATTTCTTCCAATTTTAGACGTTCCACTAAGAGGGCATCCAAATTCATAGTAGTCTCCAGCTCTCGTAATCGCTTGTTCCGCTTCCGGTCCGATAAATTTTTTGGCATACCTCTCCTTGCATTCAATTTGAAATTCATCATGGATGTTAGCTACAAACTCATAGTCCTCTCCAGGTATTAACCCTAACAATTGTAACCGTTTATCCAAGAGAATCAGAGATGTTTTCATCAAGATAGCTCCTGCACTCTGAAGCAGGGTGTTTAAAGCAGAATGTTCTGAACGTACATGGAGTCTTCTACCATCTAAACCGATGAGATGGCCTCTCCTGCGGTAAGCTTGCTTGACGGCTTCAGTTAACTTAAGCAAACCATCAACACCATTCAACAACTTCATCCTAGCTTGTTTACCTCCGCGAATATTAGTCCCTAAGATCTTACCTAGTTTTTCATTCCCTGCTCCATATATAAAAGCGTAGAAGAATGTCTTGGCAGTGTCTCGTGACTTTAAACCTACCAGCTTTTGATTAATAGAATGGATGTCAGTCTTATCTTTTGAGTTTCCTTCGACAGCAGCAGTAGCATACTTGCCACCATCATACTTCTTTAAGTACCCTGCCAAGGCTCTAAGTTCTAGGCCATCAGCATCACACCCAACCAACACCTTATTCTTGGAAGCCTTGAATAGTTCCCGACATTCTTTACCAAAGGGACTGTAAACAGCAGGAACTTGAGCTACATTAGGAAAAGAATGAGTACACCTACCAGTAATAGCTCCATTGGTATTTACATTTCCAAAGATTCTCCCATCCCTCTCCAGTTTCAACCAAGCGTTATCACCTTCAGCTAGTTGAGATATTCTTTTAGATAGGAGGAAATGATTGAACAGCTCATCACAACCTGGATAGGGTAAAGATCTTAAAATTGTCTCATCAATTTTAGGTTTACCATTAGGAGTAAAGTCTTTAGGCTTCCAATCATAGTCCTTTTGAAGCTTATAACTGATATGATCCCTGCTGTTAGGATTAAAGCTTACCTTCTCTATCTTATTAAAACTTTCACCAGCAGTATAACCCTTAGCCTTGTTATCTTTCTTCGGAGTGAAGCTCCCCAAGTCCCTGTACCAACTGCCAAATCGTTTTTTTAGTTTAGCCCCAATTTGTTCCTTTTGTTTGAGAAGCATGACATATAATTCTTCCCCTTTCTTAACATCAAAAGAAAAACCGTTCTCAACTTGTCTTTGAATAAGATAAGCAAACTCATGTTCTAGCTTAACAGCTTCCTCATCACACTCAGCTTCACATAGATGATCAAAAAGAGTAGAAGTAATAGCTACATCCCTAGCACAATAATCTGCCATCTCATTAGTGAACGTAGACCAATCAGTGTCCTCATGGTTGAAGTCACCCTTCAGCATACCTAATCGATAACCCCAAGCTTTTAAACTATGAGAACCATAGAGCTTGGTAGGAATGTACTTCTTCTTAGCATCTAAGGTCATCATGTGAGAGTAAGCTAATCGAGATACCACGAGAGTATCACTTATCTTTGTCTCCTTATTAGGAGTCCAGCCTAAAAGTTTCTTTAGTACTGGCAGGTCATACCCTAATATATTATGTCCCACCAGACCCTCAGCATCAGACATTACCTCTAAGGCTTGTTCTAAGTTATCGTACTGGTCCTCATTAGCAAACACCTGAGAAGCTTGTGCTCCTTCTACTGTCATAGCTAAACAATGGATCTTGGAGACATCTGGAAGTAAACCATCAGTTTCTAAATCAAATATTATATTCATATTTAAAATGCCTCTTCAATATATTCACATTCTCTCAACCTACCTGTTTCCCTGTCGTAGTATAGTCTCGCTGCAACTCCTGTCGAACTCCCCTTGTATCTAGCCTTGAGAATTCTAACAGTTGTTTCACCTTCTTCTTGTTGATTTCTTTCGAGTCCAACCACGAAATCACTAAGCTGAGCGATGCTTCCACTTCCTCTAAGATCATTAAGTGATATTTTTCTGCCGTCTTCATGTCCTCTCCCGTCTGCTGGTTTTCTTAAGTGAGATACAATAAAAATACCGATGTTAACTTCTTCTGCGAGTGATCTAAGTTTAGTCATCAAGTTATCTATGAGTCTTCTTTCATCTCCACTCTCAATACCACTGATCATGATAGAGATGTGATCAACAATGATCCAAGAGACATTACAGCTCCTCGCTAAGTACCGGATACGGTTGGAGAGAACGTCTCCATCCATACTACCCCAATGATCATAGAGAAAAAGTCTCCCTGTATTTAATGTTTTTTCCCATATATCCCGTAAAAATTTTTCCTCTAAATTATCCTTCAGGTGGAGCATTTCATTGGCTTCAATAGACATGAAGTCAATGGCTGCTTGACGTACAGACTCTTCAAGAGCAATATAACCAATTGTTTCTCCTTTTGAGAGGAAGTATGACGCAATTTCTTTAACAGCGGTAGATTTTCCAGCTCCTGTCCCTGCACAAAACGTAACGAGTTCACCTTTTCTAGCTCCTAGAGTAAGGTTATTAAGACCCTGCCAAGGATACTCCATATCAGCAGCTTGCATCGGAGTGTTTACCAAGTCCCAAGTATCCTCACCAGCGATAATTCCATCTGGCCTGTAAACTGAGGCCCTGAACATAGCGTTAACCATATCAGATCCGCGATTAGCTAAGAGCATTTCATTAGGATCTTTAAGAGGGAGGGATGCTATCTTACATTTTCCTGGTGGGAAAAGCTCTGCTACCTTACGAGCTGCATTGTTCCCTTGAGAGTCGTTGTCAAACATTAATATTACTTCTTCAAAATTACCTAACAACCACTCTAAATCTTTAGCTATGGCTTTACAGGCTGATCCTACACCGTTTGGAATGGATACTACAGGGTACTGGCAACGCTGGACCTCAGCTACAGATAAGGTATCTATCTGGCCTTCTGTTATGACAATACGTTTACCTGAAGTCCAGCATTGTTTTCCCCATAAACCTAAATCTCTAGTTTCCCCTAAGATCGGAAACTCTTTATCTTTAGTTCTTAACTGTTGAGCTACGAGTTTATTGTCCTTGTCAAAATAAGGAGCAATATGAATCTTCTTATTATTATCGTAATTTACTTGATACTTAAAAAATCTGCAAGTTTCTTCGGATATTCCACGTTTGCTAAGGGACTCGTAAATACCCTGTCTAAAAACACCGTTGGACTTTGGTATATCTGGTACATCAACTGAATCGCTACTATGCTCATAATAAGAACAGCTATCACCGAAACAATACGCATGACCATCTGGATACCTCGCTAAATTATCTTTAGAACCACATTTAGGACAGGGTTCATGTACTACCCCTTTCTGATTTCTCTCAACCATGAATCAGGCACACTCCTTTCCGCATAGACAAACCCATGCTTTTCACACCACCTACCATAAGTGGTAGATGAACCCTTGTATAACTTCTGCCTAGAATTAGAAAAAATGAATCTTAAATCTATATCAGGGTATTGTTCTTGAATTAAAAGATGTTTAGTTCTATCTTTAGCTAAGAACCTACCCTTAGTTTCGATATAGATTTTCTTATTTTTTCCCACTAAAATAAAGTCAGGTGTATAATGCTTAGGTACAGGGATATACTTGAGTCTTTCCTTCTCGTAAGAGTAGGCTACACCAGAAGCCTTTAACTGGCTGGCTATTCGTTCTTCTAAGCCACTTCTGTAGCCCTCTCGTATACCCCTATACCTTTGTCTTTTAGTTGAACGTCTCATTTTCATCTTCCGCAATAATGGTGTTTTCAGCTTGTAATTCCCACAACAGCTTTTGTGTCCAATTAACTTCATGGAAGGCTTCTTTAGGATAATGACCTGCGTTAATTAGAAAAACAAGATTTTCCACGAGTGTCGCAATTGTGCTACTTTTTAAATTACGAACCTTAACAGCTATTATTTCAGCATTCATTTCACGCCACTCTTCATAACTAGCCATAACTTAGAAGTCCTCTTGTTCTTCATCTTCGTTATTATCAGAAGCTTCTGCTGTTACTCCCACAAAGCTACCTTCATCTTTACCCCAATCTACATCGTCTTTCTTGGTGTACTCAACTAAATCTACGATACGAACCTTCTTTATACGCATAGTAACTCCACCTTTTCCTTGATTAAAAGGCACTGCTTCATACGCTATTTTCAACTTGCTACCAGCTCCTATAGGATTTATTACTCTATTACCTTCAGTGTCTAAAAGAATAGGTTTCTGAATAAATGGATTACCATTCTTGGGCTTGACTTTAGCTTTCAACTTAAAATTAACAACATAATTGCCCGTTTCTTTTCCCTGATCGTCCAACTCAGGCTTAACAGGATTATGTTCTCCACCGTTCATCAATGGATCTACTATAGCTTGAATTCCCTTAACATCCTTCTTGTTAAAAATCATTTTGACTTGATACACTCCATCAGCATCGTACCGGACATCTGGAGTATTCAACCAAGGCCATGCTGCTGTTCCTACAGGTGTAACGTGTATTTTATTTGCCATTTTATAATTCTCCTTTTATATATTTTTCTGCTCCACCAAATTCAGGGATCTGTTTAAACTTACAGTCCCTCCTCATCTTACCTATAATTTCCATAACATCACTGATACTCCTTTCTTTCATCATCTTGTTGATATATAAACAATTGAATACTGCTGATAGTATAGCATACTTCTCAGCCTTGGTAAAACTATCTAAGCTATCTACTACTCTCATCATTCCTTGTGCTACTTTTTTAACATCGACATTAGCCATGTCAACTGAAGAAGAATTCTGCATCTTTCACCTCGTTAATGTTTAACTTACCGTACTTCGGAATTTCAGGAACAAGCTTTTGTTCCTCTGCAAATTTCTTAAGGACATCCTCTTTATAGATTTCAATGAAAGTTGTCCTTAAGTTTTCACTTAACAGCTCCATGTCACAAGCATGAGTACCAAACGAATCGTGAACTACAGAGAAGCTTTGAATATCAGTATAAGAAAGATTTACAGTTTTCATCAGGTGACAGGCATCCATGCTATGAACGTAGTTAGGAGCTATTCCATTAGTCTGCTTATGTTTATCTAGTTTATCTCCTACCCCGTGTGCAGAATATAAAGAAGCAACCTTGCCGTTTATAATTGTTCGTATTTCTTTAACTATCGGTCTTAAGTATTTCTGCTTCACTATAAACCCTGTAGGAACAGTCCAATAGATAGGTTTACTGTCCTTACTTAAGACCCTTGCACATTCCTGTAACCAATCCATACCTTCTCTAGCTGATACTACAACTTCTCCTATAGCTTCATAAATAATTGTAGCTAAGTATTTACAAAACACCCATAGGTCTTTATCTTTAGAAATTGTAGTAAAAATTATTCCTTTATCTAACTGTTTCTTCAGCTCCTCGTATATCTGTTCTCTCATTCCATAAAGAGTAGCACCATAAGGAGTAGTCATAACAGGCCGTTTGACCAGTGCTCTATTAATATCCAAGTCTGAAACAATCGCGTCAGGATCAGCTCTTACTTTTTCTGCTACCTTAACTTTTACAATTTCATAGATATCTTGAGGACTATCAGTCACTGTAAGGTTTACAGCTCTCCCCCCCACTTCATCTCTTAGCATAGCTGAGAAATGCTGAAGACCGTTACAAGAACCGTCTACAGTAACAGGTAAATGACTCACAAAATCTCTAGGATTAACCTTGTATTTAACATACTCAATACAAGCCCTTAAAAACTGCCAAGGTTTATCTGCTTCCATCCACCATCTATTAATTAGTGGAGCTGTTCCTACCTCAATGATAGCCCAACCATGAAATTCTGCCCATTCTACTCTTTCTTCTAAAGACACCTTATCATGCCCGTAACAATTAGCTAGATGGACCTGTAACCAAGGTAGTCCTGAGTTCCCTAAGGGTTTGCCAGTAGCGAACTCCAAGAGTCCTCTGGCTGAGTCCTCTCCTTGTGGATTCAGGAATGCTGTATTAGCATACATCCTTCCCCTGAAGTCTATGGTATGAGGAAAGTAAAAAACCTTCTCATCCTTGAATTTCCTAGTAGTCCACATGAGTTGACTGAATTGTATTCTTTTAGTTTTTAACCTGACATTATCTGCATGCATAAGAGAAGCTAACCGTTTCCACTCTATTTGTTCTTCTTTAGTTCCCTTCTTAGGGTAGGGTTCTGGCATGGTTCTCTCTAGGAACTCGGGAATGACCTTACAGCTTGACCGCGAGTTAAATAGAGTATCCATAATCTCAAAAGTCTTTTTATTTATTCTCCACCCTGTCTCCTGGACTATATTTACGGCCTTCTTCACCTCTTTCAAGTCTGATTTATCCAACATCTCAAGGTATGAGTGGTCCATAGTTTTCACTAAGTTGATATTAGTGTAGGTGTAGTAGCCCCCTGAGTATACTGAATCCCACTTTCTAGGTGGTATCAGGCAAGGCAGCTTGACAGGATTATATAATTCACAAATAGAATTCTTCTTATCTATCCATTTTAGAGATTCTTCGGTAGCTTCAAGCCAGTAGACGCTCTTCCTCTTTTGACCACTGGTATTATTATACAGATCTACCTTAAATAGCTTCGTAGCTTCACATACTAACTCCACCATCATCTGCCCTAACCGGACCTTGTTTCCAGGAAGCCAGTTTTTCCATTCTATTCCAGCCTTATTAGAAGAGTGGACTAAGACTCTTTTCTGTTTACGATAGTTAGTAGTGCGTTTATTCAAGTCCCTCATAATCACACCGTAAAGGGCAGGGTTGGAGTCTTTAAAGAATCTGAATCTAGCCTCATCTTCCAAGAAAGACCCCAACTCATTGGCTACCTTTACCAATTTGACAGGGGTAGAGAGGTGATTAACACAAGCTTTTAGACTAAGGAAGGAGATGACATCACTAGGTAGCTCGAATAATCTCTCTACTGCATCGGTGGGATATTTATAGGGAGTACCATCACTATAATTTTTCTTTAATTCGTTGACGCGCTTCTCTACTTTAGCTACACCTTTCCTTAAAAACTGGACTCCAGCAGGAGTAGTAGATTCATGTTTACCCTTCTTAGCTTTTCTATTATCTTCCCTGAAACGCTTTACACCAAGAGCTACCATTTCTGCTTCTAGGTCTTTTTGACGCTGTAGCATAGGTTTTTTACCTTTTTATGAAATTTTGGCCTCGTGAGAGGCTCTACAGTCCATTATTATGAGAGTAGGCATATCCTAGCACCTACCTTTTCTTAGGTTTATTAAGTTTAAATTTTACTCCATTAGTTATCCAATCTTTTACCATTCTACGCTGAATTAACGCTTCATCTCTTGCGGTGTAACGGTTCTTTTTGACACGATTTGTATCTGCTAATATTACTCTTAAATTACCAGATACATGAAAACCAGAAACAAGTCTACCCTGTAAAGGCACAATATGATCAACATGGTAGTCTCTGCCAGTTTCTTTGGTTTTCTTGTTAGATAATTTAAATAATTTTAATGTGTTATTATAGTTATTTAGCTCAAATTTACTCGTTCTTATTTCTAATACTCTACGTTTTGAGCAATTTTCATTACTTCTAACCTTTACATAGTCCCTTTGTCTATATGCTTTACCATACGTTTCACTTTTTCCGGGATTTTCTTTTCTATATTTTCTCGTAGATTTACGACCGGAAGCTCTTACTTTTTCTCTATTTGCGTCTATGTATTCTCGAATATGTTCCCAATTTCTCTTATCCCATTTTGCTTTATATTCTTTTTGTTTTAATGGGTCTGCATATGGCATAATTTTATCTCCTTTTCCCTCTAAAATAAGCTTCCAGGTAGATATACGCTAAACCAATATCAATAAGTAGAAAGCCATATTGACTTGTGTATATCCACATGGAAACCCACAATACCTGGCCCACCCAACCTATGAGTGGACCAAGCTTGTGACCTATTGCCAAGAGCCTGACTGCTGCCAAAGCCCATATTGATAAGAATATCTCAATCCAGAACACGTTCTTTTTCCATTAAATAGTCCATATCTTTAGGTTTGTTAGGCAATTCTATCTTGTGCCAGTAGTGAGGATGCCTTATAAACAGAGGTCTTGACAAATCAAAGATAGAATAACAACGGTTGTCCTCGTAAGCTTGAGGACTCACAAAAACCATTTCATTGATTGATCGAGGTTTATATTTACAAGGTACAGCGGTAGCATTATAACTCACCTCAGTACCATCCTCATGTACTAACTGGATTTGAGTTGGCACTTCATTGATAGTCCAGTCCACCATCTTATTAGGAGCTGGAACAACTAACATAATGGTTATTAACAACTCATTCATGAGGCTGCCGGTACAGGAAATACAGTGGTTTCCCTACACCACACATAATTAATACTACAGTTATATGCTTTTGCATATTTTTTAGCTTCTTTTATAGCTTCTCTTTTATTCCCACCATTCCATGTCCCAACTCCCATCCAATATCTACCGTCCGGAACAAGTAAAGTGACAATATATTTCATACTACGAATTGAAGTATCCTGTTGCTTTAGTTCGACTTGGTAGCTCATTAGTTTTTAGTCCTTTGTTAAATAGAGGTCAACATGACCTGAGTGATTATCTTTAGGGACACAAACTCTTCCTGTCGTTTCATCTACTTGGATTGATGCGTGTTTACAGGCTTTAAGGCTCTGGTATGTATCGTGGTGGTAGTGCATTCTGGTATCGAACCATAGTGGTTCATAAAGAAAAGCACTAAACACTAAACTAATTACTACATAGATTACAGTCATTTTTAATCTCCTATTTTAAGAATCTGACCTAACATTATGTTCTTCTATAACGTACCCCTGTTTCCCTTGTAGATCACTAACATAAGCAGTTTGGCGAATTTTATTGACAGGAGAAATTCTTTTACTGCTCTTCTTTTTCTTTATGATAGGTTTTTTCTCATCACAAAACTCAGGTTTTTGAGTACTTGCTCTTTTTATTTCCATACTATTCCCCTTTTATTTTTCTGCTAATGAATTACCTTTATTGGATTCACTCCAGATCCCCATATCGATAGTTTTTTCTACCTTTGGAACGCTGGTGAGTACTGGTGCTTTAGATGAAAAGTAGAATAAAAATGCAAATACAGTAACTGCTAATGCTATGTAAAGTCTAGTCATAATTCATTTTCTCCTTACTTGGTGAATAATTTCACTATCACTAAAATCTAATCTCCTCTTGAATGTCTGAGGAGCTTTAGGATTCCCATATCTATCTGTATACATAACTGAAGAAGCCCCGTAGTTATCAGCTTGGTCTTGGAATTTAGTTAGAGGACATTTTTCAGGAAGAATGACCTTGATACCCTTACCCCTAGCATATCCTATAAGGTACTCCATGTTGGCTCTTTGATGCTGCCACTCATCTCCAGCAGCCATATCTACCCCAAAGATAGCTATATCTGTAATATGAGCTTCAACTATAGCTAGAGCTACCATGTAAGAGATAGAAGAGCAGTAATAGTGACCCACTTCTCGATCTACTTTCTCAAATGGATAGGCTATAGCTCCTAAAAAGGTTTCTTCCTGTAAATAGACTTTATGATTCTTACTCTGACACATATCAGGCAACCACTCAGAGTAATAATCTTTATGACGATAGACTCTTCTCTCCAAGCCTTTTCCATCGTAGTGCTCGTATAAAGGATTAGCAGTCATTACTTCCCATAAGATTGAGTGATGCATATCAAATAATCTGTTGTATCTCTCATAACCGTTGAGATCCCACGCTAACCCCCACTTTTCCCAAGTAGTATTTTCCCAAGGTACATCATCATAAGAAGTTTTAGAAAATCCTACTATTGCTACCTTTTTACCTTTACCTCTTCTACTCATACTAATCCCCACATTATTAAAGTTTTTCTTACTCCAGAAGTAACCGGAGTCACTCGATGCAACATATCAATAGGAAAAGTAGTCACCATGCCTTTAGTCTTCATAACATCTATAACTTTATCTTCATGCTTAAGTTGTAATACTCCTCCTACATAATCACTTGGACTAGAGAGCTGTACTATTCCCACGTTAACTCTAGCCTTCATTATCTTATCGCCTGTACCTATATCTCTATGCCAAGTATAATGACTTTTCTCTTCTCCATGATAAACTGTATATTGCATGGATTGAAGAGCATTAAAAGGTAGAGCACTCTTGAACACCATGATAGCACGGTCAAATAACCAGTGAGTATTCTTTCCAGGATGTATCCACGCTATCTTAGTGTTCCTAACAGCATGATCTACCATATCACCTTTTATCTTACCTTCTTCTAATATCAGAGCATCGCCATGATCTATAATTTGTTGTACTTCTTCAGGGAGGAATAGATCAAGCCGATGCTCTATGTGTACTTGTTTCTTTTTCATACAGTATAAGACTTTATATTCTCTGGCAAGAACATCTCAGACAAGTAATAAGTGTCAGTCCAAGTTGCTCTTTGCTTTTCATTGATTTTAAAGGTAACAGTGTCCTCTTCAGGATCAAAACTTACAAAATAAGTTTCCTTCAACTTAAAGGCTTCACTAATTCTATCATATTGAGGCCGAGGAACCTTTAAAGTATAGGTTTTTCTGGCTGATTTTTCCGGATCTTTTTCTCCTACTTCTTCTTTATTACACTTAGGACATAAAAGTTTATATTGAACAACAGTATTTAACTTTTTCTCTAAGGTATTTAGAGAATTTTCCCACTTTTCGTTCAAGAATTTTTCTGCGATGGTCATGATGTCACCTCTAATTATAGATTAATATTAGTATAATTTATAGTACTTATTTACCTAAAGCATTAAACATTTGTTGAACAGTCTTAGGAGCCTTTACTACATCATCATCCTCATAAGTGTTAATAAACTGCGCGAGCGATGGCTGTAGTTTAATTAATTCACGAGTAGCTTTAATACTGTGAGTTACTACCCGATTAGAAGTAATATTACCTTCTTTATCATAAGTAGCACAATAAGCAGGATACTGGTATTTAGCTTCTATTAACCCGTGTTTAACTTCTTCTTCTACTGATAGTTTCATGAGATAACTCCTAGTTTATTAAAGATTATCTATAGTTTAATACTTCTACTTCTACCTATATATACTTATATATACTAGTATACTATATATATAACTATATGATTTGGTCAATCTTCCAGGTCCTGGCCCGTAGTCAATTATGAGTTAGCTATAGGTTAACCGCGAGTATCTCAAAGAAACCTACAGCTTTTAGGGCCAGGACATAGAGTATAGCTAGTATAGTTATTTGGATTTTGATCATTATTTCACCTATTTATAAGTTTATCGAATTCTTTTGGAGATAAAACGATATCATCATCGTGCTGTGGTTTCCATACTAATCTTAAATCTTTATGCTTAGAGATAACCTTTAAGGCTTCCTGTTTATCCTCAAAGGCTGCTGCTTTGTTTCCAATGGATAATACTTTATCGTTTTTGTTTACAATTAAATACATTTTGTGCTCCCTGGTTTAATGTTTATATAGATTGTACAAAAGTACCATTATTCTTTATTGCCTTACCTTTTGCTCTTAATCCTATGATATAGCCTTTATTCTCAGTAAATCTTAAATCGTGTTTATCACCATCCAGGACCGGATAATCAATACCATTTAAATTATAGGTTTTTGGTAGTTCTTCATTTCTTTTTGTAGTCATAACTACCGATACATTAGCAATCTTATTCTTTAATAAAAACTTAGTTTCCAGGCTATTCAAACCATCATATGAGAATGTTAGGTTATAGCCTTTATAGCCCTGGTAATCTAATACTCTTTGAAAGTCTTTTGTATAATCATAGGCCTGGTCAAAAGGCTGATCATTCATATCTAAAAAATGCTTTACTTCTTCAAACCTATCGGATGTACCATTAAAACGATATGCTAGTTTTTTACCTTTTTTATGCGCGGACCTTTTAACTTTCCTTAGTTCTATCTCTAGATTGTTTATAAAAGTATCATTATCCTGGTATAATAGCTTAGTTCTATTAATCATTGCTTTTTTAGCCATTGGCAGCCTACCACTAGTTTTTAAACAAGTATTAAAACAATTATCGCTAAACTTACATAGGTTTTTATTTGGATATAAATACGTTAAAGTATTAATCCAGCCAGGATACTCTTTTTCTGTTTTTTCTGTTTTTATTGTTTTACTTAATAGAGCACTCATTTAGTTACCTCAGTTATTGTAGGTTTATAATTAATGGTTTCCCAGTTATTATTAAACTCATCCCATGCTTCATTTTCATTATTAGCAAGTATAATTACTACGTTATAATAGAAAATACCAATTGCATTATCTTTTCTCATTTTACCTTGTATTTTGTATTGTTTCATTTTGTTACCTCCATTGATTAATATTAAACTACCATTTACAAACTTATCAGATAGCTCGAAATGAATTCAAGCTATCCAATAAATTAATAACTAGTCCAGGCGCGACCCACTATAAGCTTTATAACCATTGTCGCGCAACACCTCAGCATAAGCAGAAGCGTACTCTGCTTTTTTAGCTATGCTTTGATTATAATCACCTACCCAAATTTTTAAACCACTACCATAACCTTTTGAACCTATGCCTTGCTTTTTTATCCATCTTGCAAAGCTTGATGTTCCTGGATGAATTGATATCCAGGCAAAACCACAGGCCCCATCTTCTACAAACCATTGTTTACCGTTTTGTTTATCCTCTACTATCATTGGAACAACATTTAATTTGTTTACAGCATCTTTACCAGCCTTATCAGCCTGGTCAATGATATCTTGAAAAGCTTGTAATTTGTTTTCTTTTTCTTTTAATGCTGCTTTGATTAGTTTATCAGCCTGGTCATACGTCAAAACTTCATTTCTATAGTCTTTTTTAGTTAATGTAAATAGTTTCCAGGTTTGAGATTTGCTTGCTAGTTTCATTTTGTTTACTCCCTCTATTTAATTGATTGATAAAAAAATTAATACAAGGTTAACAAATAAACCTTATTGAGACTACCAACGGTTAAGCTGATAGTCTCTAAAGACTTACTTATATTCTAGCTAGATCTTGATTAACAAAATACTTATAGTTCTGTTTTTCAACTTTATCAAAATGATTTGATTCTATATCTTTTATATAAGCTAAATAAGCTCTATCTACATTGAAGAATTGATATGCTTCACTATCATCAAAATCATCTATTGTTTTATCATCTAAACTTGCAATCCATTGGTTACAACTTGTTACGCTTGATAACATGCGTTCTGTTAAGTCTTTTAATTTACTAGCATCTATTAACTTATTAGACCTTAATACTTTAAAATCTAAAGCTATTCGTAAATTTCCCAAATCCCAAAATAATTCGTTTTCAATGTTCATTGTTTAATCCTTTCATAAAAAAATTAATATAATTGTTAAGCTCTTTTTTACTCTCTTTTTATTTAATGTCTATAACCAAATAAATAAAAATGCATTATTAATAAGAATTAATTTAAGCAGCATGTTTCAGCCTGGTTAAGTTATTATGAATAAATAGATAATTAGAATTGATACAACACAAACAATACATGTTGACTACATACTGATAGTAATATTACATATGGAAGAACTAAAAAAATTAATGATACACCTCACAAGAAGAACAAAGAAGAACCAGCAGAAAACTAGCAGCTCAATCCAGGGTCCTGGCCAGCAAACTAAAAGTTAACCGGAAGTTTAATAAAAGTCGAATCGCGTTAAATTATATAAGGAACTCGATGGGGGAATTTTCGTTTTTTGTCCTACTACGATACCCACTCAGATTTTTGTAATAAATTATCTTAAAGACCAGCGTTTTTACGCTGAGGATTGTGGAATAACGAGGTTTTTTCTGTCAGGTCAGCTAATGCTGGAAATTCCTGATCAGTGTGGAGTTTTGTTGCTTTTATTAACAGTTCTTCTTCAGTTTCCCTATGGTCTTCATCTGGAATACAACAGTCTACAGGGCATACCTCTTGGCAAGCTTCTTCTCCATGAAAACCTACACACTCTGTACAGAGGTCTGCGTCTATTTCATAGAAATCTTCACCTTCAGAGATGGCTTCATTAGGACACTCTGGTTCACATACACCACAGTTGATACATTCATCAGTAATAAGAGTAGACATTAATTATTCCTTACTACCAGTAAACTTTTCGATTAACTCAAGGGTTCCTCTCAGTTTACTGGAGAGTGCTCTCAGTATAGGTACGAGAGCTTTAGGGTTGTTCTTCATAAACCTAACAGCATCTTCTTCTTTGAGGACTCGAAGGACCACACGATCACTAACAGCTTTACAGGTAGCAGTTCGTGGTGTCCTTTCGAGCCAACCAATCTCTCCAAAGACTTCATTTTCTTTAAGAGTAGCAAGATAGCCGTATCCAGCCTTACTGACTTCTACTTCACCTTCATCAATGATGTAAGCTTCAAAACTAAGTTCTCCTTCTTTAAGGATTACCTGGTCTTTCTTGAAGTAGACAGTCTTGCTCATTTAATACGTTCTAAGCTTAACCGGCTTCTGTTTTGGTTTTTTCCTTCTTACCTTAGCTTTAGGCTTAGGATTAGGATAACCTTTCAATTTAGGCATATTCTATAGTCCTCTATGGTCACGGATTTCTCCCTTTCGGGAATCATAAGGGAATCGAGTGGAAACTTTATGTACTCCCTTGTTTTTTACTGTCATTGAACTTGTATCTTTTGGCGAAGGTACAAGATTACGTTTCCCAAGGCTCGAATTGAAGCCCCTGGAAGCGATGTCTCCGCTTATTTTTTTCGCGTCTCTCATTTTGTAGCTCCTTGGATTTATGGTTACGTTCTACTTTCCTAGTCCTGAAACGTTTGTCTCTGAACATCTTTGCTATCACTTGGTTCTCGATCTCATACTTAGCTTTCTTGTCTATTATTCTCACATTATTGTCCTTTTTAAAGGGACACATCCTAGATTAAAATAAGGAGGAATAGGACGTTTTTCTTCTTCAGCTTTCTTAAAGAATTCTGTATGTTTCTCAATACACGATTGGTGACTTGGAAACGTAGCTATTACTTCTCCATGTTGAACTTGAATAGGAGTGGTTGTAAGGTTTAAGTGTATTACGATAAGTAGCCAGATCATTCCTAGACCTTAACCCATACATTCTCATCTTCGTGACTCACTTCAGCAGTGTTCATAAATGATTTTATATTTTCCTCTAGTTCTTCTACTCTACGGTCATTATAGGCGATAGCTTCATCAGCAGCCATCTGTTCTACCCAGTAGTTAACTCCCATAGCGAGAACATCTATTCTATCGTCATACTGGAGTGAACCTTTATCTCTGGTAAGACGAGTCATTTGATAAAATAATTGTCTACGAGGTTCTTCTTTATTCTCCTCGTAGTCTCTTTCAGCTTCAGTTAAACTTATAATCAACCTATGTTGATTCATTATAGGCTCTAAAACATCTATAATTCTTGCTTCTTTCTGCTTAGAATGTTTAATTTCCTCTACATGACACTGGTGAAACTGGTTTAATACAGGTTTGAACAGCTCTGTATACATACCATCACCAAAATTAGCCTCTATTTCTATTACATTTACCTTATGAGCTTGTGCTATTAGGGCTAATTTACGTAATGTAGGCTTATCGTAGCCACCTTTCAGTCCACCTATAGCTAATACGAAGATTCTACCATTTAATATCTTGGTAACAACGTATCCTGTCTCATCAAGACCTCTACCAGCAGGATCTATGTGCATCGCAGCACCAGTATACTCGTAATAATCTGTAGAAACCTCGAAAGGCTTATAGAAATAGTCTCCTGCGAGGCCAACCGCAGGTAAATCCATGAGTTCATCACGCGCCCATTGGACTCTACCAGGAGATTTTTCAGTATTTAAAGGGATTACAAGTAAATCTCTAAGCTTAAGTGGGTATCTCTGGTCATCTTCACCGGAAGTATCCAGCATAAACTGTAAGGCAAACCCTGATTTACCATAAGATGCTTCTCTTTCTACTAAATCTAGGTCATCGAACCTGAAAGGGTCTGTAGGCTGTCCTACGGTCTTTTCTAATGTAGAGATGAACGGAGCTAGCTTAGTCCCATAAAACGTCTTTAAACGGCTCTCAGGCATCCTGGCTGGCCATATACGACACTTATAACCTCTAGTCTGGAGATTAGTGTAGAGACTCTCTTCAACTTGAGGTGTCCCTAAGTAAACTATGCGTCCCACTTTTGGCATTACTACAGCATCGAACTCTTTAACTACTTCTCCTAACTTATCTCTCATTACCTGAGTAAGAGCATTACTTAGAACTTCAACATCATCAGCAACAATAATATGAGCACGAGAACCTACTATTTGACCTGTGATACCAACAGACTTAACAGAAGGAGCATGGGAAGCCCTAGAGGGAGCGACATCAAAAGCAACATTAGAACTTCTCTGATCCTCTCTCGCTCTGAGATGTTGGAGGATCGGCATCTCATGAATGATTCTTTTAGTAAACGTAGAAAAGTCATCAGACCTCTGTTTAGATGCGGATACTACAAGGAATTTGAGCTGTGGATCACACAGTAACTTCCATACAACAAAAGCAGAAGTAATCCAAGATTTACCGACTCCTCTAAAGGCCTGGATAATAAGTCTCTTAGGCCCACTTTGGAGATACTCAGCGATGTCGTATTGTATAGGAGTAGGATCAGGTAAAGCAAGATGCTTCCAAGCGAGATAGAGAAAATTACGGAAATCATCTTTAATTAACTGAAGCTGACTCTTGTTTTGTTGGTGTTTCGTCAAAAGGGAGTTCCTCGACTAGTGATTTTATATCCTCGTTATTAGTACCAAGGCACTCAATATTGTTGTCTCTGAGGAACTGCCTTGCCACATTGAGGTGTGCAGGGGTAGCCTCACCAGACTTAATGTTTTCAGCCAGAGTTCTCGCAAGTAATCCATGAAGTTCTCCTAAGTCATTTACTGTACCGTTACTCATAATTACCTCGTTGTTGAAAAACGTTTACTTTTAGATGCACTTCTTCCAGAAGATACACTCCGTTTTCTGACAGAAACACTTCCTCTACTAATACCTAAACTTGTAGGTCCACCGCTAGAAGAAGGAGCACTACGCTGAATTGGAGGTGTAGATTCTTTACTTTCAGCAGTTTTTAACTTTGCTATATGAGGTGCTGCCCATCCTCTTATAATAGCCTTTGGGACACTACCTGAACCACACATATCAATCCCCTGTTAGTCTTTCTATTTTATCTTCTAGTTTATCAAGTACACCTTTTTCTCTTTCACATACTTCTTTGTATATATCATTATTTCTACTTACTACAGCTAAATCCTTAGAGACAACCTCAGGTGGATTACTTTCCATAAGCCACTTCTTAGTTTTCTCATTCAGTTTAACTTCATCATACCATAAGCATTCTTTAGAATAATAATCATCGTGATCGTAAAAGCCTATCGCAAAGTTAGCAGCAGGAGCTACTAATTCTGGAAGAATACTACATCCCATCGAGAACGTCAGGCATACCAACACGATCCCTAACTTTAGCCTTAGCTTCATCAATTTCTTTCTCCACTTCTGCTTTAGCAGCCATCCCTTTAGGATGATTGATGTTATTAAAGATATTACCTGCTAACCAGTTAAACATAGGCCACATAGTTCCTAGTATCGGAACTTTCTGTACCCATCTATCAGGTAATGCTCCAGTCACAACTGTAAACATAAGAACAATTTCTCCTGCTATTTGAAACCATCCTTGATTCATAAACATTTCCATTAGTAATTTACTCCTATTTCATGTTTCTTTTGTTTGTGATCTTTATCTAATTTAACTATTGTTGTCTTACATTTAGGACAATAAAAATCTTTATACCATTTATAATCTGTCATACCTTGAGATACCTGTTGCATCTCTTCTGAACACTCTTCACATTTTATTGGCAAACGTATATTCCGAATAAAATTCCAACTACAGCCATAAGCATCATTGATTTCCAACAACATCTATTCAGCATATCCATCAGTTAATCTCCTTATATCAGTTATTAAAGAACAAGGGATCATAGCAGTTCCCTTATAAGTTTTATTATCATCCTCCTTATTATAAGCTAATATAACATAGTCATCTTTATAACTTAAGAAAAAACCTATAGTATCATAGTGTACTTCTTTAACCTGAAGTGTATCCATTGTAACTTCATCTGAATGATCTACAGCATCTTTCCAAGTAATAATAACAGGAGTATCTTTCTCAACCTTCTTAATTAGTAGAAGTAATGGAGTTAATTTCATTTGTTTCATTTTGTTGTTAAACCTAACCAAGCAGCAGCAGCTCCTAAAGCTGTAGCTATAGCAGTACCTATCCCTTGTACTGTCTTTATTTTTGTTTCTATTCTATCAACTCTGTTATGTACTCTACGAATAGTTCCTTCGTTATCTTCTATTTCCTTGTTGTAATGGTCAAGAAGTTCGTTAATACGTTTATGTCTTAAAGCTTCAATCTCTTCATGATTTTTAAATTTCTCTGTTATATGTTCTTTTAATGATTGTATTTCTTCGGTCATTTAGGGTCTCTGTGCTCTACGAGCTACTTTAGCATCATATATAGCTTGATCAAAGGCATTACCAGCTACTCCACCATGTACCTCTTTAATATGATTCTCCATAGAGCGAGACATACCAAAATTAGCCATGTCCCTTTTCCAATTTCTCATAGGAGCATGAGTTGAGATTTCCGCTGCTTCATAAGCATCTTGAGCATCTTCTTCCTCTTGTGTAAATGGCACTTTGCCATCTTGGGTCATATGGTGTCTAGCCATTCTTAACTCCTTTTTCTTCTATACTGAAGAATATTTCCAGTTGTGATTGTTCCGGTAGACATGAAGAATTTTATGGCTGTGTGAGCTTCATCTGCCGTGTTATAAAATGAACCAAAGTGTTGCACTTGAGCTTGAGGTGAATGTCCATATAGAAACATAAAGCCCATAACCATAGTTGCGACAGAAGTACCTGCTGGATTTATTAATGTTAATTCAGAATACTTAATACCTTCATCTGTACCAGTACCCGATGCTTCATTCTCGGCTGTTAGCATGATATGAGCAGTTGCTTCCGTTGATTGAGAAGAATTATTGTTAATAATCGTAGTAGCTACTGATAGATAACCACTTGTTCTATATGTTGGTGTTGTAACACCAAGTTGCGCTCTTATGACAGCAGTATCAGCAGATACAAATAATTCTTCTATAACATATCTATAATCATATCCATCAGCCATATTAGTAAATGCTAGTGTAGCTGAAGTAGAGGCTGTTACAGTAGATATATATTCCCATAGACCACCACCAGCAGCAGCTTCAAATGCTGGAGGCGCACCAGCACCAGCAGAAGTCAATACTTGACCATCACTACCAGTTGCTATTGCTACAGGATCTCCTGAAGCATCAAAACTGATAATATTACCGTCAGTACCACCAGCCATTTTAGCTAATGTTATTGCATTGTCAGCTATATGAGCCGTATCTATACTCCCATCAGCATAATGCTCGGAGTCAAGTGCATCATCAGCAATATGAGCATTGTCTATAGATCCGTCTGCATAATGCTCAGAATCAATAGCATCGTCTGCTATATGAGCATTGTCTATTGACCCATCCGCATAATGCTCTGAGTCAATAGCATCATCAGCTATATGTGCATTATCAATACTTCCATCAGTATAATGTTCAGAGTCAATAGCATCATCTGCTATATTAGAACCATCAACAGCATCTGCTCCTATATCTCCAGCTCCTATTATACCAGAACCTCTTCCAGCATTTTTACTAACTATTCCACTCATAGTTTATATTCCTTCTAATTTATAATGTTTGTTCTAAGTAACTAACACAAACATCAATATCTGATGAACTACCAGTAATGATAGATAAATGATCGGCTGCTTCCATTACAAATTTACTTGTATGTTCAAAAGTTGTTTTAGCTGCAAGAGCTTGATCAAAATAGATATAAGTATCTGCTCCCGATCCTCCATCATCAATCAACAATTTAAAGGTTTCTGCTGCATTTCCTGTCTCACATATAGTTACACTTAGAACAGTACAAGTTTTACCTGCTCCAACTGTCAGCAAAGCTTGTACTGAAGACGCATCTCCTCTAAATGTTGCTAATTTTAAAACTTCACTTGCCATAATTCATCTCCGTTAAAATCCCATGACTAAAGCTTTTCCTGTACTTGTAGTATATGAAGTCCACGTTCCATCAATTACAGGGCTGGTTAATGTTTTGTTGGTTAATGTTTGAGTAGCATCAGTACCTACTAATGTTGTACTAGCATCTGGAAAGGTAAAAGTTCTAGTAGTACCAGTTGATATTCCTGAACATTGAAACTGAGCTTCTTTAGTTGTATCTCCATTATCTTGAAGAGTAAAATTATCATCATCAAGAGTTGAAATAGTTGCAGATTCAATAGCATCTATTTGTCCTTGAATCCCTGAAGTTACCCCGTTAAGATAACCAAACTCAGTATTACTTATAGTTCCATCATGGATTTTAGTAGCGGCTATAGCAGCACTTCCATGAACATCAGCATTAACTATAACTCCTGTAGCTATTGCAACTACACCAGCATTACTGATAGTTACATCTCCGGATACTGCTACATTGTCAAAATCAGTTCCATCTGCAACTAAGATATGAGTATCAGTAGCAGCATAAGAGTCATCGAAAATAGCTATCTTAGCTCCTGTTACCGCGTCATCTGCTATTTTAGCTGTAGTTACTTGTCCTGCTGCTATATGAGCTGTATCTATACTGCCATCAGTATAGTGCTCCGAATCTATGGCATCATCAGCAATTTTAGCACTTGTGATAGCATCAGCAGCTATCATGGCAGTCTCTACTGCTCCACTTGCTATTGTTAAAGCTCCAACAGAACTAATGGTAGCATCTCCTGAGAGAGCTACACCAGCATAGTCTGTACCATCAGCTACCAATATAAAACCTGATGTTGCAATAGCAGCATCATCGAGCAACGTAAGCTCATCTAAGGCTTCTTGGGCCATGTAGAATGCTTGTTTACTATCAAGATCTAAGTCAGACTCAGATAAGTTAGAGCCATCTACATAGTCTACTAAGCGTGAACTTTGACTAGAGGTTCTCTTGATTAAAACTACCTGATCTGCCGTAATATCAGCAGGGTCACTTACTGTAATTAAGCTATCGTTATTCCAAGTAAAGACTGCTGTTGTTCCATCTACTGTAACAGCTACATGAGTTCTGCTGATAAATGGAAATGTTACAGCAAACTCTTGTGTATCTCCTGAAGCAACATATCTTACACTTGAATTAGCCATTTATTGTTGTCCTTGTGGTTGTTGTAAATTTGGTAAATTAAATCCTGTAGGTACTTCTTTAGTTACTTTACTATATAAATCATGTCGTTTTAAATCAAATGTACCCTGTAAAAGCCTTTTATGTTTAAATAAAGTAAGTTTAGAAGCTTTATTTTTAAAATTATTTATTAAGTTTTCTAATAAAAGTTTTTGTGTACCTTGAGGTAATTTATTAAAATTCTTTGAAGCAACAACTTTATTTAAAGATTTATTCATATCAGTCCACTTATCAATAAAAAAAGCTTTTTCTTCATTTGTAAGTACTAAGCCATTTAATTTACTAGTACTAGAAGGCTGTTTTATAGTAGATTCAAGTTCTGCCAACTTTTTAACTAAAGGACTTCTACTTGGTTGTAATGCAGGAGAAGGAATAAATAAAGCTGTTCCTACATTTCTTATTGTTTGAAAAGGTTCTCTATCAATTTCATGATTAGTGCCAGGAAATAAAACTTTTTCTCCTCCTAGATTCTTCATAGCAAATCTTTCGCCATAACCAGGAGTTACCTTACGCAGACCTTCTTCAAAAATATTCCCTATTTCTGTTCCAAAATCTTGTAAGTTATTTAAATCTGTCCGTTGAAGTCTAGATAATTTCTCAGGTTCAAATCCTGCTGTAACATTACGTCTAAAACTAGAATAAAAAGACTGAGCTGGATTAAGAAATGATGCAGCTCGTTCTCCAGTTTTTCTAACTTTATAAGACAGGGGCATATCAGAACCAACTACATTTAACATCTCTGAAAATCCTTGTAAGTAATGACGATCTGTAATTAATCTAGCCATACCAACAACACCTGCTTCTAAAACTTCTTTAAACTTTTGAAATATCTCATCTGAAGGATCGCCTTGTTCATACTGTCCATACAGATTCATAGATGCTTTAGCCATAACTACGGCATGAGCTGAAGCTCCCATTATAACTCCTATAGGATCAAATCTATCGTATTTATGCCATGTATTATTCCACCTATAACTGTACCAATGAGAGCCTCCCATATCTGCTTCTAATGTTTTTCTTAAATCAGGATCTCTTGGAGGTCCACCTGTAAAATTTCCTGTTAAAGCTAAACCAAAAGTAGTACCCCATAATACATTAGCCATAGCTACTTTAGCTTCTGCTAATTCTCTAACAGCTTTAGGAGCATCAGGACTTAATTCCGCTTGTAAAGTTTTATTATATTTACGCAACCAAGGAGTACGTTCCCACGCAAAACCAAGTAAGTTAGCAGGTGTTTGGAAAAAAGGAATAAATACTCTAGCTATTCCTGTTTGATCTGAATCTAAAAGTCCTTTAAGTTTAAGACCTAAACCTGGAACTACCTTTTCTTTACCAGAAAGATCATCTATTTCTATATGACTTGCAAGTTTATTTGTATAAGTATTTTTAGCTGCAAAACCTTTTGCTGCATCTACAATATCATCATGAGCCTCAACATTATGTAAAATTTCAGCAAACTTTTTATTTATATCTATTCTATTAGCAACCGTACTATTATCTTTAACGTCATTAAAAGCCTTACGATAAGCTAAAGCTCTAGTTTCTGCTCTATAGTTAATTCCTTTAAAAACTTCATCGGCTGAAAGCAATAGTTTTCCTGGTATATTAACAAGATCACCAAATAAATCTATTGCTTTTCCAAGATTACCACCTAATTGCCAAGTTTCTTTTGAAATAGATCTATCATGAGGTCTAATAAAATCTTGTTTAATATCGGTAGTTGCTTTTAATTCTTTTGCCTGTTTCCATAATCTAGGTATATCTTGAAGAGAACTTAAATAACCCCAACCAAGCTCTGCTGCTTCTCTACTTGTAACTTCTCCACCTCGTTTAATTACTCCTGCATAAGCTCGTTCTAAAGCACTTGTAAACATAGCTGTAGTATTACCAATCATGTTTACTTCAAATGTCTTAATACTTGATAAAAGACCATTAATATATAACTCTAACAATGAATCCCTAGTTCTAGCTCCTAAGCTTTTATTTATTGAATTAAGTCTAGCTTTTATTTGTTTTAAATTAGCTTTATCTATAGCTTCCTGTTCAATCTGTTGTACTTTTAATAAAGATCTTTCTCTAAAAGCTTCTTCTGTTTCTCCTTCTAATTTAGTAATTTTAGTTTTTTTTCTAGAACCACTTTTAAATTTAAACTGAACTTCCATATCATTTACATTTTTACGAGCTGTAAACCAACCAGCTTGTTTTATGGACAATTCAGGATCATTATAAATAATAGAATGTCTTGCTAAAGATCTAAGTTCGTCAAGATTATCAACTTGATCAATAAGTTTTTGATGACTTCTTAATAAATCAGAAGAAGCTTTAGAAAGTTCACCACCAGAAGCTAACATATCATAGCTCAATTTAGTATGACTTAAAGCTTTTTCGTATGTTTCTCGTTTACCACTACTAGCAAACAAAGCAAAAGCATCATCAGCCTTTTTCATTTCGGCTGCTCCAAGTGCTCTAGCTACACCAACATATTTAATTGCTTCTCGAACATTACCAGCTTGTTCTTCAAGTATTCTAGCAGCTTCTTTTTCTGGCATCTCTAAAACTTTTGACATACCAGAAGCAGTATCAAAATCTTCTGTTTTTATTCTACCTTTCAGAAGTTTTTTAATATCCATACGTTTACTTAAGAATTGTAATAAAGGTTTAATATCACTACTACCCTTAAGTTTTAACAAATTCATAGATTCAATAGTATTTAAATCTACGTTTGTTACTTTTTCTCCTCTACTCCATTTTTCAACAATAGTTAAAGCTTCAGCTTGTTTTGTTTCAGTAAGTTTTTCCCAAGGCCGAACATAGTCATCTCTAGTTCTTTCATAGGAATCTTTGGCAGCAGCTTTAACATCTGGAAGATCATCAAATAATTTCATTTGTTCTGGAGAAGCTTGTTCTTTAACCTTCATAACTCCTTCTACATAGGTTTCAGCTTCTATTTGAGCTTTTTCTTCAATATCTTTTAGTGGTACATCCTCTAAAGTTGGTTTTCCTTTAACTTTAGAAATACCATAACCTGCTCCTTTTAAAATACCAGTAACTATAGCTCCTGCTAAAGCTCCAGTAGCTGCTGATTTTAATCTAGAAGTTGTTTCACTATCAGTATCACTTTGAGCAAGAGTTTTTATAGCTGCTCCTGCTGTAGATGATTCAGAAACTGCTCCTGTAACTAATAAAAAGTTAGCTATATTAGGATCTGTAGGATCATAAGAAGCAATATCAGACACAGCTCCTGCTGCTGTTCCAACTAAAAAATCTTTGGCAACTTTAAGTTTTTTACTTTTATCTAAAATTCCTGCTAATCTTGCAGCACCTATAACACCTGCTGATACTGCACCTGCTCCGGCTGCTGTAATAGCAACAGAAGATAAAGCAAATAAAGGAATAAATTGTCCTAAACCACGAGCTAAACTTTGTGCTGTAGTTTTAGGTTCAGGAAGATTCCAAGCATTATCGTCTAACATTCTAGTAAACTGTCCTGCTTCTTCTACTCCTTTAGCTCCACCTATAAGTAAATGTTTGCCAACATTTAACATGCTGCCAAAAATACCTGAATCATCATCATCAGCTATCTTAGCAGTTTCTTTAGTAGCAACAGGAGCATACTCTTCTCTGAAGTTTTCTTTTTGAATATCTGCTATAGCTTCATCAGAAGCTTCATAAATTTCTCTTTCTTTTCTATTAGAAGAAAAATTATTAAAAAGACCTTCAGGTACTATAAGTGAACTTTGTTCTGCCATATTATTTATAATCCTGATTCAGCAAGACCCATAAGAATCACGCTTCTTTTATATATTCCTTTATTAAACTTACCCTCAGCTACTGTAATCCCTTCTTCTTTAGAAAATAATTCATATAAAGCAGTTGGAAAATCTCCCTTAGCTAAAGCTTTAGATGCTGCTGGTAAACCTTTAAATTGTCCTGTTTTTTTGTTAAAAGAACTTCCTTTAATATTATAAAGAGCTAATTTAATGGCTCTTTTTAATTGAGGAGGAAATGTAGTTTTACTTTTAGCTTCTAAAATATTCAACCCTTCATCAAAATCTTTCATTAAGTGGTCAATAACTTTTTTAATTTGTGGCAAAGATAATTTATCACCTTTTTTAAAAGTTTTCTTTAAAACTTTCTTAGCTGTTGAAGCTGTAATGCCGTAAGGACCAGTTAAATTAGGATCTTTTTTAGGAAAATGAAAAGGAGCATCAAATTTATGACCTTCAAGCAATTGTAAATCTTTATAAATATTATCACTTTTAATCAATTTAGAAACTTTAGATTCTATATCTGGAATTAAATTTGAATCTATTTTTTTAAATTTATCATATTCTGTTTTATAAAGACTACCTACAGTTGGTTCAGAAACAACCCGTTCTTTTATTTCATCCTTTAATTCAGAAGTTTTTTCCCAAATAGCATCAAAAAGTTTGGTAACATTTTTAAGAGTTTTACTAGCTGTTTTATTTAAATACTCTACAGTATCACTAAAAATAGGTTTTTCTTTAGGACCTTTACCTTGTTTTAATCTTAGTGCTGCTTCGGGATTCTGTTCTAGTAATTCAGCTTTAGTAGGTTCTTTTTGAACTTTTGATATTGCTTCTTTATATTCTTTAGCAGGATTTTTTCCAGATTTTAATTGATCTAAAAATGCTTGTTCTTTTTTATTTAAAGGAACATCTACTATTAATTTATCTTTAACATCTTGAAGTGTTTCTTCTTTATCAAACAAAGTAGTTAACCTGTTCATAAAAGAAGGAGAATTACCTTTAGTAGTTTCTAAGATTTCTTTTCGTTGTTCAAGATTTTCTTGATATGCTCGAATATGATCAGAATGTGTATTAAATGTTTCAAATGTTAATGGACCAGAAGCAGCAGTTAAAGGATCTTCTTTACGTTCCGTTTCAGATGTATCAGCAGTTAATATGCCATTTACTTTATCTGCTAATAATTTTACTTGTGTTTGAACTGTAGATTGAAAATCTTTAATTTTTTCTGGAGGAACAGTACCTGGACCTTCAGCAGCAGCGTCAGCAAAGCCATTAGTTTCAGCTAAAGTTTCTAAATCTACTACTAATTGATTAATATCATTTAATGCTAATCTAAATTCATTAGGATCTAAACTCGAACCAGCTAATAATTTAATTAATACTTTATCACTTATCTCTGTATCGTCACCAGATAAAATTAAATCATTAATGGCGTTTTTACTGGTAAGATTTGTTTTTATTAAACTAACAAGATTTTTTCTAATAGTAGCCGTACTTTTTAAATAAGCAGCTACATTATCTTTTCTTTGTTTACCTTCTTGATCTAGATAAGAATTTAAAGAGGGTTGAGCATCTTCAGATAAATTACCAAGAATATAATAATCTTGTAAAGTTGCTTTATCTTTAACCTGACCAGATAGAATTAAATCTCTAATTTCATTATAAACTGGTGAATTTTTTTGTTCCTTAATAATAATTTTATTATATTTCTTTAGACTGTCAACAACAGTATTAACTTGACCTGCATTCATACCAGCATTTTCTAATTCTTGTGCTATACTTCTAAAATCATCTGTAGGATTCTGTTTATAATCATCAAAAACTTTTAATTTAGCTGTTGAAATACGTTCTTTATCAGCAGCTTGTTGATTATTCTCAAGATTATCAAAATATGCTTTTTGATTTTCTAAATACTTATTATATATTTTTTGAAATTCTAAAGAATCTTCACCTTTACCAAAATAGAGGTTTGCATAAGTAAAACCTTTATTAAACTGTTTACTTAATAAATTTTGAATGACATCGGCATCCGCTATAATAGATTCATTAACAGTAAGAGCTTTAAAAATTAATAGTTTTTTTTCTGCATCAGGCATGTTAGGAAAAATATTGCCTAAATCCTTACTATTATTATTAATCCATTGTTCTGTAAAAACATCAGTTAATTTAAGGTCTGTCCCTTTATAAACATTAGATTTTTCAACATGACTAACAGCATCATCAATTTGATTTGATAGTGCTTCAATAGATTGAACATATTTATAATCATTTTCTACATTAAGTATATCTTTTTTAACACTTTGTTTAAGTTCGTCAATTTTTGTTTTATACTTCTGTGCGATTTCAGGATATTGAAACGTATATAAAGAGTTTTGTACTAAATTTTCAGAATAAGTATCTATAAAATCCATTTTATCTGCTGTTTGCATACTAAAATTTTTAACAACATTAGAAACTTCTTCACTTTCAGTCCAAGTTTTATATTCTAAAAATTTATTATTTGCTTCGTTTAGTTCGATTATTTTAGCATAAGAATCTTGAGCAATAGGAAGTAAACTTTCCGGCATTACCTCATTTCTTAAAGCTGCGTTTTCTGCTAGTATTATATCTTCTTTAATTCTTCTTCGTTTAGAATGTTCAGCAGCAGAACCTATTGCACTACTAAAACTTTGTAAACCTGAAAGAAGTTGAGTATCTCTAGCAGAAGTATCAGGTAATCCTTGGGTTACTACAGATCTTTGGGTATCTGTAAGTTTTGTTTCTAATGGGTCTAGTCTAAATAATTGATCTGGAGATGGCATTAAGCTGTTGTATCCCTTTTAGCATTGATAGAAGTTTGTATTCCTGTACCAGCTATACTTAAAGCTGTGCCTAACATACTACCACCAGTACTTAAATTAGAAAATGCAGCGTTATTTTGACTGAGAGTACTTAAGGTTACATTTCTATGTCTAATTTCAAAGTCTCTCATTTTAGTTTGAAAATTTAAATCTTTACGAGCTAAAGCATTATATCCATGTCTTGCAATATTCATAACGGTAGCTTGGTAAGAACCTCCTTGTTTACCAAAAGTTCCTCCTGCACTTCCAGCTATAGCAGCATTTTTAGCTTGCTCTCTTCTTATAGCTTTTTTTAACTCAAAATCATCTAATCCAAACTTTTTAAGTTCTAATAAATGTTGAGCGTTTAAATTAAGATGGGAATTAACAGCTAAACTATTATTAATAGATGTTTGTCTATAAGCTTGAACTCGTTGAGCGTGTGCTTTTTGGTCAGCTAAATTCTTTTGATATAAAGAAGTTCCTGCTTTTGTTACAAAATCTAAAAAGTATAACGATGCAAAATCCACTAATCAGCCACCTTACAGAACTCATAAAACTTCACATTATTAACCATACGTTCCCCTATTATCTTAAATCCGCACCACTTGATCCACTTAAGGTGCATCTCATTCCTACTATCTATGATATTCCATAGATGAGGAAATAAAGTATTCATCTTCTCAACTTCAGTTCTACTTTCTTTCAAGAAAGGTATCTTGATTTTCTTTAGTTTATCTGAACCTAACATCCAGACGAGTCCTGTTTTCTTATCAGCAGGAACAACACCATACATACCAACAACCTGACCATAGTTATTTATGATAGACCGACAGACTCTCCCAAATAAGTATCCACTTAATAGAGATTGTTCTGAAGTCTTCCCTAGAGTATTAACTTCGCGTTTATCTTCAAACCTAAGATTAGGAGCTAACTCACATACATCGTGTAGCTGAGTAGCCCTATGAAAAGGCTTCATGTTATCTCCTTGCTACTGTTCTCACCACATAGTTACCTTCCCAATCAGCACCAGTAAAGGCACAAGGAAGGTATGAGTCAGATATGAGTTCCAGTTTTAGATCTCTGGAATCTGCCAAGATAAGCTTTTTAAAGTTACCAGTTTCAAAAGGAATAGTACCAATCTTATTCAAAGGTGATCCTAAGATACGGCCTGTATAGACATGGCTGAATGCATCTCTCCCTGGAGCTGTCACTTGAAGTTTGAAGAATCCGGTATTAAAATAATCTACATTGAACTTACGGATCTTCAGGATACCCCCTGCAAGAGAACTCAGTCTCCCCTGTACTTCACTCTTAATGGTAGGCTCAGTAAACTCATAGAGAAACTGGTATTCCTTACCGATGAAACATGAGCCAGCAGAGTGATCACCAGTAGCCGTGAGTGTAGTGGGAGTTGTTTGAGATACTCCTTGAACTAAATCTCCTTCCTTACCTAAAAAAGAAGGACCAAAGATTACTCTAAAGGTTGACCCAAAGTCATCAGGATAGGGTATAGTCCAAGAAGTAAGATCAGCACCGGAGCTGTAAGATCCTGTAACTTCTGTTAGTCTGTCTACATGAGGCTTAAAGGAAAGCTGAGTGATGCTTTCAGTCAGGTTTACAAGGTTAGCATCTTGTAAATTCATCTTATCTAGGTAAGTACCATCAGGTCTTACAATAATAAAATAAGCTACATTTTCTACAACTCTCAAACCTATTACTTTTTCTTCTGATTTAAATTTCCATTTAGACCATGAACTTAATTTCTTTACCCCTCTTTCAAAGAGCATTTTATACATGAAAACTTCATTTAAATTCTCATCTGATAAAGCAAAGAGAGTATCTTGATGAGGGCTTAAATCAAATAATCTACCTTTGATATAACTAGGAACATGGGAAGTAATATCTTCAGCAGTCTCTTCTTGTAAATCTTCAATCGTACCAAATTCTCGAATGATTGAAAAACCACTGGTATTGGTAGCAAAATAAAGCTTTCTACCATTTAATACAGGTTTAATTAACTTGTCAGTTTCATACTCAGTGATTAAAGCTAACTTGGCATTAGTAGGTGTGAGTCCACCAGCAGCAAACTGAGATAACTTGAACTGAGCAAAGTCACTAAAGAGATAGAGTTCTTCATTGAAAGCTATACCGTGATTCAAGATACTAACCTGATTACTTGGAGAGGCCAAGTCAATCATATCGGTATCTAAAAGATCAGTAGCCGTAGTATTATAGAAATTAAAGAACTCTCCTAATTCAGAGAGTATAATATTTTCTCCTGCTAAGAAACCTAAACGGTTCTTATGGAAGAATATATCATTCAGCTTTTCTGTAACAAAGGTTGGGTCTGGAGCTGTAGTTTCATCTCCAGCAGCTCTGTCTGTCCATGTAATTTGAGATAGAGAGAATACAGTTTCTCCATAATCAGAAGAAAAAGCATCATCCCAAGGATCTTCAGAAGTTCTGATAAACTGAATAGGCATGGTACTAGGATCTAAACTATTAGCTAGTTCCGGTTCTACAGTCTCTACCCATTCACCTACATCTTCATCAGCTTGGTTATTATGTTTAATCCAGTAATCATCAGTCCCTGAACTGGGATCTCCTGTAATTTTAACAATAAATCCATCCTTGGTTCTAGCAGGAAGATCCGTAAAATCTACAACACTATCTTTAATAGCAATACAATTTGCTTCTGGAGCTTGAACATGAAGTGTAAAATCACTACCATCTTTTTTAGTTAAGTGAACATTTGAACTACCAAACTTGGTGATATCAAACGTAGATCCAATAGAAGAAACAAGTTCATCAAAACAATCTGTTATTTGAGTAGCAGCATTAGCACTGGAATTAATAGTAGATCTTAAAGTACCATCTACATAAACTAGAAAATCAGTAGCGTTAGAAGCCTGTTTGAGAAATACAATACCTTCAGGATCTCTCGCGTCTCCTGTCGTTGTTAACTTGGCAGTAGCCGTTGTCTTGTTTAACAGAAAAGTATAGTCAGCTACAGTAAATAATTTAAGATTATCCCTAGCATCAACTGTAGTGATATAAGTTAATACGTCTCCTGTAGCTCCTGAGACGCTCTTAGATGTCCCATCTAAATCCCATACCTCCATTTCAGATCCTGAGAAATCATCGCTGAAATCGGTACTGAATTGGTCTGAGGTGATACTGACAATATATCGTTCATCTTCATCACGATTAATGAAATGTATGTGAGCATCAGTATCAGTTTTATTACTTAACTTAGCAACAAATTCTAAAGGGGGGCGTTTCTTTAATCCTTCTGCTATGGTAACTAGACCATTTTCTTGAGTTTCACATTGAGAAGCTAAACGTAATGAAGGGGGTTGTTGTGAAACCCCATTAATTAAGTTGCTTATTTGTTCTGTTATTAGTGGCATTTACCATGTTTTCCTGTAGAGCTTAGTAGTATTATACATATCTCTTGTACCATACCCGACATTATATCCAGAACGCTCTCCTTCATCATCTAGTAAATCTGCATAGGCTTCTACTTCTTCTTGTCTATTTACTGCTTCTGCTGAAACTTGTCCAATAATTTCTTCTTGGAAAATCCTGGCAGCCTTAGTTGTAATATACTGTCTAGCAGTTTGAGGTATATCTTCAAAATCCAGTAATGTAATTGTAACAGCATCGTTGACAGAGGCAGTCCAAGTAAAGGTATTGTTATCTAAATCATAAAGAAAAGGAGATCCTTCTCTTCCTCTGATTGTAGTCATCTTAGTAGGAGAATAAATAGATAGAACTGTCGTACCAAGTGGAATTCTACTATCAGAATCAAGAGATAATACTACATCCCATTCAGTATTAAAGTGCCAGCCTTTCTGCTGTACTTCTCTATTGATATTAGATAGTAAATTCTTAGCTTGTGTAACATCTACGGTAGTTGCTGTTTCCAGACTTGAAACTGCTGCTTCTCCTACGGCAGCTAAAAGCATATTAACAGCTTCTAGTTCATTGACAGGAACTGTAGTAAAGTGTGACATTTTAAGTTACCAGACTCATGCCCATAACCTGAGCGTTTCTAACGGTTAAATTATCTGTAGTATCTATATTAGCAACAAAGATAGAAACATAATCATTTGTAGCCATAGAAGCATAGCCAAACGTAACAAGATCAACTGAGTTAACTGTAACAGCAGGAGCGATTCCTACTATTTTAGTACCTGTAATCAAAGTACCGTTCTTGTGTAATGCTAATCCAAATTCTTTACTTGTAGCAGAAGTATCAATTTCCAAGGAAGCTGAGGCTAAGAATAGACAGTTGACTGTAGGAGTCCCTGTATATCTTAGTCTGCCATCTGTATTTTCATCAAACTCATTTGCAGTAGGAGCTGTGCTTAAAGTCCAAGTTCCAGCAGTTCCTTCTACATACGTTCCAGCTCCAGCAATTGTAGTGCTACCAGCAGAAGAAATATACATACTGCCTTGTTTTGTTTGACAAGTTTCAATAAAGTCACGCAAGTCCTGAGGAGTAATAGAACCAGCAGCCTGACTGTCTTGAAACAAGTTAGTAACTAAGTCGCTTACGGTTCTACTTGTATCAGTCATTGTATCTCCACAAAATATATAAAAAAATGAGGAGCCTAAGTGTTACCTTAGACCCCTCAAAAGGTTAACTCGAAGTTACGGTAGTACCACTACCAGAACCTTGAATTATGATATGAAATCCACCGTTACAACCTATTGTGCCTGAATAAGCTTTTGCAGCTAATCGTACAATAGCCTTAGCAGGGACAACAAGTGGAATATTTCCAGGAAATGCAAATACTCCAGGTGAATCCGTAGTTACAATTTGTGCTATATCACTATCATGTTCTCCAATATTCATTTCAGCAATGGTTTCCCACTCGTGAGAACCATCATTGGTTGCTAAACCTTGAAGGCCATGTCTTGCCATTTGTAAGGCAAACGTAGCAACTCCAGCAGACGTTCCAGTAGGAGTAGTATTACCCCAAAAACCAAACACATAACCTGTATGTCCAGCAGGAACTTTCCACCAAGCACTAGCCATTTTATATTTGCCCTGATCAATCTGAGCAATATCATTAGCACTAGCATCATTCTGTACTTGGATAATACCAGCAGACTCAAGACCAGTACCAACAGAAGCTATAAATGCTTCATTGATAAAAGTCCAAGTAGTATCACCTTGTTCAACAACAGTAGTACCATTCATAGTGACGGTAGCTTCTTTAATATTAAAAGAAGTATCCAAACCTTTAACTGTTACCGTTTGAGCACCAGTTCCGGCAGGAGAACCATCATCATCAGTTGAAGCAGATATTAATTCAATACCATCTCCAGCAGTACCTAATTGGGTCATCGTTGCATCATCTAAATTTGATACCAATTCGTAAGCAGTACCTACTGAAGCATTATCTCCTGTTACATAGTGTAATGAAGTATTAGTAACAGCATTTGCAGCGACAGGAAGATAACTTCCAACATCAGCAATATCAGCCATAGTTATTCTCCTTTCGCTTAAGAGGTTTTAAGTTCAACACAACACTCAGGACGAATGAAACTATGACCCATAGCGTACTTAGCCACAATCCACCAACCTTGAAGCCTAATGTCGTATTCAGTTTCAACTGCCAAGTTCAACAACTTAACGGTAGCTACTGCTGACTTGTGCATAACTAATGCCTTAGTCGTAGAGAAGTTAGCTTCGTGAGTTGTGACTCCAGTAGAATCACTGATAGTAGTAATAGGAAGATTGTTAGTTTTCACAAGATGAATACCAGCGATCTTCATAACTTCGCCTTCTGCATATACTCCTCTTCCACCCCAATCACGGTTGATCAGGTTGGTAGTTTCTGCCATTAAGTAATACTGGGCAGGACGTACATACATATATCTGTCATTTTCAGGAACATTCTTTTCATCTAGTTCTTCAGCAGCATCAAACAAGCCACCACCCAAAGTAGAACCGGAAGTTCCATAAGAGGCATTAGTAAGTACAGCTCCACCGTTACCACTCGTAACGAGCGTAGAGGAACGTGCGCCTAACACACCTTCTTGAAGTACATTCTTATCCCATTGAGTACCAAGTATAATACCAGCCTCTTTAGCATAAATAGAACGTACATCATAATGATTCATAGCTTCGTCAAGGTTGTTGACAAAGTGATCTGCAAGCAACAGACCGTCAATAGGAATGACCTTCTCATTCTTATTGATTGCCGTACCATCAAGTTCAACAGCCGTAGTAGCAGTACTACCTGAGCTGTTAACATAGGCGTATTCAACTGAAGCGGTTTTCCACACAAGTGGGAACTGAGCTGAAATACCTGAACTGATAGAACGGATAACGTGCTTGTCCATCGTAACACTAGCTTGCTCAAAAGCGGTCAATACTTCACCAGCATAGACCTTAAGAAACATAGCACTGGAATCACCAGCACTATTTTTTTGACCAGAGCGAGACATTACTTGGACGGGTGCAGTAGTTAGCGTTGTACCCATAGCAAGTCTCTCCTTTAATTAAGTTAATAAAAAGTATTTGTAACAAAAATTGCTATACTTCTTCACCAACTTTCAACTAAAGATTATCCACCTCAGCAGGTCTTTGTCTACTTGTTTAATTACTCTATAGCTCGTTGTGCTTTTACTCTATCTTAAGTCTGACCTAAAGAAAAGACTTCAGATCTCTCAAGTTTATCCCTGACATCTTGGCGATAAGCCATGTCAGTTTCATATCTAGGATCTTTCATAGCTTCAGTTACCTGAGCATTACTACGAAAGACATCGGAGCTGTCACTCATCCTCAGAGAAGTGTCTCCGCTTACAGTTTGTCCTTCATATCCTGAAGAATTCTGATAGTCAGCTTGGAGTCCTCTGGCAGTCAGCATTGCCAGTTGAACATCACCACTATTAACAGCATTATCATAAGCTTGGATTTGTTCAGGAGAATAATTAGCTTGCGCCCATTCCACCATGTTCTGATAGTCACCAGAGCCACCTACAGAATCCTTTACCTGATTACCTATCTGTTGACCCAAAGCTTTTACTCCTTCAATGTAAGTATCAGCATATTGTTTGCTGATTCCAGCGTCTTCTAAAAGTTTATAACTAGCATCCTTTAAACCACCAGTTTCCATGTACTCTTTCTGTAATGCTTCCATATCAAAAGGAGCATCAGTAGCTTGAGGAATACTTAGTTCTTCTTGTTCTTCTTGTACTTGGTCAGATGGTGAATGAAAGTTTCTTTCCAGCTCATCATAACTTCTTCGCCATTCTTCATCTGACTTAAATTTTTCTGGCCTAAATGTTTCGTCTACTACTTCAGGCTCTTCTAAAGGAACTACACCTTGATCAATAGTATTCTCTGCAAAGGTAGCTTTTGATGCCATCTCCCTGTTGTATTCATCCATACTTGGGGGAGCTTCACTTTCAACTGTTATTTGGTTTGCCATATCGCTCTCCGTATGATTCTTTTATAGTTCCACTAGGAAGTTTAATCTTAGTGTAGGTAGATGGAAGTCCATTTACCGTAGCTACACCTGCTTTTTGTTCCATGACCTCCATTGTTCTATCTACTTCCTTGAACTGAGTCTTGGATGTAACACTAGTCTCTGGTGCTTTTTCCTTTTTCTTTTTACTGTGTTTTGTTGCCATCAGCTTGTCGCTCCCTTACCATTTCGCCCACCTGATTAACAGCATTAGGTGTCGCTGCCAATCCTGCCTGAGCCATCATCTGTTGTTGTTGTTGAGCTTGCTGCTCCTGTTGAACTTGTTCTTCAGGTTTAATCAAGCCCTTCATGTCTATTCCAAAACCAACACCTAATCGTTTGAGTGCATCACTAGCATTGGTATAAGTTAACACGGCTTCTGGACCAAGTATTTGGGCAGCAGTTTGTAGAAAGGTAGCCAGTTTATTAGCATCGTTACCTCTCCCTAGTGCCTCAAATCCTGTTATGATGACAGGCTCTACCGCACCTTCCGGTAGTTTGGGAAGTTTTTTCTCTCGTTCTAGTACAGCTATGATACGTTTAATGAGTGGTAACTGTAGCTCATGGGAAAGTAAACTATAGATCCCACCAAGAGAAGTCTCCAGTTCATTAGCTAAGAACCGAATCTCTTCTGCTGTAACTCGTTCAGCATCACGCTGGACACTCTGGTTCAGCATGAAAGCAGCAGCAAGTCTTCTTTCAGTTTGGGCTATAGTTTCCTGAGCCACCCTAAAATCATTAAACTTTTCCATCTGGAGTACTGATACATCTTCGGCACTCCCTTGTCGTACTGCTAGGTTAGGAGCTTGAGAGATAGTCTTTAGTTTGGTTGTACCATTAGGTCTTACAAGGAATATAGCTCTTGCAGCAGCAGCCGAACCTTCCAGAATTGCCTTGGATAAACCCTCAAGTGCTCTCAAGTCTCCTAAGTATTCTTCTACGAATCCTCTACCATAATCTTCACCGTCAATTGAAGAGAACCTTAAAGCTAACCAAGGGTTCTTATCTAAAGGATAAGTAGAATTAGTATTAGGAATCTTCTTATCGTTAACTTCTTGGTGAACATATATCTTATTATCTTTTCTTCTTACTACTGTATATAAATTAAGTTCTCTCTCTTGACTGTCTGAACTAGTACCAGTTTCATTAGGAGGAGTACTACCAAAGACATCCTTGTAAAGCTCACGGCTCATCTTCTCTAGGACTATGACCTCAAGCATCTCTCCTTGAGGATCTCTCCTGACACAATACTGATCTAAATGAAATACTCTTACCTTGTTATTTTTATCAGCATGAAGAAGACAGTTACCAGTAATTATAAGGTGACGTAAACACTCACTTAAAGGGACACGCATGGCCTTGGCTTCTACTTCATCCATGACCGCACGTTCCATAGCATTGAGTCCTTCTTCTATGGGAGCACGTTGAGCTTGTAGTTCCTGTAGAGTAAAGTCATCTATCTGGAACTTGAAAAAAGGGGAGTTAGGGGGGAAGAGGGTTAAAAGGAGTTTTGCTGCTAGGTTGTTCACCCCCCTAGCTCCGATACCTTGATAAGGAGTGGGAAGATCCTGGTCAAGGTTGTAGTTTCTTGGAAGAATAAAAGGAATTGTTACCTCAGCTCCATCCCATGCGCGGTTTAAGAACCACTGTCGCTTCTCACATAAACTTGAATATTTTTTGTTAACTGAAGTATACATATATTATGCTATTTGTAGTCCTGTTCCTGCCATGTCCATACCTAAGCCGTAGTCTGCCACCTCTGCTTGTCGTTTTCGTAAGGACTTAGCTTGTTTAATTTCCGATGCTAGTACGGCAGCAGCTTGTCTGCCACCTGATCCTGTAACTGTTGAGTGTTGAGAACTATATGCTTGTGGTGTGTAAGGCATACCAGTAAGGTTTTGATTGTAGCTTTGTTGTTGAGGTGTGAGCATATTCATAGCCACTCCACCAGCTAATCCGACAGCACCCATTCCTGCCATTGATGCTGCTGATACTCCAAGTTCCGGTATTATAGCCGTACTAAATAAATTACCACCAAGCTCAGATATAAATCCTGAAGAGACTCCGTCTACTGGCACTGGTAAGATTGCACCACCAATTCCACCCATAACTGCACCCATGAGTGGATCACCACCTGTTATCGCTGAAGTAGCTGCTCCTATGGCTGCCCCTATCACTATAGGATGACACATAGTTTAACCTATGTTCAAACCAGTAGGTCCACCTGCAAGTGGTACTCTAAATCTACCCATACCTCTAGCTCTTCGAGTCGTTCTCTTTTTAGCTTTAGTAGTAGCCTTCTCCTCTGGAGATTTAGCCTTAGCTGATACTGTAGCTATGGGAGCTGGAGGACTTGGAGGAGGTGGAGGAGGAGGGGGA
>Ga0208030_1000228_pt1 | contig 41686 bp, 47 predicted proteins | sample MalvirDeepMed_M9_FD_184246 | JGI IMG/M metagenome (GOLD analysis project Ga0208030, IMG submission 184246) | Marine viral communities from the Global Malaspina Expedition - Malaspina viral metaG DeepMed_M9 (SPAdes) (version 2) | ecosystem: Environmental > Aquatic > Marine > Oceanic | place...
AACTACAGAGATGATCGCGGGGAGTGGAGAAACGTGCGAGTGTGGGGGATTCCAGAGGTGACTAAAGGCGATGTGGATCTACCAGATGTGGAGATGGTGCATAAGGAGATGCCGTTCTGATGATCCACTATCACGGCACCCCACTTAGCCCTCAGATTGAGTTGCTGAAGATGGCGGGGAAGCATTTTTGCGTGAGCTTTGCAAGAACCGATAACGCTACTTGGTGTTTTGCTCACGGGCAAAGTGTGATGTGGGACAACGGTGCGTTTAGTTTCTACACACGTAAGACTGCCATTAAGTGGGATAAGTTCTACTCTTGGGTTGAGCCTCGCTTAGGACACCCCCATTGGGCTGTTATTCCGGACGTGATCGACGGGACAGAAGAAGCTAACTGGGCATTGATTAAGGAGTGGCCACTACGCAAAGATTGTGCGGCCCCTGTGTGGCATTTACATGAGTCGCTGCTGCATTTACACAACATTCTTGATGAGGGGTTTCCCCGCATTTGTTTTGGTTCGTCCGCTCAATATTGGCAGATAGGCTCATTGGCATGGGAGCGACGCATGGACGAAGTTTTTAACAGCATTTCGGCGTCTGGCTCAATGCCTTGGGTTCATATGCTTAGAGGGCTTTCGTTGTGTGGGGACAAATGGCCTTTTGCATCAGCAGATTCTGTGAATGTAGCTAGAAACTTTTCGAGTCAGAACATGTGCCCAGAGCGAATGGCTAGGAGAATAGATGCTGTGCAAGGGCCGATAACGTGGACTTTGAAACCCATTCAAACGGAGCTTTTGTAATGAGATATGTAGCCTTTTATATTGCTAGCGTGGTACTGGTTAACTGGGGCTTTTCGACTTTTCCAGGCTACGAGTGGTTCTGGAGTATTGTTATTGGAGGCGTTTTTATTACTCGAGATTATTGCCAAAGAGCCGTGGGGCATTGGTGTGTGGCTGCCATGGCGATAGCTGGTTTACTTAGTTACTGGATGGCAGATCCTTTTGTTGCTATTGCTAGCGTATGCGCATTTGCAGTAGCCGAAGTTGTGGATTGGGTTGTGTATTCAGTGACCAAACGGCCACTGGCAGATCGAATTCTTATTTCTTCTTCTGTATCAACGCCGCTTGATACTGTTGTGTTTCTATCAATGCTTGGGCTTTTATCACCTAGTTTAGTGAGTCTTCAAATTGCAAGTAAGATGCTTGCGGCGGTTGGATTGTGGATAGTGTTAAAGTTTTGGGTTCAACGTCGATGAAGATCTGCCACAAAATTGAGGTGGTATGCAGTTGTCCTTCGGATGCATTGGGAGATGTGTATCAGTGCGAGATCCATACAGAGCGAGTAATAAAGGTAGAGGATATTATTGAGACTGTGGACTCTTTGAAAGATAAAAGTATGTATCAGGAAAGTGTAGCGGAATACTTGAGGAGAACACTGAGGGCTAAGATCGTTCTTAGAGGAACTCATTACGGACGAATATCAACGGAGGTGGTATGTGAGTAGAGGTTCTGATGAATAAGACGGAGGTTACTTACCTAGGACCACCGGGGACCGGCAAGACCCAGCGTAACTCGAATTTAGTCCGTAAATGCATCGAGGACGGCATAGCGCCAGACAAGATTGCCAATGTGTCCTTCACTACACGGGCGGCAACAGAAAGCCAAGATCGCGTTTGCCATGATTGGGGATTGGAGGAAGATGGGCTTCCTTACTTTCAAACGTTGCACAGTATGGCGTTCAGGGCTGGTGGGTATAACCATAACGAAGTTATTGCAGGAGACGACTTAAAAGCCCTTGGCGATTATCTCGGTATGGAGTTCAGTCGTCCTAAGAAGCGTTTTGAAACAGACCTCGAGCGTTTTGGTTTTACTACCGAAGGGGACAGATACCTCAATTTATACAGCTACGCTCGCAGTGTTTGCAAAGATTATGAAGAGGTGTTTCGGGTTAGGGGCGATGACAGAATGCAGTGGCCTGTGTTCAAACTTCTTGTGACTACCTACGAGAAATATAAGCGCTTTTACCAGAAGATAGATTTCACAGACATGATTGAGCATTTTATTGCTATGGATACGTGCCCAGATATAGAGGCGCTTCTTTGTGACGAAGCTCAAGACTTGTCCACGTTGCAGTGGAAGATGATTTCTGTACTGAGACAGAAGCCTTCTATTCAAGCTTTTTTTGGTGATGACGACCAAGCCATCATGAATTTTGCTGGAGCTGATGTAGCCGCCTTTCAGCAGTGCACGGAAAAGAAGGAGGTACTCACTCAATCTTATCGAGTGCCTCAAGCTGTACATGAAGTGGCTGAATCTATCTCCAAGAAAATTGTTGGTCGGTTGCCAAAAACATGGAGACCTAGGCCGTATCAAGGTTTTGTGTTTGAGCACTTAGGGCTTGACAGCATTCCCTTGCATGAAGGCGAGTGGCTTTTGCTTACGAGGACAAATCGCTTAGCCGACAGATATGGAAGACTTTTGCGGGAGGCTGGCTGGGTATACAAGAATCGCCATGGCGATCCGTCTATTGTGCCTGGTTTGTTTGATGCCATTGTGGATTGGGAAGCTTGGATAAGAGGGGCCAAGCTTGTGCCTTCTCAAATAAAGGGGATCTATTACTACTTAAAAGCCGATGTCGGTTATAGGGAAGGTTATGCGCCCAGTGCCAGAATCTTTTCGACGCTAGACGCTACGGTAGCTTTGTCGATGGATGAGGCAAGAGTTTCCTTAGGACTATTAGCACCTAAGGACATCTGGAAGCGAGCGTTGACTAAGGTTGACGATGAAACCAAGCACTATATTTTGAGTGCTAGGCGACGAGGCGACACCGTTAAAAACCCCAGAATTACTGTGAGCACCATTCATTCCATGAAGGGGGCGGAACGAGATAACGTTGTTTTAGTTCCGGAGTTGAACTGGGCAAGTTACGACGAATATCGAAGTAACCCAAACCCAGAGCACAGGGTTTGGTATGTGGCGGCCACTCGAGCAAAAGAAAGTTTGCATATTTTGAATTCCAATTCTCTTAGTCACCATTACGCTTATCCTATCTAGACGAAAAATGATTGACGATCTTTTCAACGAGTCAGTTTGGAGTCCTCCTGAAGAGTTACCAAACTTGTCAGACGCTCCGATCATGGCAATTGACGTTGAGACGAGAGACCCTAATCTAAAAACGCTTGGCCCCGGATGGGTCAGGAATGATGGCAATCTGATTGGAGTAGCCGTAGCGGTTGACGGCTGGTGTGCTTATCTGCCTTTTGGCCACGGTGATATAGGCAATAACCGTGGTTATGGGAACATGTCCAAAACGTTAATCCTTCGCTGGCTTAAAGGTCAGTTAGCTCATGGGATGCCGGTTGTGTTTCACAACGCACAGTACGACCTAGGCTGGCTGCTGTCGGAGGGGGTTGATGTCAGGAACCCTATACTTGACACAATGGTTGCCGCTCCGTTGCTTGATGAGAACCGTTTTAGTTACGCGTTGAACTCGTTAGGAGCCACGTACCTAGGGGAACGCAAGCAGGAGGATGATTTAAGGCGAGCTGCGGCGCAGCACGGTGTTGATGCCAAGGCAGAGATGTGGAAACTTCCTGCTGCCAGGGTCGCCTTGTACGCACAGACGGACGCTAGGCTGACCTTGGAGCTTTGGCATGTGCTGAGCAAGAAAATCCGTGCAGACGGCTGTCAGTCCATCTTGGACCTAGAACTCTCGTTGTTACCCACGGTGTTTGAAATGCGGCGCCGCGGAGTTCGAGTTGATTTGGAGAAAGCGGAAAGAACCAAGAAGGGACTACTTGAGCTCGAGAACAAGCTACTGACAAAAGTGAAGAAGGAAACAGGCATCTGGGTTGAACCGTGGAACGCTAGAAGTTTGGCCAGTGTCTTTGACAATCTTGGTCTTGAGTATGGTCGAACGGCCAAGAGCGGTGCTCCAAGTTTTACCAAGCAGTTTTTAAAAACACACGAGCACCCTATTGCTAGGACTATTCTTGAGATAAGGGAGTACAACAAAGCCAATACGACTTTTGTGGATACGATTCTCAGCCACCAGCATGAAGGCCGTATTCATTGCGAGTTTAACCAGTTGCGCTCAGACGGTGGCGGTACGGTAACCGGGCGTTTTTCTTCCAGCCACCCCAATCTCCAGCAAATGCCCGCTAGGCATCCTGAGATTAAGAAGCTGATACGGGGTTTGTTCCTTCCAGAAGAGGGCTGCCGGTGGGGGAGCTTTGATTATTCTGCGCAGGAGCCGCGCTGGTTGATGCACTACGCTTGCCAATCTGAAGGCACTAAGGATAATTCCGTCGTGCAAGAGATTATACGACGTTATCATGAGGATGATTTCGATTTCCACCAGATGGTAGCCGACTTAGCTGGAGTAGACAGGACGCTTGCTAAGACACTTAATCTGGGAATCATGTACGGAATGGGGGTTGCCAAGATGGCAACCGTTCTCGGAGATACTTCTTTTCAAGAAGCTAAAGCCCTTCGGGATGAGTACGAAGAGGAAGTTCCTTTTATTCGAGAGTTCGCCACGATAGTCATGGAGCAGGCACAGTTGCGCAAAGAGGTGAGAACCTTTCTAGGGCGTAAGTGCAGGTTCCCTATGCGCGAGCGGCCTTGGGAGAGGGGTTCCCCAGTCCACTACGAGACGATGGAGGCTGAGTGGCAGCAGATTATGGAGACTCCAGTGGCCAATCGGGCGGCCACTTACGGAACCAAGTGGCAGCTCTTAGATCCAGATAAGCTCAGGGTGGCTTTTACGTACAAGGCGCTGAACAAGTTGATTCAGGCTTCCAGCGCGGACCAAACTAAGCAGGCAATGGCGGATTGCACAAAGAACGGCTATCTGCCGATGCTGACCGTTCATGACGAGCTCTGCTTTTCCATTGAAACTGACAGGCAGGTAGGTGAGATAAAAGAACTCATGGAGAAGTGCGTAGAGATGCGCGTTCCTTCAAGGATTGATGTCGGCATTGGCGACGATTGGGGAGCGGCAAAATGAAATTAAGGACAGTTGTGATGGGATACGTAAAAGTTCATGCTAGATTTAAATTAAGAAGCAGAGTTGAGCGGGATTTAATAGAAGTTCTGTTGTTGGAAAGAGGTGCTGATCCTGAAACCCTGAGAATAGAAGCCGAGTCTCGGGACCTAGTACATAAAGCCTTACGCAAACTGACTAGGAGAAGTCCTAGGGAAGCGGCGGCTGTCAAGCAGCGGTTTTTTGACGGGGCCACTTTCAAGCAAATTGGCAATAACCTATCTTGTGGCAGAGACCCCACCGGTCAGCAAAAGAAGACAGTGCTCCAAGAACGGGGGCGGAGGTTGTATAAGAAAGGTATGAGAGACCTGCAAAGAATCATGTCGATCCCTCCGGAATTCTGGTAGTAATTAGATGAATAGCCGTGACGAATGGAGGACTCCAGCATGGCTTTTTCGGCTGGCACAAAGCATGTTTGGGCCATACGTACTGGATGCGGCAGCGAGCGATAAGAATGCCCTTTGTGACCGTTTCTATGACCTAGAGAATGACGGCACCAACCAAGAATGGGTTGATGGTACGTGGTGTAATCCTCCTTACAGCAACATCACCCCGTGGGTTGACTGCGTAATTGAGCAGGACGTGCGGGCTACCCTATTGATTCCTTCTCCCAATGGAGAGTTAAGAGACCTAAGAGTTCTAACGGCTTGTTCTGAGATAGTGTTCTTCCAGCAACGAATTGCCTTCATTAACCCAGACACTGGCGTGGCCCAAAAAGGTAACCCTCGAGGAAGCGTTCTGGTGCATTTTGGCGGTGCAGCAAAAGGTAACTCCCCGCGGCTCCGGGTTATTTCAAAAGCGACCATTGATCTTTACAGAAATTGGGGGATTCTCGCCTAAAAAAAGCCCTACAAACGGTGCGATTGTAGGGCTGAAATGGTGCGAATAGTGGGGCTGAGGGTCTGTCAGAGTCACATTCGCACTGGGGGATACAGACTATAGCGGTTTTTTGACGACGCAGCAAGAAGCGTCTAGATGTACTTCTCAGGGTGTGTCTTTTCTAGCCATTCACCGTAACTTTTCTTAGACCGCTTCCACTCTTCGTCACATTTCTTGTAAAGGTCGATTTCCGTGCCGCCCGTCCAGGTGACTCCGTACACGAAATACAATATAATTTTTAAGCCAGAACTTTTTACCATTTAATGCAAGAGGTTCGCCGTTATGCTTAAAACGATACTGTTAATCGGAGCGTTGCTTGTCCTCCTAGTAAGCGGTAAGGCTAACGCCGCTCCTGCCATTCCGGGTTATCAACAAAAACATAACGAAATGCTCTACACCGTTGTGCTAGTCCGTCCAAGCCGCGGATCGGGATCAGGCACCGTTATTTGGTCTCAACCAGACGCCGAAGGGGAGTACCACTCGCTTATCCTTACGAACCACCATGTCGTGAGGCAGGCCATCAAGATCGAGGCGGCATGGGACCCCAAGCTTGGCAAAAAGGTTGACCGAGAAAAACGTAATCTAGTGCGGGCCGAATGGCATATCTATAACGATTACTCGCACATGGTAGGGTCGAAATCGAGCCGCGCCGAAATTGTAGCGTACGACGCCAAGCTGGACCTTGCTTTGCTCCGGCTCATCGACCGAGAACGGCAGGTAACTCCCGTAGCATATTTTCTCCCAGAAGACGAACCGATTTACCTATTTGACGCGGTCACCGCTGTGGGTGCCGGTCTTGGAGAGCCTCCGTTCGCAACACAAGGGAATCTGGCCTTTATGGATAAAATTATCGAAGGCGAGACTTATTTCCTTAGTTCCGCGCCGATAATCTTCGGAAACTCAGGAGGCGCCCTTTTCAGATATAGCCCCGAACGCACACGATATGAACTGATTGGAGTTCCCTCGAAAGTATCGGCGGCGGGCTGGCAAGCGGTCAGCCATATGACTTGGAGCATCCCGGTCAACAACACCGTTCGAGACTTTTTGCGTGGGAACTGCTACCACCCCGTATTAGACGAACCTCTTGATGAAGAACTCTGCAAAAGTCTGGGGGAATTAAAAGATTTCGAGGATTAAGTTTGGGAAGCGGTACATTACATCACCTCAGGAGGACCCTCGGCGCAGGTGCAGTTCTCACAAACATAACGACCTTGCAAAAAGACAGTTTTAGGCTGGGCACATCCGCACTTAGGGCAGATTTGACCATGTACGTCCGTCGTACTTTCTAGACTTTTTTCGGTTTGATTGTCCGACATAGCTACAGTGAACCCATCCGGAATGTGGCTCACCCTCCTTATGAAATTCCAAAATCAACTCATCAAAGTCAAGCTCGTTCTTAATCCATAGAGCGGTGTCCTTATTAGAGACACCGGGTACCTCGAAGTCTACAGCTTGCCCTGTTATATGTTGGCTAGTATCTGAAGAGCCAATCTGCCTGTTCAAAAGCACACAGCGAAAACCGCTTGATGGACTAATGGGCCTATTAAAATACTTTCTGACAGGCTCTAAAATGTGAAGGCACAGTTTCTTGAGGTTTTCCACCTCCCCCAGACTAGGAATGTTATCTATCCTGTATCTTCTAGCCACCTGGGACTTGGTGAGCTCCTCAAGAGTGAAGTGCTCTGAAAGTTTCATTGCCCAGGATAAGCGCCCATCATTTTCTGCTCCTCAACTTGTCTAAGAAAGTCTGAACCTGCCGTAGTTACTTGGTTCACAAGAGAAGGTGCCGCTTGTTGTAGGCTAGCAGCCATGTTGGCTTGGTCCTCTGTCTCTGGTTCAGTAACTGCTGTAGTGGCGATATTACGCGCTAAGTCTCCAGTAGCTTGTACTGACTCTCGCATTCCACCGCCTATGGTCATGGCGGCCACGGCCCTAGCTTCTCGGTCAATGAGCTCTCTTATCTTCATAGCCTTCAAGTTTAAGTCTGCTGATGGGCCAGTGCCAATGCTCAAACGCTTTTTGGCTAATGCTTCCGCCTGGCCTCGAGTCATGCTTTGCCCAGCATTCTGCGCTTTTCCTAGGATTTCTTCGGTAAGTATTCTAAGAGACCTTTCAGCATCAGCAGCTCTAATAGTGGGCTTGGTCATCCAGTTTAAGAAGTGGCGGTTACGAAGCACTCTTCCTGCGGCCAGAACGCTAGCAGCTTCCGTTAAAGCCGAAACCGGCTCTGTCATTAGCCTTAAACCAAAAGCCGCTGCAAAAGCCGCCGGGGCTAGCCCAGACTTTCCTTTCATAGCAGCGTTGCTGTATCTAACAGATTCGTCGGCGACTTTTAACATCCCCTCCACAGTGTCTTTTCCAAGTATTTCATTTAAACCTTCTCGGTCTTTACGAACAATAGCAGCCCTTAGATTTTTACCAAAATCTCCAGAGGCAATTGTGGTAGGACTAAGACCGGTGTCTCCCACCGCTTCAAACAGTAGCTTCTCCACTGTCTTGTCTCTAAGGCCACCAACACTGTCAAAGGCGTCCTCACCGACAACTCTTCTTAACGATGAAACCATTGACGGTTCTTTCATTGCCGCCAGTATTAGATCGTCAGCATTTTCAATTCTTCCAGACCTCATCGCTTTAAATAAAGCGTCCGTGCTCTGAGAAGTGGCGGCTTCCATTGAACTGCGAAGCGTAGAAACAGCGTCTCTCATCCCCTTATTGGTAATGTTGTCTAGCGTCTCATCAAACAACTTAGCTTGTTGATTGGACCCCAGTAAGTGAAAGTCCTTTATTAGAGAACGGAATCCTTCAGCTTGTCCCTTAAATAATATGTTTTGCACCTCATCCCCTAAAGCATCAAACTTATTTGCAAAGGAGGCTGCATCCGTAGCGCCGCCTTTTTTAGAAGAATCCAGCGCCTCTCTCATCCATACACCAGCCAGAATGTCTCTGTTGGTTTCCTTCATTAGTTCTGGGCTTTTTCTTGCGACCATGTCATCCGCCCACGTAGACAGTGTTTCAGCCATATCATCCATGTACGTCATAGACAACTTATAAAAAGGACTGCTTTGGTCGCCTGCCCTTAAAACAGCAGCAATACCTTCAGGCGGTCTGCCAACCACTTTGCTAGTTATTCTATTGTTGTTTAGAAACGAAACAACCGAGTCAACATCTCCATTTCTTGCGGCTTGAGCGGCGTCAGACCACACTCTTGGGTCTGTAGGAAGTCTCTTCAGTTCATCAATATTAGATATATTTAAATCATCTAGCCAAGATCTTAAAAATTCAGGCCGTCGGTTTTTTATGACAGAATCCGCCACATCCACCATATCAGCGTATATCCCTTCCTCCATCAAAGTCCTGAGGCTGGTTATTTTTCCTTTATTAAAAGCCTCTTTGCCGTCACTGTAATGCTTGTTGGCTGCTCGTAATGCCTCAATACCTTTCGCTCGCTGCTCTATGGTCGCCTTAGATACTGACCTAGGTGCGTACCTAGTGCCTGTACCTATACCGGAACTAATTTCGTTAGCCGTTCCGCCTGCCATAACCCTCTCGTAACTTCCGGCAAGCTCCCCAGCTTTGTCTTCCATCATCTTGGTTATGCTGTTGACAAGGTTTTTAATATCAGCATCAACAACCTCTCCTACAGCGTCTGAGCCTTTACCATGTGCTTGCAGCACTTGCCTGACCACATTGAGATCCGTCAACGAAATAGTAGGGCCTACCTGGTCAAGAAACTCAAAGAGTGGCTTATCTTTAAGACCAGATCCTAAGGGCCTAGCCACTATACGGGCAGCCTCGTCCTTCAACAATTTGGTACTGAAGGCAAGCACATCTGGGTCAAGTAATTTGTTTGCGTTCTCAAAGAGCTCCGTACTGTTTTGCTGCCACAGCCTTACTCTCTGCCCTATCTGCTCTTTAAAATAGGCAGCCTCACTAGGGTTGGACGAACGGGCAAAATTTTTCTGCAAAGCATCCATTTCACCGTCTATAAGAAATTTCAGTTGCTTGTTCGCCAGTTTGACCGCTTCGTCTGGGTCTCGCATGGCGTTTTTAACAATCCGCATCACTTCAGTCGAGTTTCGTTCCAAAGCTTGATCAAGAGCAGACTGAGACAATTCCCCGCGCTTGTACTGCCCAAGAAGCTTCTCCACGTGAGCAGCGTTTTGAATAGCTGGCCCCTCATAAGGTAAGATGGCTTCATAAATACCCTGAAGCCTAGACAAAATAGATTTTCCTGTAGCCTCTCCTATTGCTGGCACGGCTCTAGTTTCTCTAGCTTCCTTAAGAGCCTGTCTTCGTGCCTGTCTTAAAGTTGCCCCTTGGGATACAAGTTCCTTAATACGCGCCTCATCCGGCCTTGTACCCATAGCGGTTCTTACTTCTGTTCGAGCTTCTTGGCCAGCTAAATCTCGAGCTTCTTTCGCAGTAAGTCCACTCTGTTGCAGTTCAAAGATGCGCTCTTTATTTGGTGCTCCTCCTCCTTTGACAACGCGTCTTATTAATCTTCCCGCTCCTCCTATTACAAAATCGCCAGTGGCAGCTAAAACACTCTCAAAAGCCACATCTTTCCACACATCTCTGGCGTTTTGGTCCTGGAGATCGCGGACCAAATCCTCTTCTATAAATTCGTCAGCAGCTTTTCCTACGCCAGCACCAACGCCAACCAGCAGAGCGGACAATGGTATGCCAGCACCTAAGCTGGCAGCGGCTACTCCAGCAGCCATAGAACCTATAATTGGGCCTTGGTAGTCGCCCGCAAAACCAACAACATCGGATAAATCGAACATGCCAAGAATATCGCCGCCGGGGCGATTGACATAAATGGTTCCAGAACCAGGAAGGTTATACTCTTCCTTCTTTTCAGGAGAAATCTTGTCAAGAAGCAATACAAATTCGCCGTCTGGCGCTTTCTCAAAAGTTCCCTCGCCAAACTCTCTGGCCAATCGCATAGCTCGACCTGTGTCGTTGTCTGCTTTTGCGTAGTTATACTGAAAAGAAACTCCCTCTACTTCACCTTCGTTAGTTGGTTGGTAGGCTTGATCTTTGCCGCCAGCGCCAAAGTGAGCTCTCAGATCCTCGTAAGAGGCGGTTGCTATATCAAAATCATCTTCAGGAGTTTCGGCTTGTGCATCTTGTCCAAAAATAGAACTCTGGATAAGTTCTATTTCTTGTTCCGTAGGCTGTTCTCCAGCAATTTCAAATTTTACTGGACCATCGGGAGTTTCAAAAACAGCGGTGCCCATAGCTAGCTCCCTGTGCTTTTCTTAAATGGTGTCTCAGCTAATCTTAAATTCTCTAGTGTCGGACTAAAAAACTGGTCTTGGAAATGCGTTCCTTGTGCACCATAAAGTCTCATTGTTTCTGTTTTTGGATCGAATTTAAATGTATAACTTGAACCTCCACGTTTTTTCACTCCAGATCTTCTTTGCATAGCTGCTTCAATTTCCGGAATATAAGGGCTAAGCTTTAGGGCCTCTCTCCGTTTGCTGTAAGAAGCCCCTTCTAAACGGGTAAGAACTGAAAGATATTCCCTTTCCGCTTCGTCTGCCTGTTTTGAAAACACGGACAAAGTTTGCTGCAATCTGTCAACCATAACCTCCTTATTGGCTGTAATTAAGGCAAGATCAAACACTCCCCCACCTTTATTAGATGTCCAAGCTGCGTCAAGATAGGCATCTGCTAAAAGTTCTACATCCCTGTTTGAGATAGAATTGGCTGTCTGAGCTTCTCCTAGACTCACAGGAATAAGTTTTTGGAGTCCCAGTTTTATGGCGGCTTTAGCTTCGTCTCTACTGGTAAACTGAGTGGAAATGTCCTTAAATCCAATAGCCTTTAGAGCGTTCCCCATAAGAGTTTTAGCGGCACCAGATATTCCTATAATATCGTCAGGTCTTGTAGCTAATAGTTCTATAACACTAGACATGGCGGTAGTGCCTACTTCCGCGCTAATTAAATCCTTGGTTGCTGTCTTCAACTGAAGTTTTAAATCTTTGGCTTCTTGGTACCCTATAAGACCTTCTTTTCGCTGGGTCTCAATCGCAGCACGTATTGCTTTGGCCTGTTCTGTGGCCTGTTTCTGTGCTGCTAAAACAAAATTCTCTGACCTAAGTCCTTCCGGCATTACGCCACCGGACGCCATAATTTCGGCTTGAGAGATAAATCTCACTTCCCCATATGGATTTTCTTTTGTTGCTTTGCTAGTGTCATAGAACATGTGTGTCTTCCTAGCGTCTGCATTTCTTTGAGTCCTTTCCGCCGTTAAAGCCTGTATGCCGTATTTAGCTGCGGATAAATCAATCTGCCTCTTAAAAGCACGCTGTTCTTTAGCATCTTCACCAACAATGTCAGCGTGTTCTTTTAAAGCTTCACCTATGTTCACAAGGGCATGCGGGCTTTTACCAGCCATCATGGCTGCGCCTAAACGCATCCAATCTAATCCTTTTTCTTCGGAAGTTTTCCCTTCCCATTCAGGCATTGAGTCTATAAATTCTTGCTTAAATGCAGCTAGTTTTTCTGAGTCTAACGCTTCCTCGTTTTCATCGGATGCAAGATCTCTAAAAAGAGCCTCTCCTACATTATCTGTTTTTTCACGATTCATATACGGATCGTTACTCAACAGTAACCCAGCAGAATTAACGGCACTAGTTGTATCACTATCACTAGTTGTAGTTGTTTCAGTATCAGTATCAGTAGTTGAATCCACTGCTTCTGTTTCTGTTATCTCTGGACCAGAAACAGCGTCGTCTGTCGAAAGTGACTCGAGGTCTGCGTATGGTGGGCGGATGTTCTGGGAAAGACCTTCGCCATAGCGTCTATCCGCCGAACGAACGAGTTCTAGACCTCTCATCTTCATGCGCTCGTCTGATTGCAATAACTCCTCTGCTAAGGTTTCCCCAGGTATACCACCTCCAGCTGTTATTTCAGCTAACTTATCTTGGGCGACTTGAGAGACAGTCCTAGGAAGGTCCCCCAATTCAGGCCGCATACTCCCACTAGGACCATGACCCGCCCATCCTTTTAATACCGGAGGCAGTTCTGTACCTAGAGTTGCGCCTTCCTCAGTCATCACGTTACGGTGCCTCTCTCCCTCCGCAAACCGCCGCAGAGCATCCAACTTAGCGGCCTCGGCGGTATATCCCGCCGGAACTAAGGCAGGTCGATCCCGCCAGTCGTCTTCGACCAAACTTTGCGGAGCAGCGGCTACAGCAGTCATGGGGCTGGTGCCGTTTACCTGTTCAGCCACGGACACATCTGGTGAATCATAACCGGTCCATGAGGCTTCCGGAGGCCCACCGGGAATCATATCTCCCGCAGGAGAAGGAACGGGGCTAGTGCCGTTTACCTGTTCAGCCACGGACACATCGCTAGCCAAATCGGTTACGCTGCTTAATAAGTCTTCACCTCGGTCTACCAGACCAGCACCAGCGGACAGAGCTTGGTTTATCATATCCTGAGCAACGGCAGGCGCAACATTAAAAGCTTCGACTATCGCATCAACCGCACTGACTCCTTGAGCCTTTGCGGCAGTTACTATTTCATGGACCTTACTGAACACTTTATTAAAGGCACTATCTTGGTAGCCTTCCACAGATCTAATCACTTCTTCAAACGGAACATTCTGCAAATTCCCCGGAAGTTCACCGTCAACCCCTGCAATATCCAAGTATGTGGTAGGTACATCAGATTGCTTTAATCCTGCCGGACGAGCACCCAAAGCAATTCCACCTCGAGCGTAATTGACCAGTCCACCTTCGTTCAAGGTCACTGAATCTATAAGAGGCGAAGATGAAGCTAGGATGCCTGCCGCTTGACTGGGAGGAACCAACCCCCCACCACGGAACATCATGCGGTTAGCTAGGATGGATTTAATTAGCTTGGCCATTAGCTACCGTCCTTGTGGATTAAAGTAGTTGCCGATAGGATTTCCAAGAGCTTGGTTTAGACCAAGGCCGGCAATACCCGCGCCCACTGCTTGAGACAAGAAACTGGGTGATGGGGCGGTTGTGGCTTGAAGAGTAGACTGTCCGCTGCTGATTTGAGGCTTAAAGATATCGGCCATATAGCCTATTCTCTGGAACGGCTCATAAAGCTGCTGCATTTCCGTTTGCCGTGCCGCGTCGAGCTCGCGCTGCGCTTGAGTCTGCCTAAGAGCGCCAAACTGCGACTCTATCTGCGCCTGCTGTCCAAGGAGGTTCTGTCCTAAAGTGGCAATACCTGTCTGCTGAGTGCCGAGCTGACCGGCTGTCTGTGCACCGGAAAGAGCCGTTTGCGCCTGCTGTCCGCCAATACCTGACAATAGTTGAGAAATATTTTGCTGGCGCCTCTGCTGGTTCTCAAAAGCTGTCTGCGAGGCGTTTTGTGCCTGATTGAAATTTCGCGACAGGTCTTCAAAAATCCTACGGCTTTGTATATCAAAAAGATTGCGGTTTAATTCCTGCTGGGCAATTCCTTGACGGCTGCCTCCAAAAGCGCCACTACCCACTCCCTGTGCGCTAAGCTGGTTCTGCTGCATCTGCGCTTGACGTGCCATTTCCTGCACAGCGTCTTGCGTAACCAGACTCTGGTACGGGTCCATGAACGGCGCAATCTGCGTTGCGGGGTCAAACCCAGCTCCAGTGCCTGCTGTCGCTTGAGCCGCCTGCGCTAGTTGCTGCTGCGCCACCGGTAGCTGCTGTTGCAATCCAGCAAGACCCCCGGCGATAGTGTCTGCGCCAGTGGTTAGAAAGGGCCGGTACTGGCCGATACCTTGGCCAGTTGCAATCGCCTGTTCTGTGAGCGGGTCAAGGCCGGCAACCTCAATGCCCGGAATTTTTACTGGGGTTTCGCCCCTAGCAAACGCAATGTCAAGCAATCTCCTTTGCTTAGCCTCAAGATAAGGAGCTTGTCTAAGTACTTGGGTCTGGGTGGTAGTGTCAGCCATTACGCGACTCTCTCAAATTGTTGCATCATGTCGTACATTCTTGCGGCTCCTTGTTGCCTGTTACCACCGCCTGCGCCTCTCACAGCGTCTGCTGTCATTACAAACTCCCCATCGGAAAGAAGTGCCGGAATGCTGTCAGAAGTCCCTGTGCCGGGGCCATTTATTGCGCCACCATCAGCGACGTTATAGCTACTATCTTGATACTTTTTAGCGGCGTCGAAGGGAATGCCGGTTACACCGGCCAACCGCGACCTAGTAAAAGCCGGAACGACACCCGCTATTTGGAGAAGCTTTCGTGCGAGAGGGCTATTTTTCTTACTCGGGGGAAGCGCTAAATATTTGTCATATGCCTCTATTTGCGGGTCCCCAGCGACACCCTCTCCCGGCTCACCATCCTCGTCTTCGTCAAAAGCGCCAAGGGCGTACGCACCTAGGCCAGCACCACCCAATAGAAGGGCACCTTTGGTCAAAGGGCTTTGGCCGCCCCACCACCCAGATAGACCGCCTTTGGACTGGACATCATTTCCATAGTCTATAATCTCAGAAACCCCCGCTTGATATTCTGGGTTGGGTAAGTAAGGTTCTCCTTCTTGGTATCCTGGTGGGTATATATTTTGCGGGCCAACTTGGGGGGATACCACTCTAGTTGTAGGGGCTTGCCTACTCAAATCCGTTACTTGAGCTCCGGGACCTGTTTTAGGCACCGGACTAGGCACCGAACTAGCTCCTGGTATTCCTTGCCCAAAAATACCCTCTTGGAATGCGGCTGTCGGTGATCTAAATATGTTTCCTACCGCTTGTTGTGCACCGCCAAAGAAGCTTTGTCCGCTTTTGCCAATACTACCCAGTCCGCCCATTAAAGCTTGCGTGCCGCCTGTCAGCAAAACGTTCTTAAATATGTCAGAAGCCCCCCCGCCTGAAATTGCGGTTCCTAGGGCAGACCCCACTATGCCACCAATACCGGGAGCAATAAGGTTGCCTACAATAGGCAATGCCATGGGTATAATCTTTTTGATAGCCTTGAATATCTTCTTAAAGAAAAACTCAGGCTGCCCAGTTAAAGGGTTGATTGAGTTGAACTCACTTCCAACTACATAGCGGCTAGGTTCTTCAATACCCATCGCCTGCATCTGTCGGAAAATGTCGTTCTTTAAACCTGGATTCGCCTGTAAAACCTCGGCAGGAATGATGGTCTCGCCTTCGGCGGCGTGCACCATGTAGTCATCGCCGTAACGGCCTAAAGTGGCCAACCCACCCGCCAATGCTTGGGCAGTAGGTTCACCCGTTAGTTTTGGTCCTGTCTCCATCAAGAAATCTCCAATACGCTAGCAAAAACATAAATCTTACTTGCTGTGTCGCAATTTAATTGCAGCGTATCGCCGGCCTCGAGGACAAAAGGGCCGGTGAGAGACGTTTCGGCGTCAGACGCCATGCTGGTTTTATCCAGCGTAATCAACGTAGAGGCAGAACTGTCGTTAATCATAGACAACACGACAATTGCGCCGCTATGGCTATTATACAAATTTATATTTTTGATAATAGCTTCTGTGGCAGAAGGGCACGTATATATGGTGACAGTGTCTGTCACTCCTACCAAAGCCGCCGCATTTTTATAGGCAGAAGCCATTAGGCTGTGCCGTACATACTATCGAGATACGCTTGGGCTTGCGGCACGGTAATTCCTGTAATCATCGCCAACCGAACAGCGTCATAATAAGAGCCGCCGCCTTCCGTTCCGGCTGGAGAACTGCTAACCCCTGGAAGCAGACCAGCTATTCCAGATGCCGCTTGATTCTGGAGAAAATCAAAATCTGGGCCGGGAGAAGCAGCGGCTCGCTCATTATGCCGCGCTCTGCCTGGAATTCTCCGCCAGTGTGCGGTGAAAAAAGTCTGCTTAAAAATCCTTGGTTTTGTGCCGCTTCTGCGGCTGCCGCGTCTACCGCCTGGTTTTGTAGCGCTTGTTGTTGGCGGTTGATCTGATGAATGGTCCTCTCTCGCTGGTTTGCCGCCGCAGCTTCGGTGGCGGCCCTTCTTGTGGCAAATAGGGCGGCCCGCGTGTCAGCACGCTGAGAAGCCGAGCGCGAGTATGAAGCATCCGCCTCCGCAGCCCCCGTAGCCTCCCTAGCCCCAAGGTCACCTATGCCACGGCCAAAGCTACCGCCGCCACCTCCTACGCCACCTCCTACGCCACCTCCTACGCCGCCACCGCCCTTAAATCTTTGCACCGGAAGACCAAACGCTTCGTGGACTGGCAGCATATGACCGCGAGTTCTCGATATCCGTCTGCCATCCCTCATTACGTCGGTAAATAGATTGCCTTCCTTCCCGAGCTCCCTGAAATGCACAATTGCATCTTCGGGGATGACTTCGGCCAGACGTATGACTTCGGCCAGACGTTTACGTATGTCTGGATCTAGAGTTTCTCGATGCCCCAACGAATATGCCAAGGGTCCGCCCGGATGCAGAAGTTGCTCTTGTTGGATACCTCTGCGGGTTCGTTGCGATGGACCTACCTCGCTATCGAGATCAGGGCCTCTTTGGTCGCGAATAATCTCAGACGGAGTTTGAGGAAACACACTGCCAAGCTTACGAAGATCTCTGCTCGACATTCTCCCCGCCGCCACTGGATCGTAATGAAACCCAGGTTTGTTCATTAATGCGTGTAGGAACGCACTTGCAGCAGGCCCAGCAAGTGGCAGACCACCACCAAACGGCATAAAAGGATTAGCTCCAGTACCCAACTTGCCGATCATACCCAAGCCCGTCATTGCGGCCCTACCTGGATTTGCTGATCGCCGCTTCTTTACTGCATTAGCCGTATTTTGGTTAGCGACAGATTGGGGCGCTTTGTATATTGTATTAGGCTGACCAATATAATTAAGCCTTTCTTGGTCTGGCCCCGCTCCAGCTGCCCTTCCTGATCCATTTGCCATTAGCTATAAACCTCCATCACTCAATAAACCACGTGATTGCATTAGTGTCATCTTGGCCACTCACCACTTCTGGGAAATCTATTTTGGTCAGGGCCATCTCGAGATCCCGCATGATTCTTGCAAAAACCTCTGCGTCGTAAACCTCTGGGACTTCTGGAAAATTGTGGTCTAGTAAAGAAGCCACTATCGTCTCCCATCTGGGCGTAGATCAAGACGGGTTTCACCCAACGTCCACGCCGCAGTCGTGCTTGCACTGGACACCCGCAAAATTCCAGTTCTCCCGCGGCAGCGAATATCCGCTTTTTTAGTATCCGCTAAGACAGACGCAGTAGCTTCCGTAACAGCGGAGCTGCTAGGGAAGTCTCTTGTCTTGATAATATAACTTACTTCTGCGTCGGTTCCCGAGAGCTCGATATCGGGGATAATTTTGCTTACAAACATAAAGTTGTTGCCGTCCTGAAGATCAAAATCAGAGGACTCTATGTAGGAGCTCATGTTTGCACCGTCGTCGCTTTCTCCATTTTCGTGAATAAACACAAAAGAGTTGTCACTTACAATGCCGGAACCTCGAGGTCTCTGGTGAATCCCCGCATCTACCCACGCAGTCCTTGCTAGAGTGCCTATGTCCCACGTCCCTTCGACGTAGTTAAACTTCACATATCGGTCGATTTCGCTAGCCGAAGAAGACACGTAAAAGAAAAACACCTCATCAAATAACCTGTTGGATGCCGCAAAAAACTTCGGGGCTTGCTCAAGGTTGATGTCGTCAAACACATACCGCAAAACAGTGCATGGAAGCGTCTGTAAACGTCCTGAATAAGCGTAAAAGTTCTCTAAATCCATCCAGAAAACCTTGTCACCTACGCTTGTGATGGAGATAGATGATAGTACAGACACGTTGTTAGATAGAACTGTAAACCCAAAAGTGAACGGAGGCCCTACAAACCGCATAGAGTACAGTGTTGTATCTGTGAAAATGAGCGTTTCCTGGCGAGTTTTTATGCCAGTGATAATCTCAGACCCTGACGAAAGCCGCTGACTGCCAGCAGTGTTGGTGGCAGTAGGCGTCCAATCAAAAGGAGATTCTTGGTCGGACCAACGAACCATCATCAAATCTTGTGCAGTTTCTCCTATTGGATTACACCCAAGACATACCACATGTCGATCTGCGCCAGAGACTAAAATTTGTCTAGTTATTGTAGGTGCGTCAGAAGCGCCTGTTTGGGAAGCAAGGTCTGTAGCACGAGTGCTAAGCCCCAAGGTTTTGTCCCAGTAGTAGGGAGTGCTGTCTACTACGCAAAATATCAAGTCTTCACCCCAATTATCTTGCGGCCAAAGCCTTAAACTTGTGTCTACATTAACCGCAGAAACTCCTCCCCACGTAATGAAATCGTTAGCTTCTTTCACAGAGTCACCATCGCTGTGGGCGACCGCGGTAGTGCCTCTAACCCCTCGCACCACTCCAGCATCTAAAGTATTAGTAGATTTACCTGTGTACTGAACCAACTCCTGATTGATTAAGATAAGACCTATGAAGGTCACACTAGCACTACTACTGTGCGCGGCTTGGGTCGTGCCATCGGCCCCTCGGGTCACGTCATTAAGAGTGTTGCCCGATTTACTAGCATAGATAATGTTCTCGCTGCCTATTTTTATGGTTCCTATATCTGGAAGTCCAGAGGCATCAGCCACGGGTATGGCTCCTCTTTCGTCTATCGCCACGTTAGAGGAAATTGAGGTAGAAGCGGTCTCAAACAATGCTGCGCTTGCTAAGGCTATTGAGGTGGCAGCATCGGTAATTGCCCCGTCCAGCGTGGTTTCTGAAAAAGAAGCGACTGTCCCACCATAAAACGCCGTTCCGAACCCAGAGCCTGTAGAGGCGGAGACTAGGCCGATTGTTAGTTGATACTGAGCCACGGTACTGCCCCCACCATTCCCTGAATCAGAGGCATTTGCTGTGGCAGAAGCTGTGATTGTGTAGGTATTAGCGCTGGGAACCGTTTGAATTTCGAATTCCTGGTTCAGGACAGCCGCGGTGATAGTACCGCCTAAGCTAGCTGCGCTATTAAAGGTTACAAAATCTCCCGCAATAGCACCGTGGGAAGCATCTGTGACAGTCAATGTCGCAGAGCCATCAGTAGCTGCGAAAGTAGCTGTGCCTGTATTGGTGTCGCGCAGAGGGGTGATGTCGTTATAGCTACCTCCCTCCTCTATATACAACTTAGTATCGGTGCCCGTGCCCATAAACTTTCGAGCATCCAGGGAAGACCATGCGAAAAGAGAGCGCACGGTTCCTTGGATCGTTCCGCTACTAAGCTTAGTCCAGCCGCCTATCTTTTCAGCGCGGCCTTTTCTGAACCGGATCAAGTTAGAGTCGTACCAACCTTGTTCGTTGGCATAGGACGTGCTTTCTCGATTAACGCCTGGTGTGAAAGAAACTTTAACTAGAGGCATTTCAACTTCTCCTTCAACCTATCCGGTTGCCTCTAACGCATCAATACGCGACTCGAGCGACTCGATACGTTCCATGGCTTCTTGCAACGCTTTGACGGCCTTCATATACAAAACGCTGTACTTAACAGCTTTGTAATCAGTGGGATTGCCATTGGCGTCTAACACTGGCTCGTCTGGCCCGTCTCCGTCGGCTGGAGGGTTCATGTAGGGCTTTGTTTTGACAAGCCCATTCATTCCACTCGCTTCAAGCTCTTGAGCAATAACACCAAGTTGTGTGGGGGCGTCAGTTTCGTCCGAAATGAGAGAGTATTTGCGCACGCGCATCGCCTTGACATCGTCCCATTGACTGCCAGAATCGATAATATATTCTTTCAGGCGCTCATCTGAAGTGGCACCGTACGAGTTAGTGGCGGATTGAAAGTCGCCGTTAGCCTCAATCTCCGATTTAATGGTTCCGCCGCCTGCAAAGGCTTGCCAGACGGGCGAGCCGTCAGACACGCTTTGTCCTAAAATACGGACGTAATCATCTGCGTCGTAGTAGCAGTACAGGCCCTGCCCCTCTGTGTTATGGAAAGCCCCGGCGGCGGTGCGCCCGTTGTATATATTATTGCTCTCTTTGTACAGAGCATTGTTTCCCTCCTGTCTGAATGAGGCGTCGATAGTGGTGGTCCCACTTACCTCCAGTTTGCCATTCAGATCAACCAAAGTAGCATTGAGTTCAATCTCGTCGGTCGCATTTATGTCGAGAGTTGTAGCATCAGGAGCATTAATATATTGCGAGTCATCATTGAACTGAAGCTGCATCGTCGAATTAAGCAGCAGACCAGTATCGTGAACATGAGTCAACGTTACTTCCTGGTTATCCCCAAACGACACGACGGCGGCATCACTATCAAGAACGAGATCATCGCCAAGCCATAAATCCTTAGCAACGCCCAAGCCACCGGCTGTAACTAGCGCTGCCGTGCCTGTTGCGCTTGCTTCCGTGGTTGCAGAAAGCGAAACAACACCGGCTGACGAAATCGCGATAGCATCAGTATCGGAAGCAGAACCAATATTTGCATCATCAGGGACGACAATGTTGCCGCCGGTCGTCATTAGGCCGCCGCCTTGGTACGTACCAGAGACATCGAGGTTGGCATTTACATCAGCTAGGGTCGCATTGATCTCAATTTCGTCGGTCGCGTTTATGTCGAGCACCGTGGCGGAGGGTGCGTTGATGTATTGGCTGGCGTCAGAAAACTGCAACTGCATCGTTGAGTTGAGCAGCAGTCCGGTGTCGTGTACGTGCGTTAGAGTTACGTCAGTATTTGCGCCAAACCCAAGCACCGAAGCGTCAGATATCAGCGTCAAGTCATCGCCGATGGTGGCATCGCCATCGACCGTCAAGGCAGATACTTGCAAGTCCCCCAGTGCATTTGTTACCGCAGCGCCAGATCCGGCTCCATCGCAATAAACAATAGCATTATTACCATTCTCAATAGTTACGTTCGCACCAGTTCCCTGACTGATAATTACACTGTAGGGGCCGCTTGAACCGGAATCCGTGGTAGCATTTTCAAAAATAAAATAGGCTGTCGAAGTATTGGGCGCTACCGTAACTGTATTGTTACCACCTAAGGCTCCAGTAAATTTTATGACCCGATACATCCCGTCCTGAAGGTTTTCCGTTCCTTGCCCTGGGGACGCCTCTCTTACAGTTAAAGTGTGTGTTGTACCGGAAAGACCGACTGCCTTATAAGACGCAATCCTGTCAAGAATGTCCAAGTTGAAATTGGTAGTCTTACCCCAAGTCCCTGACTGTTCCCCGGTGGCTATCTCTTCAAAGCCAAAATTAGTAGTGAATGTAGAAGCCATTATCTTTTCCTATGAAGCTATCTTCGTATAGTCCGGAGTTTGTGCTGCCGAAATAGTACTAAAACTAGGGCTTTGTGTTGTCGAAATAGCACTATAGTCCGGAGTTTGTGCTGCCGAAATAGTACTAAAACTAGGGCTTTGTGTTGTCGAAATAGTACTAAAGTTAGGGCTTTGTGTGGCAGGAATTTTGGCCCAAATACCTTCCCACGCTTCATCGGCCCACGCAGCCTTTATCCAAGCTCCATTAGCCCAACTTTTTCCGATAGCTGCCATTTAAGCACCATCCCAAGGCGTTGCATTACCATCACCCGTCACCTCTGCACCGTTGATGGATTGGGTGTTCGCATCCAACTCGTTAGCTTTGGTGAATACCATCTGGTCAGTGACGGCTTTGATTGCGTCAACTACGGTGTCAACTGTCGCAAGATTGGTGGCTGTGGCAGCACTATCTGTCCCGCGCATTGCTGTGGTCGGAATAGCATCCAGCAGCAAATCAAGTCGTCCGCCATTAGCCCAGTCACCTTGAAGCTCATTTGTGTCGGCAAGAATGAGTACGGTCTCGGCTTTTACCGTGTCAACTACAGCGTCCAAAGTCGAGATTAAACCCGGCACATCGTCACCTTGAAGCTCATTTGTGTCGACCAAAATTGCGGCAGTGTCGACCTTAACGGTATCCACGACAGCATCCAAAGTCGAGATTAAACCCGGCACATCGTCGCCCTGTAGTTCGTTCGTGTCCGCTAGAATTGCGTCAATTATAACGTCAAGACGCCCACCATTAGTCCAGTCACCTTGAAGCTCATTTGTGTCCGCCAAGATGAGGACAGTTTCCGCTTTAACGGTATCCACAACAGCATCCAAAGTCGAGATTAAACCCGGCACATCGTCGCCTTGAAGCTCATTTGTATCGACCAAAATTGCAGCAGTATCGACCTTAACTGTGTCAACTACAGCATCCAAAGTCGATATTAAACCCGGCACATCGTCGCCTTGAAGCTCATTTGTATCGGCTAGGATTGCATCAATTATAACGTCAAGTCGGCCGCCATTAGTCCAGTCGCCTTGAAGCTCATTTGTATCAACCAGAATTGCAGCAGTGTCCACCTTAACTGTGTCTACCACTGCATCCAAAGTCGAGATTAAACCTGGAACATCGTCGCCTTGAAGCTCATTTGTATCAACCAGAATGGCAGCAGTATCGACCTTAACGGTATCCACGACCGCATCAAGAGCTGTGATTGATGCCGCAGTTGCGAGCGGAGTTAGAGTGCACGAGCCTACTATTCCCGTCGGGTTCTGACTATCGACGGCTAGCGTAGCAAACACCGCAAAAGTATCTGACGCAGCAAAACCATTCCCAGATGTCGCAGCGACAGCAACCTCATAACAGCCTGCGGGATAGTTGGCGTGACTCAGTAAGGTGGCAGAGCCGCTCAACAAAGGTGCTGCGTCCGCCGCCGCGCCCGCTTCGCGGACATCGTAAACGGCACTCGCGCCGTCGTTCCCGGATCCGGAGGTGTCGTTCGCGGCAAACCAGAAATAGACTGTATCGCCCAAGGTTGCACTTTGGTGTCCACTCATTTAATTGTCCCGTTCCATAGACTGGAACCAAGATTTTGATCTTGCAACAAAGGCATGATCGAACTCGCGACTGCCTCATTATAATTTGTAAACGATCCGAACCCCGGAATATTCACATGGGTAAATGTGTCCGTATCCTCGACGACCATCGACCCAAATCCCGGTACGTTGACATATTGAGTGGCCATCAGGACACCGTTAACACCGGGTCAAACCAGAACTTCTTGCCGGATTCGTACTTCCGCAGAACAACTTGAGCTCCGTAGAAACCCGTCTGGTTGATTGTCGCCGTAGCTGTCAAATTGACCTTGGTCTTCCCAGAGGCTCCAGTCCAGTCGGCTGAGTGCGATGCGAGAGCGGTTGTCGCCCCCCCAATTTCGAGACCTAGCTCCAAGCTCCATGCGGGCGAACCGGACGTGCCTAGATAATATAGATATAGCCCAACCTCCGATTGGTTTAGGGAGGTGAAGTCGTGCACGCAACCGACCGTGAACGTCTTGCTCCCCGTTCCGCCCGTGAAAACAGTGCCGAAAAGTAGTGATTTCACATCGAGATAGAGATCACAATCAGACGACGGCGTCATTGCGTGGGAAAACCGCCCATCAATCACGTCATTAAAACCGGCATCCGCGTACACCGCCGAATCTTGGAGCACGTCGCCACCACGCTCATAGACAAAATCGGCGTTGATGTCACTGTCATCAACCGCACACCCGTAACCCTCAATCCGCGCCTTCGAGGAAACGGAGACATCATCTAACATCACGTACGAAGCGGGGAGATTGCATTGAATTAATTTAACTGTCCCAAACGCCTGGCTGTTGAGATCAAAAAGACCGTTAGAATTACCGACGGCAGACAGATCGCAGCCTACAAACTCAGCCGCCCCGCCCTGGAATTCGAACAGGCCCGCAGAGTTGATGGCTGGCGTGTCTCCGCTGTTTTCGAACGTGCATCCAAGCCACCTCCGGACGTTCCGATTGGTCGCTCTATATCTCGGGAAATTAAGTGTGCAGCCGATGGCAATTATCGCAGCTTGTGTGCTCGATGTTATCTGGTCCGTCCCGTTGTGGCCCGTTTTGTGCATAAAGTGGCACTCGTACGCTTTGATATCAGCCGTGTTGATATCCAGGTCATCGTTGGTTTCAAACCAACACCCCTCGATGAGCCAGTGCGATCCGTTGACAAATTGTATGTCGCTGGTGCTACTGGCTGCGTCCATATAAATCTGATGGTCGGTCGGCAGTCTGTATGCGTCTGAATCCGCTGTATCGACTGAGCGCAGGATGCAAGCGTCGGTGCTCGAACTTGTTCCAGGCGTGTAGGTCACTCCGCCACTCAGATCTTCCCGGTGACGATAGTCCATCAGTATTTTTTCACCAGATCCGCGTGCCGAGACCGCAGTCTCAAGCGAGGTCGCCGCTTTCGCCGCCGTGTCATACGGAGATGTGTTGCTTCCGGCATCGTATACGTAGATGTCGGCCATCAGTCAACTCCCTCAAATCGAGGCTGCTCGTGCCCCAACCCGTCCGAGGCAGTTCGATGAGCGGTGATTTGCGCACGTACCTCAGCTACCTGCTCGATGGTCCAATCGATGGCAGTGGCGACCTCCGTATCCGAATATTGATCCATCCACGGCGCAATGGTATCGATTTTCCACGCCTTGTCTTCATCATTACTATTGACGAGGTTGCACGTCCTTTTCATTAGCAGAACGTCAATCTCAGCCCGCGTAAATGCCGTGGATTCAAGGTCTGCCGGATCTGTGCCCGCGTATACAGACTCAACTAATCGAGTCCGCTCGCGGGACAGTATTTTCTCTTCAATACCCTCAGCGCGTGCATCCAAATCGGCCTGGACATCAATGCCGTCAAGGACAAACATCGGGCCAAACTGCCACACAATACCCGACTCGGTATGTGTGTATTCAGCTCGCACGATTCGTCGGCTCGGCGGCTGAAAACGGTTCTCGGTGATTGTGTTCGTTACAGCCATCTCATCCCTCTTGGGCAAAGTACGCCACCACTGCCGCGCCAACCACAACCGCGCCAGCGATAAATTTCAATATCGCCACAGCAACCCGTGTAAAGGCGCTGATGTCCTGAAGCGTTCGATGCTGCTCCTCCAGCACTCCAACACGAGGAAGAAGACGCAACACGTTATTCGACAATTCTCCAACCGTATCGGCCATTGAGCGCAGCGCTCCATCAAGCTCCGAGAATCGTTCAGCTGTCCGTTTATCCCGCTCCTCAGAGGCAATAGCAACCCGGCTGATATCTCGACGGGCACTTTTTGCGATAGACAGAGCTTGGTCAGCAGCAGTTTCCTCGGTCACTTTAACATTTCCCTGAAGCCTGCCACTTTTAGTAAGCTACACGGGACACTAGGCCACATCTCTCCTAATACGATCATATCGATACTCGTCTCTTGTCTGTTTAGCTTCACCAAGATTTTTAAGCCATCTAAGTGACTCCTGAAATCTAGACTCATAGGCAGACATAATGTCTTGCTCTCCCTTCATGAAGATATAAGCCTCCACTAGAGCTCCATAAAGCATTGCTAATTCTGCGTTAGTGCCTAGCCAACTAGCCCCATCAGACGTTGCTGTGATAGAAGTCGGCCTGTAGAAATAATGCAGTTCAACACCAAGTGAACTACTTGGGGTAGGTGCCACAATAAAAGACTCATCGTTCCAATCGCCGTAATAGAGAGGCACCCCCTCAGTGGCGGGATTTGGCGTATAGTCCTGCACAAAAGTTACATGCTTGTATAGCAAAAACTCGTTGTTAGAGCTGTTTATTACACTCAAAGAAAACGGAGCTAGAAAGTCCGTAGGTTTTGTTAGGAATTTAGTAGAAGCGGTTAAAGTTCCACTGACGTTTCTACGAAAAACATCAAGCTGACACTCTTTAAGAATGCGTTCTTCAGTATTAATAATAAATCGGGAAAGCTGACTGACAAAAGTAGATTCAGAGTTATCCGTATAGTCTTGAATAGCCGTTTTTAATGTCGTAAAGGTAAATGCCATGATTATGCGCTCAATGTGACAGGACCAGCCGAAGCAACCCCGCCACCGCCTCGTATATCGCCTACAGTGGCAGTTCCACTGCTAGCGGTGAAAGTATAGTTGTCATTATCTACCTTGGTTATTGTTCGACCAGTATCCACCTCGAGAACAGTTTCTGTAAACCCATCAAAAGCCTCTACATCCCTAAAACGTACGGTATCTCCCGTGCTTCTTCCGTGACCAGGCTCTGTCACTGTTATTAAATTAGAGCCACTCGAGGATGATTTAAACGCATTAAATGGCAATAGAACCAGCACGGCAGGCTCCGTTCTATCGGGTCTGCTTATTCGTAAAGCTTGCGGATCTGCTTTATGGCGACTAGGTGTCAACTGAGGTTGCTTAGGCTCGTACTCATCGCGGCCAACCAGTAGGCCATTCCACTCCTTAATCATATCATTCAGATGATAAGCGCGACCGGAGCGGTCTGAAATCCCTAAGGCGTGTTTCCCACTAGCAAATCTAGGCATATGCTTAAATCCTTAGTGAGGCATAACTGGGTACCAGTCTGAGCGGTACACCGTGGTCTATATCTTCGGAAGAAGCCCTGTGGAACTCCTCTTCATAAATAGCCTTTAGCGCTTCTACTCTTGGAGGGGAACGTTTAAGAGCAATATTGTATGAAAGACCGGCAACCAGACACGGTAAAAACCTAAAAGGTATTTGAGCGTTGTTAGTAGCCGCATCAGCGTCATCCAAACGCTTCATCCGATAAAAAATCAAAGTGTCCGTAGAGTTTTCAGGAACAGGCCATACGGTCATTGTCGGGGTTATTTGCCTATCCACGTAAAACTGAGTAGGGCGCCCTTGAGTCGTCTTTTTTGGGATGCTTAAATATTCCTGGCGGCCCATTCGAACAATAGACAAATCCTCGCTATCCCTTTGAATAACAGCTTCCAATACATCAACCGTTGCTTGCACATCGGTTAAAGAAGGGTCTGCGGTTATAGTAGTGCTAGCAGAACTGCTGGAGCCTGTGATTGTTTCAGATGCGGTAAAAGAACCGCTGGGAACCGTCAAAGTCATAGTAGTTCCCGACGGTTTGGTAATAATATCTGCGGTAACTCCGCTGGTTCCGCCAGTAATAGTTTCACCTACAGAAAAACTACCGGAAGCTCCCACGGTAGCCGTGATAGCACCTATGGGATACGTAGCAATTGCAGAAGAAGTAGACAGTTGAGCCATGGTTTGGGAAACCTGCTCAACTGTCCATAGGTTAAGTCCTCTATTCGCCCAATCTGCGAACAGTAGGTTTAGGGATCTTCTTGCCGTCTTTGAATCGTAGCCAGTTCTAAGTTCTAATCCGCATCTCTCAAAGGCTTCTTCAGTAACTTCAGACATGTCAAGGTTAAAGTCAACCGATCCAGATGTTGCCATATGTCCTCCTCAGGCCAAAATAGCGACTCGAATTGCAATCACTAACTGGCCTAGTATTAAAAACCCTACTCCCCAAAGAACTTTGGAGGTCATGTCTATAGATTTCTGAATGTGATGAAGATCTGTGGTTTTAATAACATCCAGTTTTTGTGACAGAAGCTTCAGCTCTCCACGTAACTGAACAATGTCGATTTGATTTTGTCTGTCTAATGACTCAGACATGACTAGAACTCTTTCACCATCTCCATAGCTATGGAATAGGTATCGCCAGAGGAATGCCCCACAGTTGTGAACTGAATATCCCCAGTTTTTCCAGAGCCAGAAGCGTTTGGTATCCCTCCAAAAGAAGAGAAATCCAAGGTGTCACTCCAGTCAGCTTGGAGCTGGAGCGCAATCACATCTGTAGTTGCATCCCAAAGAATCTTAACTCCCATCCCAACTGTCGAATACCAAACTTTAGTAATGCGAACTCCTGTGCACGTTGTTCCTGCCCCGTCTGGATATTTTGCTAGCGCAGACACATCCACCTTAGTAACGGCGGATTCACCGGTTCCGTCACTGGTGTTAGTGAAATACACGACAAGCTTGCGAGGGCCGTCATCTACGGTTGTTGAAGTAACAGCGTCAGCCATTTTAAGCTCCTTTTAAAAAGGAAGGGGGGCGAACCCCCCACCTAATTATGCAACTTGCACATACTCAATAACGAACGTGAAAGAGCCTGCTGTAGTGGCATCCACCGTGTTGGTGATATTGCAATAAACAGTTCGTTCAGCAGAAGCGTATTGCACAGAAATTGGAGCAGTCGTAGCATTCTGAGTCTGAACAACCAAAGTAGTCGTAGTCACATTACCTACCACAACGGTAGTTCCACCATCCAGAATCTCATCTGTTATTGCCGCAACAATCTGAGCCCCAGAGCTGCTAGTACCTACCTCGTACCCAATATCGCCCGTTCCAATAACCGGAGCAGTGACACAGAAAATCTTGATGTTGGTGATAATGGTGTTAGCTGGCTGAGTAAACTCGCCAATTGCGCCTGAATCCCCCGCAGTCGTATTCACAGTCACGCCAGTGGCAAAGCCGACATGCTTTATATACTTATCAACAACAATTCCCGTAGATGCAATATCACAAGTCTTCGTGACAGCCCCAGTTCCAGATGCAACATTGATTACTTCAAATCCGTTTTCAGAACGAACCGGACCATTAAAAGTGGTGTTAGCCATTTTGGCTGACCTCCTTACAAAGGATTTGTTCTAGCGTCTTGTAAGCGTCTGCTGGGACAGTCGCTAGAACTATGTTTCCCAGTTAAAAAGAAGGGGGGCGAACCCCCCTTCCTTACAACACTACTTACGCACCAGGAGAACCGAATACGCAACGTGGGTCAGAGTAACCGTAGCTATAACGCTCACGGGCCTTGTACCGCACGTTACCGGTGTCAAAGTCACCTTCCATCTTAGTGGACATCGGCATACGCTCGAAGTGAATAAATCCGCGAGGTGCATCAGTTTTGATGAACCAAGCGTCAGTGTCGGTGAGGTAGTGGTTAACGGTGTAACCCTGCGGGAGCATACCCATGTTCTTCACAGCGTTAACATCATTATCCGCAGACCCCGGACGAAGCGAGGACTCAAGCAACCGATCAGACACAAACTGCAATGCAGCAGGAACGACCAGTTTAGTACCACGCACCGAAACCTTAAGGCCGCGCTCATCGACAAAAGCTGCAATGTCAATAAGAGCATTTTCAAGGCTCGTTTCGTTCAAGTCAGCAGCAGTGCTAGGCTCATTCCGGAGAGTGTTACCACTAACCAGCGGATGATCCGTCGCACAGAGCTCTTTACCGTCACCGCCAGTAAAAGAACTATCAAAAGCGTTGTTCAACGTAGCAGCGCCTTTCACCTGTTTGGTGTTGGCCATGCTGCGTGCCAAAGCTTTCGTGTAGCGTGAAGCAAGACGGTCATACAGATTATCTTCAATTGCTTCCTCAGTGATCGAGAAGGCAAGAGCGATAGTCTCATGCGTATATCTTGCAGTGTAGGCTTCCTGCGCATCGTCGAAGGAAACAGCACTTCCTTCGCCTTTTACAGGGGCCGCTCCGAAACCGGAAAGCATGACTTCCTCTTCAAAGGCTCGCTCTGAAGATTCAGTGTCATAGATTTCAGCGGATTCATTGTCATACCTGGCGTACTCCATTCCAAACAGAGCATTCAAACCAGGCTCTAGCTCTTTAGCTAGTTGTGCTCGACTAATAGCCATGATTTAAGTCTCCTATACGCCAGTGGTTGAAGGCGTACCAGCAGCAATGGACCCGTTGGGCGCATTAAAGTGGTTGTTCAACCTAACGATGACACCGATACCGGCTGCGGAAAAATCCGCGTTCTCCGGATCATCCACCCACCCCATAACGCGCATGTGCAATGCGGCTGTGGTAGCAAGTGTGCTTACTGCCAGACGACCCAAGGAAATCCCTGTGGAATCTGTGCCAGTTGTTGCCGTGGAAAAATTAGCGTTTAGAAAAGTATCTGCCCGCGCCGTGGCCTTACTAGTCCACGTAGCATCCGTTGCAATGACAAAAAGCTGCATTGGATCATCGATAATAAACGCTTTAACCGGATGGTTGCTATCGGCACCAGAACCGGGCCAATAATTTTTCCATATCGTTTTTCCAGTCGTGGAATCGACGTACTCACAGCCTTGAAAAACGCCAGCAAGACTTACAGTTCCTCCCGCAGCAGCACCTACAGGTTCAACATGACCACCTGCAACTGGAACAACGGGGGCACCATGATAAATTTTATCAGTCTCGCCGTTTGCGATTTCATACAATGTGTAGCCAGATCCACCCGTGGAATTAGCCCCTGACCCTAGTTTGTTTAGAGGTCGAAGGCCAAAACTTCCATTGATGTTAGCCATTTAAATTAACTCCATTAGTCCTCTTCCTTACGAGGACCGCCAAAAGAAACACTCGAACGCCGTTCAGGCTGGCTGATCGGCATCGCCGGATGCTGCTCACGAGCAAGGTCGTTATCGACAGCAGTCATTTGATCGCGGGTCATACCCCGAAAATAATTTTTGCGTTCTTCAACGATTTCGAGAGGAATCCTAGCTAGAAGTAGTCCTCCTACTCCTATTACACCGGCATGCTTTCCGTCGTCAACGGTAGGCACCTCAAAGTCTGGGTACTCATCACCTCGAACTAGCTCGTAACCTTCACGGATTCTGCCAGCTATGTTCTTACGGTCATCAAAACCCATAACTTCTGCCCTCACCCACCTGTGCTTATAACCCTCAGGTGCGGGAGGAGCGTCCAACATGGACGGTGGTTTCCAGGGCTCTCTGCGTGCCTGCTTTGCACGGGTTTGGCTTGCGCGTGGCGTCCTAGTGGTTTTCTGGCTAACTGTGTGCGTGTGTTCATGTTCACTCATGGCTAATCCCTCACGTATTTTGCATATTCTTCAAGTGGTACATTTAACCTTTTAGCAATTGCAACTTGCGAAGGTGTTAGCCGCACAGATCGTCGTCCACTACTCCTATTGCGGGATGCAGAAGCCTCGGCTGACGCAACCTTTCGGCTTCCCCCGTTTGACTTAGTTTTTCGGTCGAATTTGTGTGGAAACTCCGACCTCATCCTATTGTCAAGTTCAGAATAATACGCATCTGACGAAGGATCAAACCCCTCGTCCTCTACTAACCGTCTATGAACCCCAAAAGCCGCGTATGTCATAACTTCATCTTGGCCAAACCAGTTATTGTCGCTTGCCCAAGACTCTGCTTTAGGATCTGGAGGTGGCCGGGGTGGCGCTTGAGGTTGACTTACCTGTTCCGGTTCCTGCTGTCTTTCCGGAACTTCTCGTTGCGCTCGAGCCAAGGTTCCCTTTTCATAGGTAAGATTAGAAAGTGCTTCTTGAGCCTCTACGATCTTATCTACATCACCGCCCTCATGAGCTTCTTTTAAAAGTCTTTTGGCAGTGTCAAGCTGGGATTCTACGCGGTCACTAAACTGCTGCTGATAGCCTTTGTCTAAGCTATCTAGACGTTGCTTAAGAGAATCGTTCTCTTTTCTAACGCCTTCAGCATATTGGATTGCGGTTTGCTTTTGGCGCTCTTCTTCGCGAAACCGCTTAGTGAGTTTGTCTATACGGGTTTGAACGCCAGCACTGAATTCCTCAAGCTCCTCCTCTTGGGAAGAAACTTGTACGGACTCCACCTCTGACTGTTCAGGCTGGGAATTACTTTCGTCTAGATCAATATTTACTGAAGATTCTTCAGCATCACCTACATCAATGTCTTTTTCAGGAGGCATGTCATGGTTTCCATAGCTCCTTTCTGCTTTCTAGACATGTTTAATATCATCAGGATCGATAATGGTAGCAATTACCTCATCGTCGTTGATGATCCGCACTTCGCCATCATCTAGCTTAAATCTAGAACCGGCATATCGGCCAATGCAAATCCACTGACCTTCTTTGCACCACGGGTTATAAGACTCCCCAAATTTGGCGGCGTCTTTATAAGACAATGGTCCAAGCTTTAGGACGTAAGCCACTACCGTAGCTAACGCCTCTCGTTCTCTTACTGAATCCGGAATGTGAATGCCGCCGTCTGACGTGGCTTTGCCCATGTAAGGCATTACCAGCAGCCTCCAGCCGGTAGGCTGTGGCAACCGTTCCTTAAGACTTTTTGACAACCGGGAAGGGTCTAGATACTTGTCCTTCTCATCCACATAAACGGCAGCTATCGACTTTTTTGCTTTTTCACTCTTTGCAACATGGTCTGGGACCAGTATTTGCGGGCTACTCATTCAGTATCCTCCGATTGCAGGGCTTCTCTAATTTCTTGCTCAGCGAACTCAAGCCCTGTTAGTTCGCCAACCAATTGGCGGTACATCTCCATATCCTTAGGAGTGCCGTGTAATATCGCGTCTTGGGTAAGCTTAATCCGTTCCCGTATAGATCTCTGCACGGAGTAAGCGAAAGTGACGGGGTCAGCCACGTAATATAAGTCCTTTAATAGGGAACACCTCTTATTAAAAAGTACCTTTAAAGCCTTTAATAGCTCCTCTAAATTTTTTTCGGAGAGTTTTTCGGAGAGTTTTTCCTGTTTTAAGCAATTCGGGTCCAATGCTGTCACGTAAGGAAGCAGCCCTTGCCGCAGGTGCTATACCGCCGTCAGCCATCTTATAAACCCCTGCTTCATCCATCTCAATAACTATATAGCCACCATCACCGGACTCTTTAACAACGCCCTTAATTTCATCCGCGTAATCTTGAGCTTCCGATTCTTTAGTAAAGGTAACGTTGGCAGGCATCAGAATGTCCTCGTAACTTTAGATTTAGCCTTCTTTTTTAAGGACTTTTTTAACGTCTCAATGTCCTTATTCGAGATCGCGTTAGCAGATTTAGCCGAAATTTTAGACAAGGACTTTCTTAACGTCTTAGTAGCGCCTCTGGCGACATCTTCAGACATGGACTTTCTTAACGTCTCAATGTCCTTATTCGAGATCGCGTTAGCAGATTTAGCCGAAGCTTTAGACAAGGACTTTCTTAACTTCTCTTTGATCTTATTCGAGACCGCGTTCGCAGATTTAGCCGGATCTTTTGGCATCAGAATGTCCCCTTACCGTCATTGTTGTTGAAATAACGCCCACGAACCTGGAACTCAGTACCTTTAATAAGCTGTTCGGTACCTTTATCCAGTTTCTCACGGCCCCACTGCATAGGGACATCCTCAGAGCCATGGGTTACGTCGTAAGCAATGCCGCCATCTTTGTACTTCGTCTTTTTACGTTTTTTCACAAGACCACCTCTTCGCATTTTTGTTCCACGTGGAACATCTTCTACATCACTAATAGTACCTTTGTTCAAAGAAGCATAGAAAACGCTCTTGCCTTTATCAGCGCCATACTTGCCCTTCATATTGCGCATAATATCCTTGCCTTTCTTATTTAGCGGCATCTCTAGTTTCCTCTACCGGCACTTCCCATTTCACCAATTCTTTCAAGGTTGACATCAGCTCTAAGCAACGCAATATCTTCCTGAGAGTCCATCTTCTCGCGGGTCAAATCCTGACGTTGAGCCTCGCGCTGTTCCTCGAACCCTTGTTTGGAAGAAAACTCATCAGCTTTACGCTGCATATCCATCGCCTTAATGTCGAGCTCCTTACCCCGCAACTGAACCAAGGGATCATTCTGCCCTGCTGGCGGCGGTATTAAGGCAGCCATGACTTCCTCGGTGTACTGCGCAATATACTGCGCAACCTTGGCTTCCACATCTACTTGCATCTGCATTTGAGCCTCTTGCGGTGAAATCTGTCCCGCGGCCTGCATTTGCTGTAACTGCTGGGACTGCTGCATCATTTCAGCCTGTACCACACCCCTGGCTTTAAACGCTATATGCTCACACAGGTGCGCTTGCAGTAACCCAAAAATAGGTGGGGTGGAAGAAGGAGTGGGTGTCTTCATAAACATCAGGTGAGACGCTATGTGAGCGTCATGATCCTGTGTCTGAAATGCCTGCAAAGTCTCCTGAATAATGGATCTAGCGTTTTCTATGGACGGATCCGTGGGTTGCGGAGGTGTCGGTGTCGGTAAAACACCCTCAATGTTGGGAACGCCAATAGCCTCGTAAATGCGCCGATAAGCCTCATAAAGGTTGTGCATTTGCGGATTAGACTGAGCCAACTGCAATTGCGTCTGGGCCAAAGCCAATCTCTGCGACATTGAGAAAATATTGGGGTCAGACACAGGCATAATGTCAACACGGTCATCAAAATCAGCCTGTTTTACTAAAGATTCAGCTCCCCACACGTTGTAGGGGTACATGGGGGGCAGGGATTCCGAAAACACCCTAGCCAACATCTTAAATTCTATCTTCTGAGCGTAATGCAAGCGCTTATGCACCGCAGACATCACTTTTGACCCCCGCTCGAGGAGGGCAACTGTCGTTCCTACCGCCGCTTGCTGGTTCCCATCGCCTACCTGTAGGTCGGCAATAGCCGCAAATCGCCTTCCGGCGTCTACGACAAACCCCAAAAGCTGCATTAGGGTTTGTGAGGGCTCTTTGTAGGGAAGCGGGAGAATACTTTGGCTAAGAACGCCACCGGGGACATCAATATCACGAAACTCGCCAGGAGAAAGAGGCTGGTCAGCATCGCGAATACGGATACCACGAGCTTTAAAACCAGCAGGAAGATTGGCCAAGGTGCCTGCATCAATCAATTGCCTTAAAATAGAGGTCGCGGAGCGGCCCAAGCCCCCAATCATGTGCAAAAGACCAAAACCGTAGAAACCAAGCCCAGGAAGGAACTTGTAATGCGTAAAATAAGGGATCCGGCGGAAAAATTCATCACCTTCTCGCCAATTTCGGCGAATTGACAAGATTTTCGAGCTCCCCTCGTCAACTGTGATGATATAAGGCAGCTTTATGCCTGTTTGCTCATTGTCAATAGGGCTAACATGCTCAAATCCGGGCAGATCAAGGTCTGTATGTACCTCTAAAAGGGTGCAATCCTTGTCATCGGTCGTTTTTTGAATCCCTGAGAGTTCCCTTTCCTTGTCTCGAAGCTCATCGTCTTCATCATAAGGGATCAATTCCACCTCTCGGTAGAACCCACCGGCCTGAAACTTGCGAACATCATTCTCCGACATGCGAATAACATGCGTAATTCTCGCTGCGGAGTTCAAATCAGTTGCGTTATACGGAACTACAAGGTCATCGGCGGGTACAAACCTAGCTACCGCACGATCCAAAAGGTCATCGAAATAGACTTTCTTAAACGCACTACCGGCAAGCGGCAAATAAAACAGCAAACGGTCCATTTCTGGATCAAATTCTTCCATTACATGGATAATTTGATAGTTCATGAACTCCTTGACGCGCTCAGATTGTGCCTCAACCTCTGGGTTGGTGGCTCCTATGATCTGAGTACGCACTGGGCCTGAACTAGGAAGCAGCTCTTTGTACGCCTGCGCCTGAAATTGTGTCACCGCTTCCGCAATTACGGGGTGAGTGACTCCACTCGAGCCTCTAAAAGGCTCTTCTCGCTCTTCATACTTAAGACCCAGCAGTTTTAGACCACTAACGTAAGCATCTTCCCAGTCATCTCGACTAGAACGATCATCCTTGTACAGACCTGTAAGTTCATCGGATATCCGCATCAAGTCGCGTTCATCAAGAACTTCCGCTAAATTTGCGTCGGGTTCCGTTTGAAGCTGCTCTTGAATGCGTTGACCAAAGTTTAGGATAACGGAACCATCCTCTTCCTCGATCATCTCGGTGGGATCGCCTATCTCCTCAACATCAACTTCCTCTTCCATCAATTCAACGATAGGCGTTCCCTGTGCAGGCATAATGTCGTCAATAAGGGAGGGTCTTCCGTTAGCCATTACTTAGTTATCCCCTTTGCTTTTTCCCAGCTACGCAGACCGCCCAGACCTAGCATCCCCAGAAGGACTGGCATCATTGCTCCTAAGTCCACTGGGGGCAGGTCTACATACTGGCCTTGCTGAACCAGAACAAACGTTATGACAGGTTGTGCAAGGTAGGTGTAGAACAAAGCCAGACCGCACGACCATCCGATGAATGGTCGCCATCCAGCCACAAAAAGATTACGGTGAGTCGCTTCTTGCTGATTGACTTGTATCTGTGCAATATCAATGTGGGCGAGATGATCGGTTAGGCGCGACGCAATCTCCCGCTGTGCCTTTGCTTTCTCCTCCTTGTTTGGGAAAAACCGGTCAAGTACATCACCAACAACCGGAAGCAAACCAGGAATCAGACTAGACAACATTACCAGTTGCCCTTTTCTTTAGTTGTAATAGCCACAACCACACTAGCCAAGCCAAGAAGTACCAAAACAGGATTATCTAGAACAACACCAAGACCTATAAATCCCGCACTAACAGCAGCCCAACTCGAAGGTTCACGAACGCGATCAGAAATCCAAGAGAAAACGCTATCCATTAAATACTCCTAATAGTAAACACGAGGTCTGGGATTATATGAAGGCTCTACGTCTTCCTCGTCAGAGTCAAGTCGCAAAAACCCTCCTTTACGGTATCTAATAAGCGCCATGGACATTGAATCGCAATAATCGTCATGGTCGCCATTAGGAAAAGCGGCACACTCGTCGATCACCTCCTCAGAAAAACGTTTCTCAGGAGCCCAAACTTTGCCGCTTTCAAAGATAGGGGCCACCATGTGCATCCGCGTATGCTTATCTTTCCCTTTCGAGGGCGTGTAATTAACAACCGGGATACCTACACTTCGTAATTCATCCGTTAACGGTGTACCCGTCGCTTTGGCCTCTATGAGCACCATGTCCGGTTCCCAGTATTTGTACTCTTCCAACGCTTTGGCCTTCAGCTCAGGGAAGTCCCAACGTCCGCGTTTTGCATCCATTAGTATAATACTATCGGGACCATATTCATCCGGTTTAAAAACACCCCATGTGGTAATCGCCGAATAATCCGCCGTCTCCTTCTTAGAAAACGCTGTATCGTAGCTTTGCATAATGTAACTGACCGGCGGCGCTTTCTCTTTCTCCCATTTGTTCCACCATTCCTTTTTGATGATGGCGCCTTCTTCAGCAGTGGGGTTCTGCTGCCACTGCGCGTTCCATTTGCCCAGCGACAAGGAAGCCTTAACCCTGAGCAATTCATCCTTTTTCCAGAACTGCGGCCAAAGGATATTGCCGCTTGGCAGTATGGCGGGGAACTCTACCACCTCCCACTGGTCTGACATCACATCGGACGCTTGTGCCTTAATTAATTTCCCAGTCAAATCCTTCAGGGACCACCGGGTCATAACTATAACTATCGATCCTCCGGGCTGTAGTCTCTGCCGCGGCCCCGACATATACCACTCGTACGCGTGCTCCATGGCAGTTTCAGAAAGCGCATCCTGCTCCGAATGCGGATCATCAATGATGAGTAGATCAGCACCACGACCTGTAATCGCACCTCCAACACCAGCCGCGTAATACTCACCGCCTTGCGAAGTTTCCCAGCGACCAGCAGCTTTAGAATCGGCACGTAAATCGACATCGGGGAATATCTCCCTATACTCCTGCATCTCCATTAAGTTTCTAACTTTACGGCCAAAGCGTACCGCCAGCTCCGCCGTATGAGTAGTCTGGATAATTTTTAATTCGGGGTTTTTGCCAATTAGCCACGCCGGCAACAAGTAACTGGCAAATTCAGACTTAGTATGGCGTGGCGGCATGTTGACAATTAACCGTGAACCACTGGTCACCGCCAATGTCTCAAACCGCTTTGCTACCTGCTTGTGATGAGAACCCTGTATAAAACCGTCATAAACATGCTTGACGAATTCTAAAAAATTATCCTGCGCTTTTTCCCGTATGGAAATAGCACGTTTGGCCTCCTCAAGAGCAAGGATCTCTCGAACAATTTCGTCAGGCGCGTTTAGCACGTTTAAATGTCAGATATTCCGCCGCTTCCTGAACATTAGGAAAGCAGGTCAGAAATCCTGTCTCCTCCTCACACATTGGATCAAATATAGCCGTGATCGCTTCACCATATTTCTGCTGACCATGGCCCAAACGATCTGCGTAATCATCCTCAGTCTTGTAACCCTTCGCCCTTGCTGTCCAGTATATCTTATTTGACCAGTCATCTTCATTTTGTGCTAATGCCCAATAATGCCTGTGCCCGGAAATGTACAAATCAGCTTCCTGTGTGAATTTAGCTCTCTTTTGCTGCGCGTGCAGAGGATTCCACTGCGAATGACCCGGCATGTCATGGGCAGCCCATACCTTGCCAGAACGTCCCTTGGGAAACTTTAACTCAATCCTTGCCTGCCAGTCCTGCGTCAATGTACCAGGGACCTTTAACCACTCAATCGGATCTACATCGTTAGGTAACCACATGTCGTGATTACCCTTGATCAATAAACACCAATCAGTCTCCTCTAACATCCATTGCACCAACTGCCATGCCTGCTTTGCAGAGGTCTCCTGCGAAGCCCACAACCTCGAAAGACGCCCCACCCAATTGTTTGACGCGTCACCCAAAGAGGCTGCATACATCCCCTCAGTATTGTTAATCGTGTCTAAGTCCCTCCGCAACTTAACCCAATTGCACCCGTTATCATCTACATGCGGATCCCCCAAAAAACATACCCCCACCGGACCCTGAATGCTAAAACGCAAAGGGATCCACTTCCGATCCAAAGCAGCTCTACGGCGGTGCTCAAATCGCTTCGTGACATGCTCTACTAACTCCTGAGTGTCCATGTCCTCAGACATCAGCTCAGGGACCGTGAACGGTGGTTCCTGGACCTTGTTCCAAGGAGCCTCCCATCCACTCTCCTCAAGCTTGTCCAACCGGCGGTAATACGTCGTCTTAGGTATCTGCAACTCGTCCTGAATTACTTTCGCAATAGAGGGATGACGAGAATCCTTCCTCTCCTTACTAGAAGGAACTCCCTTCGCGTGGTAATGCTCAAGGGCTTCGGCTAACTGTTCGAGATCCTTGTTCATGGACGCTTGTCACCTTAAAGTTTTCAAGTGGTTAGGAATATAGCACAGTGCCAAATAAGAAGTATTTCCTATTATTTGTCCAAAACACTTACGCTACATCACCAACCCGACAAGCGGGCGGCGGCCAGGCGGACGGGTGGATCTCGTCGTCGGTCACTTTTCCGCCGATCTGTCTAAGTACCTAGCCCGACTCGGTCGAGCCGGTCGAGCCGGTCGAGTCCGGTCGAGTCCGGTCGAGCCGGTCGAGCCGGTCGAGTCGGTCGAGTCGGTCGAGTCGGTCGAGCCGGTCGAGCCGGTCGAGCCGGTCGAGTCGGTTAAGGAAACCGGCTCGATCAGAAAAGTGTAGACACCATATAACAAAGGATGCTAAACTATCACCTCGTCAATAACCGGAGTAAACCCAGTGATTAGAAACGATTCCACTCGGCGATTCCCAACAATTTCGTCTGACGTTCCTCGGATCCTTAAAGATCCAACTACAAGCTATTGGCTGAAAGACGCCATCGTTGCATTACGCAAGCGCGACGTGGTCGATGCTCTCAACGACGTCGAGATTCTGTTGGAAGTGTTAACAGACGATCTCTCCAAGCGAGACTTTGACCGATTCCTGAGATCCGATCAACAAACAAGAGCCTCGTCTACTTCAGACAAGGATCTCTTTAGAGATCTTGCAGCCGAATTGGTAAAGAAAATTTGACGCTCTAGCCAACTGACGAGACCGGCTGGTGACCGGTCGAAACGCCCTACGGGGCGTCTTGGCAAACCAATAGAGAGAAGACATACATGGAATCCTACTTTCAATATAACGATGGCGGACGCAGTGATTCAGGCTACATGGGTGAAGCTCGCGATTGTGTCGCTCGGTCAGTCGCGATTGCGGCTGGGTTACCTTATCAAGACGTATACAACGAGCTCGCCAAAGGTAATGCGAAGCAACGAGTCTCAATCAATGATCTTGGATACATCCCAAAACGCCGAGTCAGAACGGCCAGAAATGGAATCAACACTAAGCGCAAGTGGTTTAAAGATTACATGATCAGCTTGGGGTTCACGTGGACTCCTACAATGCAGATTGGTTCCGGCTGCACCGTTCACCTAACACCATCCGAATTGCCTGCACACGGGCGCCTTGTCCTAAGCTTGTCGAAACACTGTGCAGCATTCATTGACGGAAAGTTGCTAGACACATACGACTGCAGCCGTGACGGTACTCGATGCGTCTACGGTTATTGGGCATTGACATAGCCAACTGACGAGACCGGCTGGTGACCGGTCGAAACGCCCTACGGGGCGTCTTGGTAAACCAATAGAGAGAAGACAGAAAATGAGCAAACGAGACGTATACCAAGAGATTACCGATGGAATCATCGAACAGTTGGAATCAGGGACAGTACCATGGGTTAAGCCTTGGACAACAGTTGAAGGTGAATCGACATTCCCAACTAATCGGTACACTGGCAAGTCGTATCGCGGCGCGAATATTCCGGCGTTATGGTGTGCCGGAATCCGAGAAGGTTACGCCAGCAACATGTGGCTATCGTACAAGCAAGCGCGCAATGTTGGTGGTCATGTCCGCAAAGGTGAGACCGGCACACCGATCATTTTCGTGAAGTTCAACAAGGTACAAGATCGCGACGATTCCACCAAAAGCAGAAGCATACCGTTTGTTAAGTATTCGACAGTGTTCAACGTCGAACAAGTAGACGACTTGCCTACGCTCGACAACGTTGAGCAGGAATGGAATCAGATCGCGGACGTCGACAGTCTGATAACGACAACCCAAGCAGCCATTACGCATGGCGGTGATCGCGCTTTCTACATGCCGGAACCTGACAGAATCAACATGCCGCACAAAGCTAGCTTTTCAGATTCCGGCAACTACTACGCAACACTTTTGCATGAACTTACGCATTGGACTGGTTCTAAAACGCGCCTTAATCGTCTATACGGCTCTCGTTTTGGTGATGAGGCGTATGCACGCGAAGAGTTAGTTGCTGAAATGGGAGCAGCCTTTCTGTGCGCTCATTGTGGCATCGATGGACAGTTACAGCACGCCGAGTACCTCGCATCATGGATCAAGGT